>Ga0105164_10000826_pt1 | contig 20398 bp, 19 predicted proteins | sample VDWuncwatermetaG_FD_89674 | JGI IMG/M metagenome (GOLD analysis project Ga0105164, IMG submission 89674) | Wastewater microbial communities from Netherlands to study Microbial Dark Matter (Phase II) - VDW unchlorinated drinking water | ecosystem: Environmental > Aquatic > Freshwater > Drinking...
GGATATGCTGATTCGTGCTCACGAGAGTGTCGGCTCGACCTATTCCTTTCTTGGCCGGTTCAATGAGGCCCAGGCCCATTTACTTTCTGCAAAGTCCTTCTACGATCCCACTCGACATCGCTCACAGGCGCTACCCTATGCTCAAGATCCCGGCATCACTGCGAGAATCATTCTAGCCAGAACGCTATGGATATTGGGCGAGGTTGATCAGGTCGAGGCCCTGTCACAGGAGGCCATCGGCATGGCGAGAGAGTTGGAACACCCCTTCACGCTGGCGTTTGCCCTCGCGACGGTCTCCTGGATTTATGCCACTATCCGCGATGCGGACAGAACCCTGGTCCTCGCTGAAGAAGCCATTGCCCTTTCCACCAAGTACTCATTCGAAGTGACGTTAGCGTGGGCGACATCCCTGCAAGGCTGGGCTCTGGCTGAAAAGGGGGATGAGCAAGGTCTCGGCAGGCTCGTAAAGGGCCTCTCCGCTGCGCAAGCCGCCGGTGCGAGTCTCAACAACACGTTTACGTTGGCGCTGCTCGCAGAAATCTATTTACGGGAGAAACGTATCAATGAAGGTTTGAGCGTACTTTTAGAGGCGCAGAAACTTGTGTGCTCTCAGGGAGAACGCTGTTGGCAGGCAGAACTGTTTCGGCTGAAAGGGGAACTGTTGCTGGAACAGTCCGAACCATCCGTCTCAGCGGCGGAGCAGTGTTTTACTGAAGCCCTAAAGATCGCGCAGGAGCAAGATGCAAGTATGCTCGAACTTCGAGCCGCGATGAGTATGGCCAGACTCTTGAGAAAGCTGAACCGGCTGGATGCCGCGAAACTGGTCTTGCATTCCGTCTGTTCCCGGTTTCAGAAGCAGGTTGCCAATCCCGACTTGATTGAGGCTCGGAACATTCTTGAGCAGCTTCATGTGTGAGACCGATCTTGCCCTGTTCTCAAACGTTGTTGTGTCGATGAGTGCGCTATGCAGCTGACCATTCTTGGGTCCGGGACCAATGTGCACCCGAGCCGTGCCGCCGCCGGCTATCTGGTGCGCACGGATCACGATATTCTGCTGGATTTTGGCCCGCGCACCTTGATGAACCTGATCAAAACCGGCGTGGATCGAAATCAGATCACCCACATTCTGATCTCCCATTTTCACGCGGACCATTTTTCAGATTTCATCACGTTTTTCTTCGACGCGGTGATCTTCACCAAGTATCAGGGCGGGAAACGGCCGCCGCTCACCATCATCGGTCCGCCGGGGACAAAAAGTCTCTTCAAGGTTCTGTTCGCGACGCTCCCAGGCTTTAGCCGCGCACCGTTCGGCGTGACGTTGAAGGAAGTCCATGATCGGCCATTCTGGATCGGGAAGACGAAGATTCTCCCACAACGAGTCATCCACAGTCCCCGTTTGCACTGTTTGGGCTACAGACTTGAATATGACGGGAAAGCACTGGCGTATTCAGGAGACTCGCAATATTGCCGCAGTCTGGTTCGACTCTGCGGAGATGCAGATCTTGCTGTTCTGGATTGTTCGTTCCCAGCTAATCGACCAGGCCCTGTGCATTTGCATGCCGGACAATGTGGCCAGGTCGCTCAGGAGGCCTCCGTCGACCAGCTCGTACTATCCCATTTCTATCCCATTGCGGATCGGTATGATGTAAAAGCGCAAGCGGGGGAACAGTATGGAGGGAAGATCTGGAAGGGAAAGGATGGGATGACGATACGGCTTTAGCAGGCGATCCACAACGCAATTAATAGATCCGTCTCAACTTCATAGCCGTTCTTGTGGTGCCTGTGAATCCCTGTAGGCAAAGGGGAGTTGAACAAAGTCAGCACTGAAGGAGCATTGCATGCCGGATGCCGAATGGACCGATGTTGGAAGCGTTGAAGAACTGAAACTGAAGCCGCTGCAGGCAATCTCTTTCAGTAAGACAACCATCGCCCTAACGTACAAGGATGGTGCATTTGCCGCGATCTCCGGAGTCTGCAATCACGTAGGTGGTCCGTTGGGGGAAGGTCAGCTTGCCGGCGACTATGTCGTTTGTCCCTGGCATTACTGGAAGTTCCATCACAAAACTGGTCAGGGCGAGGCAGGGTACGAACAAGATCAGGTACCTGCCTACACGATCAAGATTGAGAATGGCCGTGTGTATATCGATTTGTCATCCGCAACAAAGCGCAAGAAGCAGGCTCACAAACCGCATCCTTTGGCGAGACCAGTCGTCCGCCAGGCTGGACCGATCCGGGTTGTGGGGATCTCGACCACGGCGATGACGCGTAACCATCCGCGCTTCAGCGGATCGGATGCATTGCTTGAAGCGGCGTTAGAACATGCGCGGCGCAAGCTACAACTTGAGACCCAGTACATCAAGTTGCGGGATCTGAACTTTCGCCCATGCGAGGGCTACTATTCCAAATCGGCGAAGGCCTGTACCTGGCCCTGTTCGATCACGCAACTGGACCCGACGGATCAGCTCGACCGCGTGTATGAAGCGATCGTCCATTGGGCCGATGTGATTTTGATCGCCACGCCGATTCGTTGGGGTAACGCCAGCAGTCTGTATTACAAAATGGTTGAGCGGATGAACTGTATTCAAAACCAGGAGACGATCGCGAACAAGCACCTGCTCAAGAATAAAGTGGCGGCATTCATCATTATGGGGGGCCAAGACAATGTCCAAGGCGTAGCCGGACAGCTCATGACATTTTTTGCCGAAGTCGGCTGCCAGTTTCCACAGTTCCCGTTCATCGCCCATTCGAGAGGTTGGAGCGCCGAGGACATGGAGCGAAATGTGGTCGAAGTGCAGAACAGTCGAGAGCTGCGTGAGGGAGCGCAGGAGCTTGTGGCCCGTGCTGTGGATATGGCCGAGTTGATGGTCGCCGGTCAACTACCTGAGCACCCGCCTGCCCGGGGTGGGCGCAAGGCGCATCAGCTTGACAGTGAGCCGACTGGGTAACGAGGAGGCATTATGATGCCAGAGCCAAGGGCAAGTGGACGGGACGTCTCTCAGGACAATCTGTTTCGCGCGCTGCTTCGCCTGCACAAGGCCTTGTTGGACGACGAACGAGTGTCCTATGAGCGTGTGCATGGACGGATTCCCTCCAATGGTGCGTTTTTGCAGCTGGTGTTGAACGATGCCTGGTTCGCCTGGTTGCGTCCGCTTTCCCAATCAATCGCCAAGCTTGATGAACTCAGCGAATCGAATGACCCCGCATCCCGCGAGGCAATCCCACCTCTGCTGGCGTCTGTGCAGACCCTTATGATGCCAACGGAAGGGGGTGAGGGATTCAGCCGGCAGTATCACGATGCGCTGCAACGAAGCCCCGATGTGGTGCTGGCGCACGCAGCGGTCAGAGCATTACTGATGCAGTCTATTCCTAAGAAGGGGGGAGTCAGATGAAGGCCCATTACCTTGGCCATGTCGTCTTCTACGTGAAGGATCTGGAACGATCACTCGTTTTCTATCGAGACCTATTAGGATTCAAAGAAGTGGGGCGGATCTTCAACGGGGCAGCCGCAGCGTTGACGTCTGGTCGCACGCATCACGAGCTGTTGCTGATTCAAGTCGGTGATGCCCCAGGGCCTCCAGCCGGTCGCCGGCGCGGGCTCTATCATATCGGGATCAAAGTCGGCGACAGTCTTGACGAGCTGCGCCAGGTGAAACGAGAGCTGGACGGGACCGGGATCCCGATCGATGGCATGAGCGATCATACCGTGAGTCAGAGCCTTTATCTGAAAGATCCAGACGGGAACGAAGTCGAACTCTATGTTGACGCAGACGAGTCAGTATGGAAAAACGATCCAGCGGCGGTTGTGTCCCCGATTAAACCGCTGTATCTATGATCCTGATATCTTTCTCAGCAACGGACGAGAAGTCGCTGAACCTCATCGCCGCTGCCGATGTGGAGGGAACAACGATCTGGGCAAGAGATGGATTGGGCCTGATTTTGAAAGGCCTTTGGCTGTCAGGGAATCCATCAAAAGTCATCGGTGTAGCGCCGGAGGGTAGCATCAGGCTGATGCGTTCGATGAGTAAAGAGCACGAAAGCTTCATCGCCGATTATCATTCAAAGAGGTGCAAAATGATTCGTGTCATTGTGATGTCAGTGTTCTTTGGGCTGCTGTCATTGGGAATCGGCGTGGATGGTCGGGCCGCCGATGCCGACGGCAGCCGACTCACGATCGTGAGCCCGATGCAGGGCGAAGTGATCAGAGGGGATTCCGTCGAAGTGAGGTACAAGCTGTCGAAGGGCGCTCAGGCCACGCACGTCCATTGTTACCTGGACGGGGCGTATCAAAGAGGGTTCAAAGGCATGCTCAAGGGGCTTACGCGCGGCTCGCATGAGATCAAGCTTGTGACGGCGAACCACGATCACGACGCATTGGGCGCCGAAGCGGTCGTTATGATCGAGGTGGAATGAGGTAAAAGGGGTAGCAGTGATTGGGGTCGGGCGGATGCGCGTTGTGCTCGTTTAACTTGTCCGTTTTCTTTCCATGGACTGCCGGTACTGAACCACGTAGTCCAGAATGCGGTCCTTCGGTACCCCGAACCAGGTCAAGGTATGCCGGATCAATGTCGCCGACGCCTCGACTTCTGGCTGAATAACTTCAGTTGCGCCAAGCGCACCGAGTCGTTCCGCTTCCGCGAGTCCATGCGCCCGGGCTAAAATCTGGACTTTTGGATTGAGGTCGCGCATGCGACCCACCGTTAATGCAGCGGGCTCAATTTCAGGCAATGCCACGATGATCAGCGACGCGTCCGCCGCTCTGGCCTTCACGAGCAATTCGCGGTGGGAGGCGTCTCCATAGAGGCAGGCAGTGTGTCGGACTTGTAACCGGCGAATGATGTCCGGATTTCGGTCGATGACCACATAGGAAAGGCCGAACGCATCCAACGCTTTTCCGAGCGAGCTGCCGACTCGTCCAAATCCACATAGCACGACATGCTGTTGAAGCGGTTCGCCTTCCAGTGGCCAATGCGCTGTCTCGTGCGGAGTATGGTCGAGACGCCGCTGGACGAACCAGCCGGGCACATACCTCACAAGAGCCGCATTCATGAGAATCGTGATGACAGAAGCCGCAAGCGTCGCATTGTATACTTCCTCGCCGATATGGCCGGCCGCTTTGGCGACCTGCACAAGGACAAACGAAAATTCGCCGATCTGAGTGAGGCCGATTCCTGCCAAGAATGCCGTGGTCCAAGAGTAGCCGAACAATCGCACGACGGTCGTCCAAATCACGAACATCCCGCCCACGATCAAGCCAACCATTGTGACAAGCAGGGACAGGTTATTGATGATCACGCGCGGGTCAATCAAAATACCGATGGTCACGAAGAAGAGCGCGACGAAGGCATCACGGAGCGAGAGCAACCGGGCCAAGGTCTCGTGGCCATACCCAGATGCGCTGATAATGAGGCCAGCTAGGAAGGCCCCCAAAGCGAGGGAGAGTCCGATCATCTGCGTGACGGCGGCGGTCCCAAGGCTGATTGCCAGGGTGACAAGCAGGAACAGTTCCTGGTTCTGGGTTCTGGCGACGTGTGTCATGATCGGCGGAATGACTTTCGTGCCCAAGTATCCCACCGGCACGAGAATCAAGAGCGCTTTTGCCAAGGCTTGACCGATCACGAGCAATCGTCCCGAGTCGAACTCTCCGAGAGCAGGCATGAGCACCGTCATGGCTACGACGGCCACGTCTTCGACCAAAGCGATGCCGATCATCACTCGTCCGTGCTTTGTACGAAGTTCGCCTCGATCAACAAGCATGCGGGCGAGTACCATGGTGCTCGCTATGGAAATGACCGTTCCGATCACGATACTTTGGGTCATAGACCACCCGATCAGGCTCCCCGTCACGACTGCCAATCCGATGGCCATGAGGATCCCCAGCGGTCCGCCGGTGAGAGCGACCCATTTGACGCCCATCAGGTCCTTCACGGAAAACTCAAGTCCGATCGAAAACATCAAGAGAATGACGCCGATCTCCGCAAAGAGATCGAACGTGTGAGATCCCGAGATAATAGGTCCCGGGGTAAACGGACCGATGGCGATCCCGCCTAGCACGTAGCCAAGGATCAATGGCTGCCCGGCAAGTCGAGCGAGTACGCCACCTGCGACAGCCGCAAGGAATACAATGGCAAGATCTTGAAAGAATACGGGATCAGGCTGCACGTAACGCCTCTTAAGCACACGCTCTTCGCGATTGACCTGCCGTGGCCCGACCGGTAGCAAGGCGACAAGACCGGGGGACCAAACTATCATAGACGAGGCGAATAATGCCGCCACCACGGGACGTGCGAAACTCTATGACGAAAGGATATACTCAGCCGCGCGATCTCATCTCAACCATCTTGGAGGGAGGAGTGCTCATGGGACAACCACGCATTGCCGCAAAAGAGCCGTCAGTGATTTCGCTGGAGCCGGGTACCTATTACTGGTGCTCCTGTGGACGATCGAGAGACCAACCGTTTTGTGATGGGTCACACGAAGGGACCGGATTTGAACCGGTTGAGTTCACCGTGGATGCAAAGAAAGACGTCGCGTTGTGCCAGTGCAAGCACACGAAGACTCCGCCGTTCTGTGATGGGACGCACCAGACGCTCTGACGACGTTGAGCGCTTCATAGACACAGCGTGCTTGTCTGCCGTGAGCTCTTGAGCCATTGCCCGTGGATGGTTCATACTGCCAGGCTATGGATAGGCAGGGCATTTCTCCCTGTGAGGATCTCGCGGAACGCTACCAGGCGCTCCTCGAGGTCGCGCAGGCGATCTCCGCACAGCGTGACATCGATCAACTGTTTCGCGATCTCGCCCATCGACTCCCTCGGGTTGTGCAGGTTAATTTTGTCGCGCTGTCTGTCCACAATCCGGTTCGAAATACCATGCGGTTGCATACGATCCAGGCCAACGTGCCTGCAGACCTTGTCGGGGGACATGAGGGGGCCATCGAAGGAAGCCCTGCGGGCGTGGTTTGGCAAACCCAGCAACCTCTTCTGGTCTCCGATCTGGCATGTGAAGACCGATGGCCCACGGTGACGAGATGTATGAGGGAAGACGGAGTCAGCTCGTTTTGTTTCATGCCGCTGACCACTGCGGCGCGCCGGTTGGGTGCCATGGGATTCCTGAGTTTGACAAAAGAAGCCTATGGTGATGTGGATCTGGAGTTCCTCCAACAGGTGGCCAACCAGGTCGCCGTCGCGGTAGAGAATGCGCTGGCCTTCCAGGAAATTGCTGAGCTCAAAGATAAGCTGGCGAAAGAAAAGCTGTACCTCGAAGAGGAGCTTCGCGTCGAGCACGGATTTGATGACATCATCGGCGACAGCAAACCTCTCAAGCAAGTGCTCAAACAAGTCGAAGTCGTGGCTCCGACCGATTCGACGGTCCTCATCCAAGGAGAGACCGGCACCGGCAAGGAACTTATCGCCCGGGCCATCCATCGACTGAGCGATCGAAGCGAGCGCACGTTCATCAAGCTGAACTGTGCGGCGATCCCAACCGGGTTGTTGGAGAGCGAGCTCTTCGGGCATGAACGCGGCGCGTTCACCGGGGCCATTTCTCAAAAGGCCGGTCGATTCGAACTGGCCGATAAAGGGACCATCTTCCTGGACGAAGTAGGCGAGATTCCGCTGGAACTGCAATCCAAGCTGCTGCGCGTGCTACAGGAGCAAGAGTTTGAGAGGCTCGGCAGCACCAAGACCATCCGAGTGAACGTGCGTTTGATTGCTGCAACCAATAGAGATCTGAAGCGGTTGGTGGAGGTCAATCAGTTTCGAAGCGACTTGTATTACCGATTAAATGTCTTCCCAATCACTGCGCCACCGTTGCGTGAACGCCGTGAAGATATTCCCATCTTGGTTCGCTATTTCACGCAGCACTATGCCGTTCGGATGAAAAGGAATATCCAGACGGTTCCCGCCAAAACGCTCGATGTGCTCTCCCGGTATGCCTGGCCGGGGAATATTCGTGAACTGGAAAATCTCGTGGAACGTTCCGTCATACTCACGCAAGGGGCGGATCTGCAGGTGCCTATCGGGGAACTTCAGACGGCGAGTCACCTTCCAAGTCCCACCACAACACTGGAAGAGGCCGAGCGTGAGCAGATCTTGCGCGCGCTACATGACACAAAATGGATCATCGGTGGTTCAGAGGGTGCCGCGACGCGGTTAGGGCTAAAGCGAACAACCCTTCAATCCAAAATGCAGAAACTCGGCATTTCCCGCCCCCAGTAGTAGCACGACTTCCACTTCTGGGCCTTTCGGCTGTCTTGTCGGACCGTGACGCCTTTTTGAGTGTTTCATTTCCTGAAGTATCGGCAGTTCGTGGTGTATGGCCTTGCTGTGTTCCTGCAAGAATCGTTGCTTGACAGCACTGCGAGGAAACTAATAATACTAGACTAGTTTCTATGGTGCCAATGAGGTGGTATGTCGATAGGCAAGTCTAAAGGGCACGTGTCTTTGGTCGGGCGTCCTGCTGCTCAACGAGTCATTCGTGCAGCGCGCCGCCAATTCCTTGCCCACGGATTTCGCTCCGTGAGCATGGATGACCTGGCTGCCGAATTGGGCATGAGTAAGAAGACCCTCTATGTGTCCTTTCCAAGCAAGGCCGCGCTGATTGAGGCCGTGTTGAAGGACAAATTCAGAGAGGTGGAAGCGGATCTTGAACAGTTAGCGAAGGAACAAGCTGCTGATGTCGACATGGCACTCCATCAGTTCCTCAGCTGTCTGCAACGGCACACGGCGGAGATCCAGCCGGCTTTCGTGCGAGACATTGGGCGTGAGACTCCAGAACTGTTTCAGCTGATCGAGCAACGGCGACGTGAGCTGATCCGACACTATTTCGGCGGGCTATTCGAAGACGGCAAGAAAGCCGGTGTGATCAGGAGCGACATGTCAACTCACCTGATCATCGAAATCTTACTAGGCGCCGTCCAGACCATCATGAATCCACCCAAACTGATAGAGCTAGGTCTCACGGTGGAGAAGGGCTATTCGGCGGTCATTCACCTCATCTTGGAAGGTGCGCTGGTTCCCAAAGGGAAAGCGGTGAGCTGATGAGTCATGGCCATAGGATCTCAAGGCGGTTTCTTCTCGGTCTACTCGCCCTGATAGTGGTCGGTTGCATGACAGGCTGCGATAAGGCTCCCTCCGATCTGGTCCAGGGCTATGTGGAAGGAGAGTATGTCTATGTGGCGTCTCCCTATGGCGGGGCGTTAGCCACCTTATCGGTGCGGCGTGGTATGCAGGTGACGGCGGGAGATTCTCTGTTTGCACTCGATCAAAGTTCTGAGAAGGCCACGAGGGATGAAGCAGAACGGAAATTGAGCCAAGCACAGGCGAATCTCGAAGATCGGAGAGAAGGCAAACGACCCTCTGAGGTTGCCTCTCTGAGGGCGCAATTACAACAAGCCCAAGCAGCATTGCAGCTCTCGCTGCGCGAAGTCGCACGTCAGGAAGGGCTTGCGGCAGTGCCCGGTGCGGCGGTGGAGGTTGAGGTGGATCGGGCCCGATCTGCGCGGGATCAAAACCAGCAGCGCGTCTCACAGCTCGAAGCGGACTTGAGTACGGCTCTCTTAGGTTCTCGCACGGATCAAATCGCTGCGGCGCAAGCAGAAGTCCGAGCAAAGGAGGCAGCGCTCGCGAAGGCGGAATGGGATCTTGCGCAGAAGCGTCAGCTCGCACCCAAGACAGGGTTTGTCTTCGACACGCTGTATCGAGAGGGCGAATGGGTGCCGGCCGGGCGGCCTGTCGTTGTCTTGTTACCACCGGATCACATCAAGGTGCGTGCATTTGTCTCTCAAGCTAAGCTTGGGACGATCACGCTCGGTGATCCGGTCCAGGTCTTGGTCGATGGTATGCAAGGCTCGATTCAAGGAACCGTGAGCTATATTTCACCACGGGCTGAATATACGCCACCTGTGATCTACAGCCAGGGAAGCCGAGAAAAATTGGTCTTTATGGTTGAAGTTCTGTTTGACCAGGAGGTCGCAGGCAATTTGCATCCTGGCCAACCGGTGGATATGCGATTTGGAGTTGCCCGATGACACAGGTTCGAACAGGAGAAGACCTCGTCATCGACGTGCAGGGCATGACGAAGCGGTTCGGGGTGCGGACGGTTGTGGACCATATTGGGCTGCAAGTGCGTCGAGGGGAAATTTACGGCTTCCTGGGTCCCAACGGCAGTGGAAAGACGACCTTCATTCGTATGCTCTGCGGCCTCTTACGGGCTGATGGAGGGAGCGGGACCTGTCTGGGCTATGACGTGATTACGGAGAGCGAAACGATCAAAACCGTTGTCGGCTATATGACCCAGCGGTTCAGTTTCTATGAGGACTTGAGCATCGCCGAAAATTTAGACTTTGTCGGGCGCATGTTCGGAATTCCCAATCGGCGGGAGGCCGTCGAGCGGAGTCTCGAACGGCTGGGGCTCGCAGGTCGTCGGCAACAGCTTGCGGGCCAACTATCAGGCGGCTGGAAACAGAGGTTGGCGCTGGCTGCCTGCTTGATCCACCGGCCGCAATTGCTTCTCCTCGACGAGCCGACCGCCGGGGTCGATCCCAAAGCGAGGCGGGAATTCTGGGAACAGATTCATGCGCTGGCTGCCGACGGGCTCACATTTCTCATCACGACCCATTACATGGATGAAGCCGAGCGCTGCCATCGACTTGCCTATATCGCCTATGGGAAGCTGCTCGCTGATGGGACGGTCTCCGACGTCATTCAGCAGGCGAGGCTGACGACCTGGTCGGTCAGTGGTCCGAACCTCCATCAGTTGGCCGGACAAATCCGGCAACAGTCTGGTGTGCAACAGGCGGTGGCGTTCGGAGATCGACTCCATGTCAGTGGAGACGACCCAGAGGCGCTCGAAGCAGCAGTAGCGGCGTTTCGACGAGCGCCTTATGAATGGCATCGGGTCGACACGGGGCTTGAAGATGTCTTTATCCACCTCATGCAACAGTCACCGGATCATTTCGCACCATGAGTGTGCCGTCCACATTCTCGCTGTCCCGTTTTTGGGCGATCGTGGTGAAGGAATTCATTCAGATGCGTCGCGACCGCGTGACCTTCGGGATGATGGTCGGTATCCCGCTGATCCAGCTCGTCCTCTTCGGTTTCGCGATCAACGCGGATCCGAAACATTTGCCGACGGTGGTGTTGCTGGCTGACTACGGCCCCCATGGGCGAACACTCCTGCACGCGATTCGCAACAGTCACTACTTCGAGTTTGTCCGTAATGTGGCGACCGAACAGGAAGCGGAGGAGGTGTTGGCACGCGGCGAGGCACAGTTCGTCGTCAATATTCCACAGAACTTCTCCCGCGACGTGCTTCGCGGCGAACGACCGGCGATCCTCGTCGAGGCCGACGCAACCGATCCGGCTGCGACCAGCAATGCCATCGGTTCGTTGCGCCTGGTGGTGACGACGGCGCTCCAATGGGATTTGGTGGGCCCCTTGGCCTATCTTGCCGGAAGTGACAACCTCATCGACTTGCGTATTCACGCGCGCTATAACCCCGAAGCCATCACGCAATACAACATCGTGCCGGGGCTGATGGGTGTCGTGTTGACCATGACGATGGTGATGATCACCGGTCTGGCCATTACACGTGAAGGGGAACGGGGCACGATGGAAAATCTCCTCTCGATGCCGACCAGGCCGTTTGAGGTCATGATGGGGAAGGTGTTGCCCTATATTCTGGTCGGCTATATTCAGGTGGTGCTGATTCTTCTGGCGTCCCATCTGCTGTTCAGCGTGCCAATATACGGCAATATCCCGATGTTGTTTGTGTCGGCCTTGGTCTTCATCGTGGCCAACCTGGCGATGGGCATTACGTTTTCCACCTTGGCGCAGAACCAATTGCAAGCCGTGCAGTTGTCGTTCTTTTTCTTTTTGCCATCCCTTCTGTTATCGGGGTTCATGTTCCCGTTTCGTGGCATGCCGCAATGGGCACAGTCGATCGGTGAGGTGCTGCCGCTCACGCACTTTCTGCGGATTGTGCGGGGGATCATGCTGAAGGGCAATGGAGTAGAGGAGGTAGCGCTCCAGCTATGGCCGATCGCCCTGTTCGCGGTCGTGGTGTTGACGATTGGGGTTAAGCGGTATCGCCAGACACTGGATTAACAAACGGCAATACCCTGCGTGCGATTCAATCCATCAATCGGATTATCTGCAGTCCAGCCCGTGAAGATGCCGAGCTGAACTGTGCCGCTCCTTCGGCAGCGTGCCGCGGGATCGGCAGATCACCTTAAAATCCTTCGGTCTCATAGTCTCCTCCAGCCAAGTATCTTCACAATTATTCCAACTACTTGGATGGTGCCAGCTATTCAAGTCTCTACTGGCATACATGTTGCGCATCCCAACACATGAACCCTTAAACAAGGGAGGTTGATCGTGGCAACCACAGGATTATTCCAGAAGAAGTTGAAAGGCTGGGAGAACCTTGCCAGTTCAATCCGTTGCCCCAGATGCATGGGACTGATGGTGGTGGAAGAGTCGTTCGATTCCATTGCCGGTGGAGGCCAGGTCGGTTCTCTGGTCAGGCGTTGTGTGCAATGTGGGGAGGTCGTCGATCCGGTTATTCTCCAGAATCGGCAGTTGCAACTCGGAACTGACGTGGGCCGAACCTACGAGGGAAGGCTGCTGTGAGGGTGAGTTCATGTTGAAGATCACTCCTCAGCGAGATGCAGCGCGGTCGAGCGTTTCCCTCGTCGTTGAGGGTCGTCTAGCCGGTCCCTGGGTAGAGGAGCTCAATGCCTATTGCTGTAAGATGTCTGAGGACCACGAACGTTGTACGGTGATCGACTTGACCGGTGTGACGTTCATTGATGCCGGTGGCAAGGCGCTCTTGGCCAGTTTGTGGCGGCAGGGGGCTGAACTGCGGGGGTCCGGCTGTTTGACTAAGTGTGTCGTTGAAGAGATCACAAGGCTGGATAGATGTGATCCCTCGAAGAAGAATTGTGACAAGCGTGCATCGAGCATGACGGAAGATGAATCTTGAACGGTGGTCTTTCCTGGTTGCCGGAATCGCGAGAAGTCTTGTCTGTCGTGGACTTGCTGCCGTTGCAGTGCACTGGGTACAATACCTCGTTTGTCTTCCTGAGGAACTATTGTTGAGGATTACCATAATAAGAAGGTAGGGAACATGCAGATAGTGCGTCGGCCGGTGCCACACCTCTCATTCTGTTTCGTCTTTGCCGTCATAATCATGTCGACCGGCTGCAAGCAAGAGGCCGGTTCAATGCCGCCGCCGCCGATACCTCAGGTGGAAGTCGTCACGGTTCAGACCCAAGTTGTTCCCGATGAACCGGAGTTTATCGGTCGAGCGGAGGCATCCCGTCCGGTTGAGATCCGCTCGCAAGTCACGGGAATTTTGAAGGCGGTGCTTTATCCTGAAGGCCGCGACGTGAAAAAAGGCGAGCGGTTGTATCAGATCGACCCCATTCCGTTTAAGGCGGCGGCAGCCAGTGCCAAGGCTAAAATTGCCCAGGCCCAAGCTCGTGTCGTCCAAGCCAATCAGGACCTTGCGCGGGTGAAACCGTTGCTTGCGGAGCAGGCGGTGAGTCAAAAGGATGTCGATGATGCCATCGCGCAAGAGTTGTCAGCCAACGCGGCACTCGAAGGGGCGCGGGCTGACCTCATCAAGGCCCAGTTCGATTTGGACAACACGCTCATCACCGCGCCGATCAGCGGAATTATCGAGCGCAGTCGGTACTATGAAGGACGGTTGGTCTCGGCTCAAACCGATCTCTTGACCACGATCCATCGGGTTGACCCCATGTACGTGGTGGTGAACGTGCCGGAGACGTTCATTTTGAAACGGCGACGAGACATTGAAGCGAAGCGCATTACTCATCCGGGAGACTATCAAGTGCGAGGACGGCTGACACTCATGGATGGGACGGTCTATCCCCAGGAAGGCGTGCTCGATCTCTTCGAGCCTGGGTTGCGGGCCGAAACCAGCACACGCCAAACGCGGATCACCTTTCCGAATCCCAATCGGATCATTCTCCCGGGACAATTTGTGAAAGTCCGATTCACGGGCGATACGAAAACGAACGCGGTTCTCATTCCGCAGCGAGCGGTGTTACAAGGCCCACAGGGCACGTTTGTCTTCGTGGTCAACGGTGAGGATAAGATCGAGATCCGAGACGTCGTGGCATCGGATTGGAAAGGGGATCGGTGGCTCATCGATCACGGCCTGAATGTCGGCGATCGGGTGGTCGTCAATGGGATCATGCAGATCGGTCCTGGGGCACCGGTGAATGCTGTGCCTTGGGTTGCCGCCAAGACGGAACCTTCTCCTACCCATCCGCAGTAAGGATCAACCGTGATTTCGCATATATTTATTGACCGGCCAATTTTTGCTTCAGTGGTGTCGATTGTTGTGGTCGTGATGGGATTGCTGGCCATGCAGTTCCTGCCGATCGCGCAGTTTCCTGAAATCACTCCACCGGTGGTCCAGATCGATGCCGACTATCCTGGTGCCAGCGCCGAAGTGGCGGCGGAAGCCGTCGCACGTCCGATCGAGGTGACGCTACCAGGTATCGACAATCTGCTGTACTACGAATCGACCAGCAGTAACGACGGACACGTCACGATCAAGTTGACGTTCGAGATCGGAACGAATCCGGACATTGCACAAGTTCAGACGCAGAATCGCGAAAAACTGGCTGAACCTCAGCTGCCCCCGGAGGTCATCCGACAGGGCGTCTCGGTCAAAAAGATGTCCCCTGATCTTGTGGTGGTGGTGGCGCTCAAGTCGACCGACCCTCGGCACGATGCCGTCTTTCTCTCCAACTATGCCACCCTTCGGATTGTCGATGATCTGAAACGCGTCAAGGGTGTCGGGGATGCTCTGGTGTTTGGTCAGCAAAATTACAGCATGCGAGTCATCCTGAACCCACTGTTAATGGCCAAGCTAGATCTCATGCCGAGTGACATCACGGCCATCATCCGCGAGCAGAATCGGGATTACCCAGCGGGGACGATCGGGCGTGAACCGGCTCCCAAGGGGACGGAGCTCACGATCCCGATCATCACCAAGGGCCGCTTGACCGAGGTCAAGGAGTTTGAAGAGCTGATTGTGCGCGCCCTTCCTGATGGCTCAACGGTGCGCCTTAAGGATGTTGCCCGTATTAAGCTGGGGGCTCAGTCCTATGGGCTGGAAGGTCGATGGAACAGCAAACCGACGACCTTCATTCTCACGTTCTTGTCTCCCGGCGCGAATGCCCTTGATACCGTGCGCCGCACGCGGGCACAAATGGATGAACTGGCCAAGAATTTTCCGCCCAGCGTGTCGTACGACACACCGTATGACACCACACGATTCATCGAGATTTCGATCCGGGAAGTCATCAAGACCCTGGGCGAAGCGATGATCTTGGTCGTGCTTGTGGTCTATCTGTTTCTTCAGACCTGGCGCGCCACCATTATTCCTGTCGTTGCCGTTCCTGTCTCGCTGATCGGAACCTTCGCCGGGCTCTATGCCCTCGGTTTCTCCATCAATACGATCACGTTGTTTGGAATGGTCTTGGCGATCGGGATCGTGGTAGACGACGCGATTGTCGTGGTGGAGAACGTCGAACGGCATATGCGCGAGAATCGATTGTCGGCGAAGGAAGCCGCCAAACGAGCGATGAGCGAAGTGACTGAGCCGATTATTGCGATTGTGTTGGTCCTGGTCTCGGTGTTTGCTCCAGTCGGTTTTATCGGCGGGATTACCGGGGCCCTCTATAAACAATTTGCCGCGACGATTGCAATTTCCGTGACGGTCTCAGGGCTTGTCGCACTGACTCTGAGCCCCGCACTCTGCGGGGTAGTTCTGACATCCCACCAGGGGAGACGGAGCGGGTTTTGGGATTGGTTTGATCGCCTATTCAGCCGGACCCAGCAGGGCTATACACGTGCCACAGGTGCGCTGCTCGCGAGGCCGATTCGCGTCATGGCGGTCTTTGTCCTGTTGCTGATAGCCTCGATCGGACTGTTTGAGAAACTGCCAAAAAGCTTTCTACCCGAGGAAGACCAAGGCTACTTCATCGTGATCGCGCAACTTCCCGATGGGGCCTCTAACCAGCGGACGATCGCGGTACTCGAGCGAGTCGAGAGATTTTTTCAGGCCATTCCGGCTGTCCATTCCACGGATGCGCTGACTGGGCAGAATTTTGTCTTCGGTACCAGAGGACCGAACTCGGCGACCATGTTTGTCCCGTTACATCTGTGGGATAAACGTCCTGAGCCTCAGTACCATGCGAAGGCGTTGGTTGGTGCGGCGTACGGAGAGTTTGCGAAGATTCCTGAAGCCCTGCTCCTTGCCTTCAATGCACCGGCTATTCGTGGAGTTGGCGTCTCCGGCGGTTTCTCCGCTCAACTCCAAGATCCCAGTAGCGGCGACTTCAAGAAATTCGCCATGGTGGCGCAGCAATTCGTCGAACGCGCACAGAAAGAGCCGGCGATCGCACGGGTCGGAACCAATTTCCGCGTCTCCTCACCGAGACTCTATGCCAATGTGAATCGGGAGCGAGCGAAAGCGCTGGGTGTGCCGATTTCGGATATTTTTGATACGCTCCAGGCGTACTTCGGGAATTTCTATATCAATGATTTCATCAAGTCCGGTCGTGTCTATCATGTGCAGACCGAAGCCGATGCCGAGTTTCGTGCGACACCTCAGAACCTGTCGAACATCTATGTGAGAGCCGTGAACGCACGGGGGGTCAATATGATCCCACTCGATACGGTGGTGACGGCGGAGTATCAAAGCGGGCCGGATCCCGTGAATCACTTCAACGGGTACAACACGGCGTTTCTCTTGGGTGCGGCGGCGCCTGGCTTCAGCTCAGGGCAAGCCTTGGAGGCTCTGGAACGAGTGGCGAAAGAGGTGCTGGTTCCTCAGGGATATGCGATCGATTGGAGCAACATTTCTTTCCAAGAGCGGCGGGCTGGGGGGCAGTCCAATCAGGTCTTTGTCATCGGATTGTTGATGGTCTTCCTGGTGTTGGCGGCTCAGTTCGAGAGTTGGGTCGTGCCGTTTGCGGTGATTTTGGCCGTTCCATTCGGGGTCTTCGGTGCATTGACAGCTGTATGGCTTCGAGGGTTCGAGAATGATATCTATTTCCAGATCGGTCTGGTGACGCTGATCGGCCTCTCGGCCAAGAATGCGATTTTGATCGTGGAGTTTGCGAATACCCGATACGAGGCAGGGCGCCCTCTCATTGAGGCAGTCGTCGAAGCAGCACGGCTGCGTTTCCGACCAATTATCATGACCTCAATGGCGTTCATTTTTGGGATGTTTCCGTTGGTCATCGCCAGTGGCGCAGGAGCGGCAAGCCGTCAGGCGATCGGCACGGGTGTGTTGGGTGGGATGTTGGGAGCGACCTTCCTTGCCATCTTTTTTGTTCCCCTATTCTATGTCTTGATTCGTAAGTGGACTCAAGGTAGAGCTCATACCGATGCCGTAGCGACCCAGCTGACTGAGTCACCGTCACCAGAGGGGAAGGCCTAACGTGCGTACGATTGCGATTATCGGACTGTCATTACTGCTCCTGTCCTGTTCGATGGGGCCAGATTACAAACGACCACCAGCTGGTGAAGAGGATCGCTTCCGAATGGCCGACGGTTCTTCTGAACTGCCGTCCATGGCAAACTTACCTTGGTGGGATCTCCTCCGCGATGAACAGCTTCAACAGCTCATTCGGATGGCACTTGCGGAAAATCATGATCTTCAGCGAGCGGTTGCAACTGTCGAAGAATTTAGAGCCAGAGCGCTCGTCGCACGATCAGACTACCTTCCTGGTATCTCGTTGTCCTCCAGCCTCCCGGTCGGCCGAAAGGCAAACTTCCTCTTCCCCGGGTTTGCCAGCCCCTTCAATTATTATCTGTTGGGCAACCTCGCCTGGGAGGTCGACCTTTGGGGGCGGATCAGACGGACCAACGAGGCCGCGCGTGCCGATCTATTATCTAAAGAAGAGAACCGCCGCGCCGTGACTGTCCAATTGGTCAGTGCCGTTGCAGAAGCCTATTTCAATCTGCTCCAGTTTGATCTCCAGCTTGATGTTGCGAAGCGGACCTTGCAGTCGTGGGAAGAATCTGTTCGTATCGCGCAGGCTCGATTGCGTCAAGGAATGACCTCAAAACTCGATGCGGATCAGTTTGAGGCGGAGCGCGCCAATGCTGCGGCTCGCACGGCGGAGCTTGAACGGCAGATGATCCAAGCGGAGAATCACTTGAGCGTCTTGTTGGGACGGAAGCCCTTTAGCATCGCGCGCGGCCGTTCATTGGATGAACAGATTGTGCCTCCCACTGTTCCTGCTGGTTTGCCTTCCGAGTTACTGCAGAGGCGGCCTGACATCTTGGTCGCTGAGCATCAGTTGGCTGCCGCCACGGCTCGTATCGGTGCCGCGAAAGCTGATCGATTTCCGAAAATCACATTGACTGGCTTACTTGGTGTGGCGCATCCCTCGCTCTCCTTGCTGTTTACCGATCCCTCTTCATTCGGCGTGTTCAGCGCTGCGATCGCGACGCCGTTGCTCAACGCACAAGTGCTGGGTTTTCAACAAGAAGCCGTCGAGGCACAACACAAGCAAGCGCTGGCGCAGTACCAGCAAACCATCTTGACGGCCTTTCGTGAGGTGGAAGACGCACTGGTCGCCGTGCGTACGACTCGTGTGCAAGGTGAGGCGCAGCAACAACAGGTTGCTGCGTTACAGTCGGCACTCAAGCTGGCGGAATTGCGGTATAAGGGTGGGCTCGCGAACTATCTCGATGTCTTGGTTGCCAGAAGGAGTCTGTTCGAGGCAGAGTTGGCACTGACCAGCACACGCCGGTTGCTGCTAGCCTCGACCGTGCAGTTGTACAAAGCGCTTGGCGGTGGGTGGACCCCTGAGACGCCATCAGCGGAGGAGAAGAAAGGATAGAGCCTGTGGATCAGCAAGGACATGCCCAATTTCCCATTCATGAATTGCTCGCCCGCCGTTGGAGCCCTCGCGCATTTGATGAACGGCTCGTGGAGGCCGATACACTGCGGACGCTATTTGAGGCGGCCCGCTGGGCGCCATCATCCAACAACGAGCAGCCGTGGCGGTTTATTGTGGCGACCAAAGATCATGAAACGGAGTGGAATCGACTGGTCACGTGTTTGGTGGAAGGTAACCGCACATGGGCTGCGCAAGCCCCGGTGTTAGTGCTTTCCGTGGCCAGTATGTCCTTCGAGATGACCGGCAAGCCGAACCGGCATGCCTTTCACGATACAGGATTGGCGACGGAGAACCTTATCTTGCAGGCAGCAGTCCATGGATTGATGGCTCGTCAGATGGCGGGATTTGATATCGAGAAGGCGCGGGCTGACCTTGGTATTCCGCCCGGCTTCGAGCCGGTTGCGATGATTGCGATTGGCTATCCAGGCGATCCGGATAGTTTGCCCGAACGGCTGCGGGAACGGGAATTACAACCACGGAGTCGCCGACCGATCGGAGAATGGACATTTTGGGGACAGTGGGGAACCAGAATTCCATAGCCCGGTTCTAGTGTCAGAAGAGGAGTTCAGCCAATGAAAGAGTTGAGCGGAAAAGTGGCGATCGTGACCGGAGCTTCCAACGGAATCGGTCGAGCAATTGCAGAACGACTGGCGGAGGATGGTGCGATCGTCGTGGTCAACTATTCGAAGAGTTCAGAAAAGGCTCAACAGGTGGTCGTGGGGATTCAGGGCAAGGGGGGCAAGGCACTCGCGGTCCAAACCGACATGAGCCAGGTGGCGGAGGCCCGCCGTCTTGTGATCGACACCGTGAAACAGTTCAATAGGCTTGATATTCTTGTGAATAATGCGGGCAAGTTCATGCCGAAGTCACTAGATGAAACGACGGAAGAGGAGTTCGATGGTGTCATAGCCCTGAATGCCAAAGGGCCGTACTTTGCCATGCAGGAAGCAGCGAAGGTGCTCAAAGATGGTGGACGGATTGTGAATATCTCGACGGGTGGGACCCATCTCCACTTTCCCGGCGCCACGGCCTATCTTGGGAGCAAGGCGGCGCTTGAGCAGTACACCAAGGGGCTGGCGCAAGAACTGGCTTCGAAGGGGGTCACGGTGAATACTGTCGCGCCCGGCTTTACCGAAACGGGGATGATGACGGAGGAGTATCGGCAGATCGGAATTCAGCTGACGCCAATGAAACGACTCGGTGTCCCAAAAGATATTGCTGACGTTGTGGCCTTTATCGTGAGTGAAGAGGCTCGGTGGCTCACAGGGCAGACGATCCAGGTCGGCGGGGGCATTGTGATGTAGCAGGTATTAAACGCAGATGACTAGCAGGTTGTTGACAAACCCTCTTGCCTTCGGCCTGCGGTATGGTACAAGGAGCGCCGAACAGGAGGGTGACCGCCATGATGGGTAGCGCCGATCCGCAGCCAGCGCTGTTTTACCACATA
>Ga0105164_10000827_pt1 | contig 20375 bp, 15 predicted proteins | sample VDWuncwatermetaG_FD_89674 | JGI IMG/M metagenome (GOLD analysis project Ga0105164, IMG submission 89674) | Wastewater microbial communities from Netherlands to study Microbial Dark Matter (Phase II) - VDW unchlorinated drinking water | ecosystem: Environmental > Aquatic > Freshwater > Drinking...
GGAAGATGCAAAGGACTCGAGTGGCGTGAAAGACTGTGATTACGAAACAACAATTCCAGATGGGTTTGCGGTTTATGTTCGGTATACTCCATTTGAACGAGTGTTTGAGAACCTAATCACTAATGCTAATGACGCAATGAAGGGGCGAAATAATAAGCTCATTCAGCTTAACTGTGCATATAGAGAGATTAATGGCAAACGGGTCGCTTATTTTGAGTTTAAGGATAACGGTCCTGGAATTCCAAAAGAACTTCACGATAAGATATTCGAAGAGTGGTTCACGACTAAACCCAAGCCCGATACTGCTGACCTCTTAGCTTCGGGTCACGGACAAGGGCTCTATGTGTGCAAGTACAATATTGAGGTCATCCACCAAGGTAAGATATGGGTAGAAAGCGAGCCAAGAGAAGGAGCTGCCTTTAAATTTTGGATCCCTACGAAGGAAAACAACCAATGACTTTTTTGCTAACATGCCGGCAGGTTGCTGCCCATACCCTCAGGTGCTATAAATAATGAGTAAGCCAGACATTCTGATTATAGATGATGAGGAACAGATTTGCATTAATCTCAAGGAAATGTTGAAATATGAAAACTACGACGCTGATTTCGCGCTGACTGCGAAAGAGACCTTTCATAAATTAGAACAAGATTCGTTTCGGCTACTACTGGTCGATATTAAATTGGGAGGAGCTGTAACAGGGATCGAGATCATTAAGACCTTTAGAGAAAGAGAAAAAAGACCGAAAATTATTGTGGTTTCTGCTATACCGCTTGATGCCCTTGATCCGATTTTTGAAAAAGAGGGCATCACCCACTTGATAGATGGGTTCATTGGCAAACCAAGCTGTAGCGATCCCAGCAAGTTGGTTGGATTAGTAAGAAAGGTTCTAGGATAACGATTATTACTCAAATGAAAGGGATGATTTATGAATGGGAAGAAAAGCACAATTTTAATCGTCGATGACGAAAAACAGGTCGTGGAACTTTTAGTGACGCATTTCCGTCGAAGGAATTATGAACCCATCGCTACTGTGAATCCGACCCTTGTCGAACAAATCCTTAAGACTTATCAAGTTCATCTCATTGTAGTAGACCTCCGGATGGAAAGACGTAGCGGATACGTCATCTTGGAGAATCTGAGGAAACAGAATATCGACACCCCTGTTCTAATCATGACCGCATATATAGATGATGAAAGGGAAAGGCTGAAAAAGATCGGGATCACAGAAGACGACGTCATTAAAAAGCCTTTGGGCGATTTTAGCGAGGCCGAGGCCTTGATTAACAAGGCTCTTAATAGAGTCGTCATGCCTAATGAGTTTGGTAGCGAATATGAGGATAAAATTTACCGGTACAACAAGGCGAGAGTTGTCATCGTTGATGATGAAACTGACATAAACGACATGCTCAAGGAGACTTTGGAAGCCAGGCGCTACGATGTGAAAGTTTTCACGAGGGGCGATGAGGCGCTGGAATTTATTCGAAAGAATGAATGTCACGTGGCCATCATCGATATGAAGATCCCAGGGCTGGGAGGTCACGAGTTGATCAAGGAAGCGCTTGCGGTCAAACCATCCCTCAAAATCATTCCTTTCTCCGGCGCTTATGAGAAAGAGATGAGAGAGCTTCTTGCAAGCGTCGGTTTTGATTCCGAAAAGCTTGTAACGAAACCCTTTGATCTTTCAGTTCTCATCGAACAAATAAAGGTTCTCGCCACAGAAACCGGCACTTTGAGTGCCGTAAAATCTTAGAATACGATTCCAGGCGAAGATGCAAAGAACCCCTTCGCTTGAGCCTCACCTGGATTCCTCAAGATGTAGCCCATACTGCCATCAAAATAGATACTCTCACCGCTTGCAAGGGGGAGGGGGCTTCTTAGCTTGCCGCCGACCGTAATTTCAAGCTCACCCTGTTCCAGATAGAGAGCGCACATGACCGAGTCTTTGCGTTTCCAGCTTTTTTCCCTTTTCCCCTCAACGAAGATTTCACCGCATAGAAAACGATTTTTGGTATCGGGTGGTGTCGCATGATAAATTCGAACTCCCTCGGTAAGATACCGTGTATTTGCCCTCGTGGCCGCTGTCGCCAAGTGAAATGGCTGCGGAAGCCGGTTGTAGCACCACTCAAGAAAATCTTCGATGGCGACACCCGTGCCACCCAAAATATCCTCAATCTTTTCCCAATAAACGGTTGAGGAATCCTTTTTCAATCTTATGATTTTGTGGATTTGCTGATAATCAAGAAAATCGGTCAGATCCGCAAGATGTTGAATAGATAAAGGGCGGTCAGGACGGTCAGAGTAGAATTCCCTGATGTGTTCAAGTCCTTGCGCAATATTCATCTTATCAAGCTGTTTTCCGGCCGGCTGATACGAGAGCCTGCCCTTGGAGTAATTGGGAAGTTTTGTGATCAGATAAATGGTGGCCGCGTGGTCTTCATCATCGTTACTGATTGAATGAGGAAAGAAGCCGTCAAGGGCAAAAGCCTGACCGCTTGTAAGGGAATATTCCTTCTCCCCATAGGCAATTTTGACATTGAAGCCCTCTCCAAGAAAACCAATGACCAGATTATGTGTTCCAAGGATTAATTTTTCGATCAGTCGTTTGGGAGGCAATACGATGCGCGCACAGAAGAAATCCTTTCGTGTATTGATAGGTGCAGAAATAGGTGTGAGATCGAAATCCTTAAAGCGGATCCGGACGGTTTCGTGCCATTCAATGGGCGCCCGTTTACGAATCCTTATCCCCTCAATTTTTGGGGGTGGAGATCGTTTCAGGGCGAAATAATTAGCCTCATCCCATTCTCTTCCCATCAGGATCAGCTCTTCAAGAGACACTCCAAGGGCACGGGCGCAGCGTGTGAGGTTTTCCACAGAGGTAGCCTGCTGATGGTCGTTTTCGATGTTTTTGAGTGTAGACTCATTGATCTGGACCCTTTGGGCAAAGTCCATCTGGCGGATGCCCTTGTCGATCCGGATCGTTTTGATAACCGACCCCACCCGGGGCCTTCTCGCCTTAGGGAAATCGTGGAATTCCTGCTTGTAGCTCTCAAAAATTTCCTTGTACATGGCGCGTCAAATAAATTTTTCTAGGGCCTTTTTAAGGTGTAAAAGATCCTTTCCATCACCTAAATATATAGCATAACAGAGGATAGATAAGATATCAATAGTTAATAAAAATTTATCTAAAACTATCTTATCTGGAGGCCTTGCATACCACAAAATCACCAGGTACTGTTCAAGTGTATGGAACAGAAAAGGATGGTAACCAAGGAAAAGATGAGAACAGAAGATCCCAGAAAAATCAAAAAAGTATCTAACGACAATCTCAATACAGATGAGGTCGCCAAAACGCCTATCCAGTGCACAGCCTCCGACTACTCAGATCAGCCGAACGGGATAGTGAAGGTCGCACAGGAGCCTCTTCAGTCTGAGGAGGAGTTTCATACGGTCCAAGAACAGCATAATGCCAACCATGCTCTCTATTATTTCAGCATGATTACGGACGGGATCATACGGGGGAGAACTACGGGGAATGACTGTGAGAAAGTCAAGCGCATTAAGGAGCATATGATGAATCTTCGTGAATACGTGGGTCAGAATAAGGCCGAACTCAAGACCGTTATTAGGCTCCTTTTCGCTAATTTAGAGAAATCTTGCCCGAGGCAAAGAAAAGAGTTCATTCTGTTTATTTATGAGAATTGGTCACTGATCAGTTTTTTTGAAGATTGCTATCCTCACGAAGATAGCAATGGTCCACGCGAAAAGTGTTTCCCGGAAACCAAATATCAGAAGATCCGGGATATTGTCTACGGGCGGTATTATTTCAGATCCTGGTGGTGGAAGGTGAGAGCAGACAGACTTCGCATCAGGCTCAGAAATTTGTTCAAGCGGAGGAAGAAATGAAAATGGCCAACCAAATGAAGTATAAGAAAATGAAAATAGCGAGACATTTTAAGAAATATTACCGCTGGATGCGGCTTAATTGGTTTTATGTGAAGCGGGTTTTAGTGACCGAGCGAGAAATTGGTGGCGAGCTTCATGCTTGCTGATTGAAATAGTAACACTCCTTCGATAAAGGCACAGCCGGAGCAATCCGGCGTCGCAAAGGCGAGGGTTCACGAATAATTACGTGAGCAGCCTCCTCCCCGAAAAGGCAATCAAAAATAGAAGTGGAAAGGAATCTACATGATCATGATTCTGAATCTAACCGATGGAATCGAGGCCGTATTTCTAGCCCTTATCTTGCAGTCTGTTGAGGCCAATAAGTCGATTTCTGAAATGCTTGAACTTTACATGGATAAAGAACAAATACCTCAGTTTTTAAAAGGGATCCGGAAGTTCGCAGGCTCAAAGCTCAAGCATCCTGTTCTAAAGACGGTTTTAGATGAGCCTGAGGAGCGGATCAGTGAGTACCATGAAAAAAAGACATTCTATGAGCGTAGCTAAAGGATTAATGAATAACTTTTCTTTAGTCATGATGTTTTTTAAAACTTAAAGGTCGAGATTTCTCCAGTCTCAGTGGATAAATCTATTGAGTGTTGCGTTTGGAAGAAATTTTAGGGTGAATGATTTAGCTTCAGAGGTTCTTGATTTTATTCTTATGAAGAAGGGAAAGGACATAAACACGGACATGAGCGGCGAAGATCACTCGAATCTATTGACGGATTCAATGAAACTGAGGCTTAAGAAAATAGCGGAGAAACTCTTGCGAGTCTTGCGTGAATCAGATCATGAGGTGCAAGTGTCGTTAAGTTTTTCGATCGGAAAAGCTGAACTTACGAGACTCATTGAAGAAGAAAAACCTCATGTGGTTTTGAGGAAACTGATCCTCGATGTCTGTCATGAGCTAGACTCGTTTGTTTCTGGCTGGGGGTCGGCCTGGGATTATGTGAATCTTAGGAAAAGCCTTAATCTTCTTTTGAAACGCTGCGGCGCCGATCGACTTCTATTTGTCCATACTGAACTACAGTGTGAAAAAGCGGGGAAGGAAGGCGATGCTTCAAAAACCTTCGAATCTCACAGAATGGCACAGGCTTCTTTGGTTTCATTCCGGAAGGGAAACAAGTGGTGATGCTTATTCTCAAGCGAAAGAATTGGCCGTAAGTAAAGCAGCGAAAAGGTCATTCGCGAAATGACCCTGGCGGGCATTTGTCCTTGGCTGGGCTTTACCCGTCTAGCTGCTTTCTCTTATTATAAGAATACCCCATTGGATTTACCGGTGCAATTCTCTTCTCAAGAGAAATTCGATTTCTTGACAATTAAAAAGCAGGGGAGTATAGTTCTCTCACTGATTTAAGAAGTTGTTTTTTAAGTAGCCCAGCCAAAAAGTCCAAGCCGAAAGAGCAAAGTCCAGCCAGAAAAAGCCCAGCCAAGAGCGGAATGGTTTAAAGGGTACGTCTTGATGCTCTTTAGACTAGTCTAAACTTCTGCCCTCCACGAGGTTTGAGCATGAAGAAGTTAAATGGGCTGAGGCGGGATAACAGTTTTTCACTCGGCATCAAAACCTTCTTTTTCGTTTTTACATTGCAGGAATCCTCTTGGAATAAACCGCTAGTTTATTCCGCCTCTTATTCGGAGCAACGGGGATGAGTCAAGGGAACGGTAGAAAACCGAAGCGCCGTTCAAATCTTAGTCGGTTTGGTCAAATCTTACCCATTTTTCAGTATCTCATTCTCACCCTTTTATTTTTCTTATCAGTTTTTTTATTTCCTTATCCTGCAAGTGGTTTTAGTCCAGAACCCCAATTGCCTCTTAGGAGTTCTTTCATTTACAGAGAAAGCGAATTGGTGTTCGAAGAAGGCCCAAAGAATTTAGCTCAGGATAAAATGTCCTGCGATAACACTTGCTTGGAAGTTAAGAGTCTCCATGCTCAAATCAAATCACTTCGGCTTGTGCGGGGATCTGCCTGAATGAATCAGATGAGAGACTTAAAGAGGAGATATCGGGAAAATATTCAAGAAGTGGGTTCGCTTGATAGAGCGAAATCCGGAAACCCTCTTCTCCAAAGCACGGCTCTGGTATTTGAATATCGATCCGGATTAAGGGTTATTCTCCTTTTTCAACCATTCAAAATAGGGTTCTCTATTCTCAATAGGTTTCCAATCACTTTTGTGATTCGGAATCTTGCAATCCTTTCAAGAGGCAGCTATGTTAACTGGCTGAGGCTTGCCATGATGGATCTTTTTAGGTTCAGGGAAGGGGGCGTTTAAAATGGCAGGGCACCTTTCTTTTACGCAAGAGGATCACTTAAGGCTTAAGAAACTTCTTGAAAGTGCCGAATCACTCCTCATTCATCAAGCTGAGTCCTCACTTTCTTTTCAGGTCATCCGGAAGAAATTAAAAGAATTCATCTTTCCGCTTTCACCCCTTTCTAAAACCAAAGAACTAATCGATAAAATACTTTCCTTAACGGGAAATCAATCGCTCGATCTTGAGAAAAGAAGCGAAGTCACATCAATTTTAAAAGAGCTTAAACAAATCTCTGGTTCTGAGCAAGTGAGGTTTTCAGAGAAAGAACCTCTTCACGAACAATCGACCGAGATGTCATGATGGTTTATAACTTATCGATTACGCTTTAAGGGTAGTTGCTCGGATGAATAACCTTGATGGAAGGTGCCGCTTGAAATTGAAAGGAAGTCCAGCTTTGGTCTCAAAGGTCATAGCAAGTGAGACAGGGTCTACGCTTAATTCAGAAGATCCCCAAAATGTTTCCCTGGCATTGTCTCAAGCCCTGCATCTTTCCACTACTCATCCTTCGGTCCACACAACTGATGTGAGGTCTTCTCTTGGACGGGTGATTCAATTAATGCGGAAAGAAAAAGGCTTAAGCCAAGAGGAGCTTGCCAAGAGAACCCATATCGACCGGACAACAATTGCTCGGGTTGAATCTGGCGTTTTTAAATCCCTTTCCATCGAAAAACTTGAAACCATTGCTCAAGCGTTTGGTATTGATTTGAAAATCCTTCTCTTCAAATGTAGCTCAGAAGGCGAAGCACTCACCTTGAGAGGTCATGTGAGCCGGATTGAGTTTACCCTTGAATACCCTGAAGCGGGTTTCAGAATTATCTCCTTTATTCCTAAGAGAAAAGAGTTTTTCTTTGGCAAGATCGAAATCCAACCCCAAAGGACGATTCCTTCTGATAAGCTCCCACATCCTGAGCAGGTTTATCTCCATGCACTTGAAGGAAAAACGGTATTGATCCGTGATTTGAATGAGTTTCTCTTAAAATCTGGAGATTGTTTTGCTTTTTCAGGACTTTCAGATTACGAACTCTTCAATCCAGATCAACTTAAGGGAGCCTCTTCCTTTTTTATTACCTATCCCTCTTTCCTTCCTGTCTAAGAGAAAGTATTCGTTTATACTCGTTTCCTCCTGAGAATCTCATTTCTTCACTCATTTCTTTATAAATCTCGCAATAAGCACTTTGGATAAGTTGTTGTAGCGGATCCGCTACAAGTTGTAGCGTTTCCGCTACAAAATCCAATTTTTTCTTGAATTCAGATTGCAGAGAAACATTTCATGAGTTACGTTTGTCACATGAAGCAAAAAAATCGGAAACAATCAAAACAATCCGTGGAGACAAAATGAAAATCGTACTCATAAAAGACCACCAAGAAAAAATCTTAGAAAAAAGAATTTCTCCTTTTGAAAACCACGTTGGAATTGTTTCACTCGAGAAAATAAAAAATGGTGCTGAATTCACAGTTCGCATTCTTGACGTCAACCACATTCGCTATCATTACGATCCAAAGACTCAAAAGTTTGAACTCCATTTTCTTTCTTTCAAAAAAGAAGAAAAAAGAAAGGAGGCTCAACATCGTGAAAAAATTCAGACTCGATTCTAATTGGTCTCTGCGTGTTGGAATGTTTGTTTTGTATGTTGCACTCATTTCCAAGATCGCTTATGCCCAGTCTGAGCATAAGATTTCAATTCAGGATAAGATCATGCAAGAGAAGCAAACAGAGTTTGTGGCGGTGAACGCACTTGCTCCAGAAAGTGTATTTTCAAAACCAGAGGCGGCAGAAGTTTTGCTTCAACAAATGAAGCTCTTGGCCCGACTGATGTATGAAGGCGGGACGAAAGAACCGAAAGATATAATCATTCCTCATGAAAAGCTCCCAAGTGGCCAGATTCCACATAGGGTTTTGGGTGTCTCCCGCCAATTAAGTCGGAAGAATAGATCAACAAATGTTAATGCTGTGATCGGGCGTCCAAAAATCAATCCAAAAATGGAAACAAGTGGAACACAGGTTCGTAAGATTTCTCAAGAAAATGTTCAACCTCAGGTAACAAGTAATCTCTCGAATCAATTAATGACACACCATGATCTTCAAGGAACGATTAATACGCTTTCTTATGAGCGGATTGAGGGAAGAGGGGTCAGGTTCCGTTATACCCAGATCCCTGAAGACTTCATTGGACATTTCTGGTGGTTTGGGCCGCGAGACCTGAGGGGAAAGACGGTACGGATCTTTTACTCAGGAATCGTTCCGAGCGAAATCACTTTCTTCATTCGCCGCTCTTATTGGGGCGTGGAAACTCGTTATACATTTCATTTAGAAGATTCTCCCGAAACAAAGATTCTTTCCTTTCAAATTCCTGACAGAATTCCTTTTAAAGAGGTTTCCATTTTTGAGCTTCGGATTGCGAAATCGCGCGCAGGAAAACCGTATGGAGACTTTTTGATTGAAAAGGTGGAAGTAGCACCAGGTGACAAAGCTTCAACACCGATCGAAATGGGAAACCAATCACATCCATTTCCATTTGGCGGTCCGTACCTTCAATCCAATATTTGGGGCGGGGAGGTAGGAGCATCATGAAGAGCTTGCTTGAAACTGAACCAAGACTTGCGGCCGAACTTCCTCTAAAGAACCGTCTTATCTTTCAAGTGGAGGAAGAAAAGGCGTATTCGACCCCTTTTGTTCAAAGGTTCTTCGCTCGTCCAAGCATTTTCTTTTCTTTGGTCTTGCTCCTGACTGCACTTCAAATCAAGTGGCTTTTGGAAATTGTTTCTTTTGATGAGGGAGGCCCCTTTTCCTATTTATGGCTTCTTGCCTTTTCATTTCTATCTCTCAATATTTCGGTTCTGGCCACGCAGGCTTTGTTTGGACTTTTTGTAAAAGCGCCATACTTTCCTGAAGTTGATCGATCCCAAGTTGATTCTATCCCAATAGCACTTCTTTATTGCGTCAAGAATGAACCTTTTGGTCTTAAGGAAAGAATCGAATATACCTTGAAAGGAAATTTACTTCCAAATCTCGATCTTTGGATTCTTTCAGATTCAAACGATTCGTTTGGAAATGAAGAAGAAAAATTAGTTGGGGAACTTAAGAATGAGTTCGGTTGGGAAAGGGTTTTCTATCGTCGGAGGGTTAAACCTCAAGAGAGAAAACAAGGAAATATCAAAGATTGGCTCATTCGATGTGGATCTTCCTATCAATATCTCATCGTTTGTGATGCGGATAGTCTTTTGCCGCGCGGGTGGGCTCGCGAAGTCCTTCGCATTGCAGAGCACCCAAAACATTCCAAAGTAGGAATTTTCCAGAGCGCAATTTATGTTGCTCATGAAGCATCGCTTTTCTCAAGGATGCAAGCCACTGCACAGTTTTATGCTCAAAGGCTTTATTTTCATGTGAATCAAGCAGTGTTAGGACGATCCATTGCCTTCGGTCATAACTGTTTGATCAGACGAGAGGCCTTTCAAAAAATAGAACTCCCTGAAGGGATTCTTTCCCATGACAACTGGGAGACAGCTCTTTTAGAGCAGAAAGGTTACAAGACCGTTTACCTCTCAAACCTTATTTCCTTTGAAGAAGCGGCGCCTCACTATCTGGAGGAGAGAAAAAGATCAAAACGGTGGCTTAAAGGTACCCTTCAAGGCTGGCCGCTTCTTTTTCTTCCAAACATATCGTTTTCAACTCGATTTCTTATTTTTTATCAGATTTATCTTTATCTCGTGCAACCCGTCCTTTGTTTCTGGATTGTTTCAACCCTTTTCGCTGGGCCTCAATTTTTCACATCTGGAAACATTTCCTTTCAACTCTTTGTTTTTACATTAGGAGTTCTTTTCTTTCACAAAATGGTAGTAGTGAAAAATCTGATGGATGTTAGGCGAATCCTCCAAGAAACGTTCTTTTCGACTTTGATTGGATTACAAAACATCCTTTATGGAACGTTTAATTTCATCGCCATTCCTTTTGAGAGACTTGGTTGGACCCCTATGGCAAAGAGGCCCGGTGAACGCTTGAGTTTTTCTGAATGCGCTAAGAGTCTTTTTATTGGGACGTTTGCCGGTGTTGGGCTCTTCTGGTTTGGTCTCAATCAGTCAAGTACGTGGACTCTTTTTACACTACCTGTGCTTTTAAGCCTCATTCTATCAATTCCATTTGTCTATTTCTCATCAAAGAATTTATTCATGAAAGGAAGGTATGCTCCTGTCAGACTGAAGGAGACAGCTTAGTATGGACCAAATTAAAAAGCAGGTGAGTAACGGGAATGGAAATGGTAATGGCAATGGACATGTCTTGCCTACAAATGGCAATGGGAATGGGGATCATGATGATCACCGAAACGGGAACGGTCATCACACTCACGAAAACGGAAACGGTCATACCACACTTTTAACAGAAGATCGGTTTGCTTATCTTGAATCGGTAAAACCAAGACTCTTTCCGTCACAAGAAGAAGTCATTGGAAAGACAGGAATCAGAAGAAACCTTTTATTATTTATCCTGTTCCTTGTTGCAGCCATATATATTTCTTCTCTCCCTCTTTCTTCCTCTGTCACTGACCGAAATGCCCTTGTGGTTCCCATCCAACGGACGGATTTGACCAGTCCGAAAGACGGTTTCGTTAGGAAAGTCTTTTTTCAGGAAGGGGAGCAGGTAAAGAAAGGAGCGCTTCTTGTAGAAGTAATGTCTTCCCAAGATGAGAAAGCTTTACGTGAGGGCAAGCTTGAGGTCTTAAGCCTTGAAAAGGAGTTATCTCAAGTGTGGCTCGAATCCCAAGTTTGGACTTTAAGATTAGATGAAGCCGTTCGATTGAAAAAACTCGGCTCAATCAAGCCGTATACATTTCAGGAAGCACTTCTCAGGACTCAAGCAAGTCAAAGGAAAGTGGAATCCTTGATCTTTAAGCTTGAAGGAGCGAGACAAAAGGAACACTTCCTTCGCCAGTATTTAAAAGAAGGTGATATCCGGGCTCCTTTTGACGGCTTAATTATTTCAGATGCGAAACTTAAGGAAAAAGCATTTGTCAAACAAGGTGAGTTTCTTTTGACCTTGGCCAGTCAAAAATCCCAGATTGAATTTCTTTTGAAAGAAACGGATTACTCAAGGATTTCAATTGGAGCAAAAGCCAGGATCAAATTTTATGCATTTCCTGATGATACAGATGATACATATGAAGGTCATGTGATTGGAATGAAACCCTTCGCTGAACCGCTTCCAAAATCAGGTGTTACAAAGCATGCACTTAAAGCGCTTATCGAGTGGGATCGAGCACCCAAGCAAATTCAAAACGGTATGAGCGCAAAAGTTTCGATTGAAGCAAAAACTAAAAGTGTTTTAGGGAGGGTCTACCATGAAATCTTTTAAATTCCGCAGAATAGTTTCTTTTCTTGTCTTATTTACGTTTCTATGGACTCAAATGGCTTCGCCTCAAGAGCTTCAGCTTGTAACCCAATCCACTTTTCAACCAACCAAAGGTCCGGTGACAAGTGAAAATTCCCAAGTGGGGCCTACTCAATCAGTTCACCCAATTCCTCAAACCACAGAACAATTTCTTCAAGGTACGCTCACTTTGACACCAGTCTCAAAAACAACAGAAGATCAAGAGGTTAAGCCCATTGCAACCGTGAAAAATGAGGATTCAAAGGTTCAACCGAATCAAGATTTTGAATATACCCGCTATGATTTTAAAGATGCCCTTGATCTCTTGAGGCCAGAATATGCTTCTGCTGTCATTGTGAAGAATCTAACTTCAGAGGATCTTCATGCTCTCGAACAACTTTCTTTTGAGACAGGGATTATCGTGCTTGATGGTGAGATTGTACTTTTCACTTCCGGAAGTTCTAACGAGATTGGAGTATTGCCTGCGGTTCGAGAACTAGTCGCGAAAGCCACCTTTATTTCTCACACCCACGTGGATGAGTTTTCCAAGGATGGTCCTTCAGGCCAAGATTTAAACGAAGTGCTATCATCTTCTCCAGAATATGTCATCACGCGTAATGGAGTGTATGCATACAATAATGAAGGTGTCCTCAACAATGGAAACCCTTATTCCTACGATGACTACCTCGATCAATTAAATCAAGCTGTTAAAGCATCCACCAATGACCAAAACCAAGTCCAAGCAAGAGCTGATCTGAATCAATTTATCAAAGATCAAGATCAATATAACCTTGCTCCCCAATCAGAAAAGCAAACGCTCCTCATGGGGGGAACGCTCACTTTCACTTCAGGGCTTACGAGTGCAAACGTCACAACGCTTCCCGGAAGTCCTTATCCTTATTTTATGACAGGGTCAAGCTCGGGAACGACCCTTTCTTTGGGAGCTGATAGCCGTTTTCAATTGGGTTATAACGTTTCAACGGTAGGTTCTTATTCTGGAACGACGATTTCTTTTGACAATGCTTCTACAACCGCAGTTGAAACTCAGAACCTTTCAACATTTACCAATGTTATCTTTGGTCTTCAAGGGCCGGCCACAGCTTTAAAGCTTGAGTTTGTGGATATTAATGGAAATAAAGACTCCTATACATTAACCAATATTTCATCCACAACAGAACAATTCTGGAGCATTGCCACTTCAACCATTGCCGCAACCGTAGACAAAACAAGAATCAAACAAATCAATCTTTTTGTTGATCAGTCGACTACAACTTCAACAACACTAACCGGAACCGTTTATATCCGCTCAAATGGTTTAAATACAAACGCTCCCACTCAGCCCGTTGTCACTTCCACGATACCTACGAGTACCAATAAAACAACACTCACTCTTTCAGGAACCAAGGATGCCAATACAGCCATTTTGATCAATGGCGCTACTTATGTTGCTCTTAATTCATCAACAACTTGGAGTACTACCATAAGCCTTACAATAGAAGGAAATAATACGTTTAATATCACGGAGAAGAATTCTATTGGAAAGTTGAGCACCGTAAAATCCATCGCAGTCTTGAGGGACACGATTGTCCCCACAGGATCAATCAATATCAATTCGGGGGCCACTTATACGAATTCTACCTCGATTACCTTAAATCTTTCTGCAACAGATTCAAGTTCTGGAATTAATACGATGAGCTTTTCTACAGACAATGTCACGTATTCAACACCAGAAGCTTATGCAACTTCTAAAACCTACACCCTTCCAACAGGAGATGGAACCAAAACCGTTTATGTGAAGTTCTATGACAAAGCAGGGAATACCGTCGTTTATTCTAAGTCCATCATTCTGGATACAACACCTCCTGCGATTAATCTTGTTTCAGTAGCTCTTACTAATTCTTCTAATTACACATTAACGTACACGGTTGATGGAGTCACCAAACAAGAGCAAGTGACGCTCCAAGAAGGAAAGAACTACATCGTGCGCAGCAGTACGGACCTGGCGGGTAATAGTACCACTAAGACATTCCAGATTAGTTTAGACGCTCAACTTCCAGCAGTTCAAAGTTTACAAATCAATCAGGGAAGCACAATGACTAAGACCGCCAATGTCACCCTTAATCTAATCGCTTATGATTTAGGAACTAGTGTGACTCAAATGTCTTTTTCAAATGATGGTGTCAATTACAGTACCCCTGAAACGTACGCCATGACTAAAGTGTGGACACTAACGGATGGAAGAGCGCAGAAAACCATTTGGGTGAAAGTGAAAGATGCAAGTGGATTTTGGTCAAATCCTGTGAGTGCTACCATCTTTTATCAAAAGGTGCTGACGCTTGATGATTTTGATGGAACAACCCAAGTTCAAAATTATTGGGACGGTAGTGGATATCAAAGAAGTATCGTTGCTTCCGGAGCTTTTGATGGAATCCACGCGATGCAAGTTAATTTTCAAAAGACGTCCCTTCTTCCATATTCTTATTTTGCTCTCGTTCCAAAACAGGACGGCGTCGCAAATGATTTTTCAACTTATCGTACGCTCAGGATTCAACTCAATAAACTTCAACTTGCTCCAATGGTATTAATGGTGAAGCTTGAATTTAATGGAACAAGCCAAACGTTTGAAACCCAAGTAGGTGTTCCGCAAGGAACGTACGGCTGGCAAGAAGCTGTCTTTGATTTCTCAACCGTTTCACCCAGTCTTTTAGCAAATGTTAAAGATATTCTTTTCTTTGTGGATCCGGGTAATCCGAGCTCTCAAGGAAGCTTCATGATGGACAGCATTCGTTTAGATGAATGGCCTGAGACGAAAGTGGTGGATGATTTTGAAGGAAATAACATTCCATTACAAACTTACTGGGATTCAAATGGAAGTCTCATTTATCAAAGGAGCCTTACGGAGACCAATTCTTATGATGGGACTCACTCCATGAAAGTCACCTATACCAAAAAGCCGGGCTATCCTTATTCCTTCTTTGCCTGGACGCCTAAGCAGAACGGTGCAGACAACAACTTCACGAATTATGGTTCTCTTAGATTCAATCTCAATAAGATTTCCTCAAGTCCCATGGTCATTATGATGAAGCTTGAATTTAATGGAACGACTCAAACCTTTGAAGAGCAGCTTTCTTTCCCGCAAGGTAGTAACCAGTGGCAAGAAGTGGTGTTCGATCTTTCGCAAGTCTCAGCCAGTCTTCTTGCAAGTGTGAAGAATGTGCTTTTCTTTGTGGACCCTGCAAGCGAAACAACCACAGGTTCCTTTTATATGGACCGGATTCGTTTGGCTGAACGGCCCGTTGAGTGGGTATTAGATGATTTTGAAGGGAATGGGTGGAACGGTCCTATTCGAACTTTTTGGGATGGTGATGGATCAGGAACGGTTTATACAAGGTGGATTGACAACACCCAAGCTTATGATGGAACACACTCGATGCAGATAAATTATAACAAAAGCACCCAATATGTGGCGCCTTACTTTTCGGTAGCCGTGGGAAGTAATAATTACGGTAGTGATTTCTCCCGCTTCAATGTGCTTAAAATGTTCATCAAAAAGGACAGTATTCCTGCGATGAAACTGATGATGAAGTTCGAACTTCTTGATACTCAGATTAACTTTGAAGCTTGGAAAGAAATCCCTCAAGGTCAAACCGGATGGACTGAGCTTGATTATGATTTTTCATCCCTTGATCCCTCTCTCCTTAAGAAAGTGAAAAATGTATTTTTCTTTGTGGATCCCATGTTTTACACAACACCACAACCAAGCCAAGGATCTTTTCATCTCGATTCAATCAGGCTTGTTTTTGATAGCAATCTACCCGCCAAAGATTTTGATCCCACAAAACCTCCTCAAGTGGGATGGGTGGCTTCGTCTGCAGCAGGCGACAATGACAACGAATATCACATTGGAAGTCTTGTGAGAATTAACGCATGGGAATTGAATGCTGCAAGTGATCTTTTAGATGGAACGGTTCGAGTGTTTTCGAAATCTACAGGCTATGATTCAGGAGAACAGCGTTTTGTTTTCACGCATGATGGACAGTTTTGGCCCTTTCATTGGGATACGACAGGCCTTAAAGCAGCAGACGATTATGGCGTGATTGTAACGATGAGGGATAAATCGGGAAATGTCACAGTTGTAGGCTCAGAAACGAGTCCAGCTATTACGATTAAACTCACAAAGGGAGTTTCGGCAGGGGGTAATTTAATCAGCGTTCAGGATTTTTCGCTTCCGTTGCTTGGCGGATCACTTCCTGTTGCCAGAAGCTATGATCCTGTAGATGCTGAAATATTCGACCACCAATTGGGATTAGGGTGGCATTCAAGCCTGGATTATTTCGTCCAGGATTTTCCCGATGGAACCGCTTCCGTCAGTTTAGGAGCTGAAGGCTATCAATTTTATTTCAAGAATTCAGACGGTACTTATCGTTCGATGGCGCCTAATAATTATTCCACTTTGACAAAAATAAGCGGCGGCTTTCAAATTAAATTTAAGGACGGCACCATCTATCAATTTACTTCATCGCCTTTTATTGATACGAATACGAAATTAACAACAACTTGGTTCATCACAAAGATCGTTGACACAAACGGCAATCAAACTCAATTTTTCTATGATCAAAATCGAAATTTAACAAAAGTGCAAGCAGCTTCTGGTGATTTTATCCAGCTTCAATATTCTTTCAGAACACGTGATCAATTTAATACTGATAAATACAATTTAGATAAGATCATTGATCAAGCCGGAAATGCTTGGTCCTTTGTTCATGATGCTAAAGGGAATCTTATCTCGGTGACAGATCCTTTAGGAGCAAAGACCACCTATGAATATGATTCAAAAAGCCGTTTGACCAAAATGACGTATCCCGATACAAGCACACAAAGCTATACCTATGATTCCGAAGGAAGAATCCTTCAAGTGTTAAGAAATGGGGTCGTTCAAAGTCAAAGTACTTATGGGGATCGGAACAGTCCAAGCTTCAGTGTTCAAGATGCACTCGGAAGGATTTCAAATTACACGCTTTCGGATGAAGGACTTATTACACAGAGCACAGATCCAACAGGCGCAACAACACAATTCACTTACGATGCAAAGCGTAATCTGATTAAAAAGATAGATCCTCAAGGAAATGTTTATTCCTACACGTATGATTCCGTTGGGAATCTTTTAACCTCGACTGATCCGCTTGGAAAGGTCACTACTTATACGTATGAACCGAATTTTAATAAAGCAGCTTCTGCTAAGGATGCGCTTGGCAATACCACACAATTTGCATACGACGCAAAAGGAAACTTGATCAAAGTTACGGACCCTGCTTTGAACATGATTCAAAACACTTATGACGTTAACGGAAATTTGATTCAAACCAAAGACCCGCTTGGAAATCTCACCAATTATACTTATAACTTAAACGGACTTCCTTTAACCAAGACAGATGCCTTAGGAAATAAAACAAGTTATCAATACGATTCAAAAGGAAATGTCGTTAAGGTTACAGATCCATTGGCTGGCGTAACTCAATTCACCTATGATGCTTTGGGCCATGTGTTGAGTCAAACGGATGCGCTTGGAAGAACCGTCATCTCTACCTATGACTCAATGGGAAGAGTAGTGCAGATGAAGGATCCGCTCGGAAATACGGAAACAAATCAGTACAATTTGAATGGCCAACTGATTTCAGAAATGGATGCCTTGGGCGGAAAAACTCTTTATTCTTACGATGCCAAGGGGAATCTCATTTCCCAGACTGATCCTTTGGGAAATGTCACCACCTTTACGTATGACTCGCTTGACCGACTGATTCAAGCGAAAGATCCCCTTGGCCGCATTAGTTCTTTCACTTACGACTCACTCGGCAGGAAGATTTCTCAAACGGATCCTTTAGGAAATAAAGTACAGTTCCAATATGATGCACTTGGACGGTTAACCAAAACGACTTTCCCGAACGGTGCCGTTCAAACGACCACTTATGATGCGCTTGGGAGAACTCTATCTCAAACAGATGCTTTGGGAAATATCACGCGTTTTTCCTACGATTCAAGAGGAAACCTTATCTCACAAACGGATGCCTTAGGTTTAGTGACGACCTTTACTTATGATGCACGAAATCAAAGGACGTCTCAGAAAGATGCCTTAGGCAATATCACCTCTTTTCAATACGATGCTTTGGGAAGATTGGTGAAAACCACTTATGCGGACGGCGCTTCGGAATCGCGAAGCTATGACGCATTGAGTCAACTGACAAAAGTGATAGATCCCCTTGGCCGCACAACCTCTTTCACTTATGACTCACTCGGCAGGAAGATTTCTCAAACCGATGCACTCGGAAATGTGGTTCAATTTGAATATGATGCAGTTGGACGGTTAACCAAAACGACTTTTCCAAACGGTGCAATTCAAACCGCAACTTATGATGCGCTTGGGAGAACTGTGTCTCAAACCGATGCTTTGGGAAATATCACGCGTTTTTCCTACGATTCAAGGGACAATTTGGTTTCTCAAACGGATGCCTTGGGGTCCGTCACGACTTTTACTTATGATGCAGTGAATTTAAGAACTTCTCAAACGGATGTATTGGGGAATGTCACTCGTTTCGATTACGACGCACTGGGTAGATTGATTAAGACAACCTATGCTGACGGTGCAACCGAACTGCGTAGTTATGATACTTTGAGTAGGCTTGTTAAAGTTACAGATCCACTTAGCCGGAGTGTGGTGTACGCTTATGATGCACTAGGTAATTTAATTCAGACTACGGATCCTGTCGGAAATATTTCACAAGCTCAATATGACGCACTTAATCGAAAAATAAAAGAAATTGATGCTCTTGGCAATGCGACTACCTATACTTATGACGCTTTAGGAAGAACGACTAAAATCCTCGATGCCAAAGGAAACGCCACAACGATGACTTATGACCTTTTAGGAAGACTTCTCTCAAGAACTTATCCGGATGCTTCAAGTGAAAGTTTTACTTATGATGCAGTTGGGAACGTTACTCAATCAAAAGACCGGATGGGAAGGACAACGTCCTTTTCTTATGATGCCGGAAATCGCCTGACGCAAAAACTCTTTCCCGATAGTTCCAAAGAGACCTTCACTTATGATGTCATGGGAAATGTGCTGACGATAACGAATTCAACTGGAACCATCCAGAATCAATATGATCTTTTAGGGCGCCTTACGAAACAGACTGATGTCTTTGGAAATATTTTAACTTATACTTATGACGCCATCGGAAACCGAAAATCCCTTGCAGCTACTATTGGTATCTCCACACTTTCAAGGACTTATACCTATGATGCCTTAGGACGCCTTACACAAATTCAAGATGCACTCGGAAGGAAAACGACTTATACTTATGACTCAAGATCGCGTGTTGTACAAAAGCTGCTTCCCAATACAACAAAGACAGCATTTACCTATGATCTTGCTTCAGAACTTACTCAAATTACCCATAAAGATCTTTTGGGCAATGCCTTCAGGACGCTTCAATATACCTACGACAATAGGGGATTAATTATTAACAAAACCGATTCCTTTGAAGGAACAAGTTCATTTAATTACGATAAACTCGGTGAGCTCATATCAATGACTCATCCTGTGATCGGACTCGTCACCTTTGCATTGGATCAGCTTGGGAATAGGACTCAAGTGTCAACAGCGGGAACGCCTCAAAACTATACGACAAACACTTTGAATGAATATACAGCAGGCGGGACCGAAACCTTTCAATACGATTTAGACGGAAACCTCATTTCCCGTAAAGACACTTCAACCAATCTTACGACAAGTTACAATTACGATTTCAATAATCGCTTAACGAAAGTTACAAACCCAGATGGAACCCTTGTGACATTTACCTATGATGAATTAGGAAGAAGAATTACAAAAACAGTGGGTTCCACCACCACACGTTTCCTTTGGGATGGCGCTGAGCTTTTAGCAGAACTCGATACCTCAAACAAGCTTCTTAAAAGTTACGTCCATGGGCCCGAAGTAGATGAGACGCTTTATCAGGATGATGCGGTCAGTGGCGTCACCCTTTACTATCATCAAGATAACCTTGGATCCACCATTGCTCTTACAGATTCACAAGGCGCTTTGAAAGAATCTTATACCTATGACCCATATGGAAAATTGATTACCGCAAAGGATAAATCAGGAAACCAAGTCCTCACTCCTTCCACCCGAATTCTTTACACAGGAAGGGAATTCGACCAAGAAACGAAACTCTATTACAACCGAGCTCGATATTACGATCCTTCATTAGGACGTTTCTTAAATGCTGATCCCAAGGGTTATGCTGCCGGACTTAATCTTTATGCCTACACTCATAATAATCCTCTTTCTTTCCGAGACCCAAGCGGTCTTGATGTGTATTGGGGTGGTCGTGGTGATAAACATGAGTATCGGATACCGACCGAACCTCCTAGACTGACGATTAAATATGCGAATGGTGTTACAGAAGGGTATTATGATGCATATTTTCAATATGCTCAGCAAGCCCAGCAAAGCGGTGGAAAGAAAAAGCACAAGAGTCTTTGGCGAACCATCTTAGGAATTGCAGCAGCGGTTGTAGCAGTGGCTATTGCTGCACCTTTTATTGGAGCGATTGCAGGAGCCATCGGGTCTGCGATTAGTGGAGTGGTAGGTGGAGTAGCAGGGGCAGTGGCGGGCTCAGCCATTGGATCTGCCGTGGGAGCAGCAGTAGGTTCTATTGCGGCTACAGCTGCTTTTGCTGCCGGATCAGCTGTGGTAGCTAC
>Ga0105164_10000828_pt1 | contig 20352 bp, 23 predicted proteins | sample VDWuncwatermetaG_FD_89674 | JGI IMG/M metagenome (GOLD analysis project Ga0105164, IMG submission 89674) | Wastewater microbial communities from Netherlands to study Microbial Dark Matter (Phase II) - VDW unchlorinated drinking water | ecosystem: Environmental > Aquatic > Freshwater > Drinking...
CCAAGTCCCGCCTTAAAAAGGGATAGGTCTAACCGTCTTAGGGACTTAGTCCCCTGCATGCCCGTGTATGAAACCCCCTTTGATAAGCTCCAAAAAGTTACCGAATTATTGAGCTAGTACAACCGTCCCTTATTTTCTGTTTGAAAAACTGTCCGCCTTTGCTTTCAGAAAGTTGATTGGAAGGTAGAGAGTGATGACAACACAGCAACAGGCTTCCGAAACAGTTCCTTGTTCACTCCGCGAGTTTCTGGGATATTTCTTATATCTCGGCACCTTCGGTTTTGGTGGTCCGATTGCGTTAGCGGGCTATATGCAGCGCGATCTTGTCGAAAAGCGCCGGTGGATGTCAAAAGAAGACTACATTGATGGATTAGCGCTCGCTCAACTCGCTCCCGGCCCCCTGGCAGCGCAGCTGGCCATGTATTTAGGGTATGTGAGAGCCGGTATCTTCGGCGCAACGATGGTGTCACTCGCATTTATTCTTCCTTCTTTTCTGATGGTCCTCGGGATATCGTGGTTATATGTGAAGTTTGGCGGGCTACCTTGGATGCAAGCGCTTTTCTATGGGATAGGGGCAGCGGTCATCGGGATCATTGTGAGAGCAGCCTATAAACTCATCAAGCTGACATTAGGAAAGGATGTCATCCTTTGGATGATCTTTGCCGTCTTGGCAGTGGCGACGGCCATCACCCAGACAGAAATCGTCTGGCTATTTTTGGGGGCAGGATTTGTTTATCTGGCGTTGAAAGCTCTGTCGTTTAAACGAGCGACAGGTATGATGGCATTTGGGGCGATGCCATGGGTAGGGCAGGCCACGACAACAACTGGGGAAATGGTTCCTGCGACCGCTGCACGTCTTTTGGGGTTCTTCGCGAAAGCAGGAGCGATGGTTTTTGGAAGCGGTCTGGCGATCGTGCCTTTTCTCTACGGCGGAGTCGTGAAAGAATATCACTGGCTAACCGAACGGCAGTTTATGGATGCTGTGGCGGTCGCCATGATTACTCCCGGTCCAGTGGTCATTACAGTAGCCTTTATCGGCTATCTTGTGAGGGGACCGTGGGGAGCAACACTTTCCGCCATCGGTGTCTTTCTTCCTGTATACCTATTTGTCGTAATTCCAAGTCCCTGGTTTAAGAAACATGGCAAGAATCCTCAGCTGAATGCGTTCGTGAAGGGAGTCACTGCCGCTGCCACCGGAGCGATCGCCGGTGCCTGCATCATCTTGGCACAGCGAGCCATCTTCGATATTCCGACGGCTCTTATCGCGCTTGTGACACTCGGGGTGCTTCTAAAGACCAAGAAGGTTCCCGAACCTTTGATTATTCTGGTGGCAGGGCTCGCTGGCCTATTGCTATTTAAAGGAGCCCACTAATTCCAATTCTGTTATAATAATTTAGGACGGAGAAATGTTCTATGGCACCAAAAGGTTGGAATTCTGTTGTTTTATGGTTTTTATAGTTAACTGAATACCTCTATTCTTCATCATGGGTCGTTATCAAATACCATCCACTTTAAATTCGATTCTTCGCGCGTTTCGCTATCGGAACTACCGCTTATTCTTCATCGGTCAGGGCCTCTCGCTCATCGGCACCTGGATGACGCAGATGGCCATGGCGTGGCTCGTCTATCGGATCACCCGCTCTGTACTTATGCTCGGGGTCATCGGATTTTCAAGCCAGATCGCTACCTTCCTATTGGCGCCCGTAGGCGGCGTCCTGGCCGACCGATGGAACCCTCATCGCATTTTAGTGGTCACGCAGATCCTAGCGATGATACAGTCGCTCGCGTTGGCGGGGTTGGCACTGACAGGTGTGATCACGGTTTGGGAGGTTGTGGGATTAAGCGTTGCCCAAGGATTGGTCAATGCCTTTGATATTCCGGCGCGCCAATCGTTCGTAGTGGATCTGGTCGAAGAAAAAAAGGATTTGTCCAATGCGATCGCCCTCAATTCCTCGATGTTTAACGGAGCGCGGCTGTTGGGCCCTCCGATTGCCGGTGCAGTGATTGCGATCGGGGGAGAGGGGCTCTGTTTTTTGATCGACGCCATCAGCTATCTGGCAGTGATCGGCACGCTCCTTGCGATGCGGGCCCTGCCGAAGCCGGTCGAAGCGAAAAAAGCCCCGATCCTTCGAGAAGTTGTACAAGGGATCCAATACGCTGCGTCGGTGGTCCCCATACGGGTTCTGTTACTCTTTGTGGCATTTCTCAGTTTCGCAGGAATGTCCTACGGGGTGCTCATGCCCGCTTTTGCCAAAGAGACCCTTCATGGCAATCCGAATGTCTTCGGATGGCTGATGGGCTCGACCGGATTTGGCGCTTTGTGTGGCAGTATCTACCTCGCTTCGAGGAAGAGTGTGCGGGGGTTGGTGAGACTTACCGTATGGTCTGCATTCATCTTCGGCATCGGTTTAATGGCGTTTGCCTTCGCAAGGATATTGTGGGTTTCTTTAGCGCTTTTGTTTGTGATCGGGTTCGGCATGATTGTACAGATGGCGGCGAGTAACACGATCTTACAGACGATCGTCGACGACGACAAGCGCGGCCGGGTCATGAGTCTATTTATGATGGCCTTTATGGGGATGACGCCTTGGGGAAGTCTGGCGGTCGGGGGTCTTGCACACTGGATCGGGATCTCAAATACTTTTTTACTGAGCGGGGCTTCCTGTGTGATCGGGGCGGCTGTCCTTGCGAGTCAGCTGCCGCGGCTCAGGGCCATGATCCGGCCTATTTATGTTAGAATGGGAATTATAAAATCTTCTTTAGGGTATAACTAATTATTTCAAGTGGGGGGAGTTATGATCGTCTATCTTTATGCGTTCATCGCGGGCTCTTTTGACCTCTTGGCAGGATGGTTTACCCTTCGAGGACATGCGAACAAAATCGAATCCCGTTATATCATCGCCTTTGCTGCCGGAGCGCTTCTCGCCGCGACGTTTTTCCATATCCTGCCCGAAGTCCACTTGAAGTCCGATGCGCCCTTTCTGGCGCTTGGATTTGTGAGTTTTTATGTGTTGGAAAAGCTTATGATGATCCATGCCTGCGGCGAGAGTGAATGTGACACACACCATATCGGCCCTATTGCGGTATTGGGAATGGCCCTTGACAATATTATAGACGGTGCAGGAATCGTGGTCGGCTACTTGATCAATCCTTCACTGGGGCTGGCCATCACCCTCGCCGTCGTCCTTCATGAAATTCCCCAAGGGATGACCTCGGTCCTCATCATGCATGAGGCGAAGTGGACCCCTACGAAGATGTTTTTGACCCTCGGTTTCGCAGGGCTTCTCTATCCTCTCGGCGCACTCTTTGCCGGCCTCATGTCTCCGGGATTTCAGCAGAAAATGCTCGCCTTTATTGCCGGTGACTTCATCTACATCGGAGCCGGAGACCTCCTTCCCGAGGCCCACCGAAGATTCAATTGGAAGGTCATCCTCCTCGTCCTTGTGGGAATGGCCAGTATGTTCATCCTCAAGCTGCTATTTCCATGATCGGAATTGCGCTTCGCTTGAGAAAGTGCTATAGTACTCCCAACATGATGAAAACTAAATTCAGATCCCCATTTGCCCTTTGGGCGTTCCTCGTCCTCTTTTCTGCGGCGACCCTTCTGACCTTTTTGCCACATGAGCATTTTGGAAAGGCGCATCATTCTCATTCGGCTTCGGATGCGTGTCTTCTTTGCCAATGGAACCAAAATTCTAAAACCGATCTTCCGACGCCCATTCTCGCATCCGCCCCTTCAGAGATTGAACCTTTTGTTTTTTCTTCCTACAACAATTCTCTGCCAGAGCCATTTCGTAACCCTGTCACAGGCCGTTCTCCTCCACGTCTTGCCTAAGTTTCTTTCCGAATAGAATCCTTTTTTTAAAAAACATTTACGAGGGATTGGAGGTCTTTATGAAGACTCTCTTTATTTTTCTAATTATTTTAGTAACGCTCTCTCTTTCTGCCTATGCAGAAGAGGACTCTTTAAAACAGGAAGTCGAGGCGATGAAAGCGACTTTAGGGGAGCTTCGTGCCACTGTGACGTCGCAGTCGAGGACGATTGAAGCGCAGGAAAAGCGGATCAAGGAATTGGAACGGACAAACGCAAAGGTGCCACAGGCGCCTGCACCAATGCTTTTTGCAACCACACCCCGTTCATCAGCATCGACGACAAGCCTTTCAGCACTCAATCCGGAAATCGGCGTTGTCGGTGATGTCGTCGCATCCCTTTCGGAAAACTCGGCGGATACCGAAGGAAACGACAGATTGAGTCTACGGGAACTTGAACTGGTCTTCGGGCATCCGGTCGATCCGTACTCGCGATTTGATGCGACGATCAGTTTCTCTGATTCTGAAAATCCCTCCCTTGAGGAGGCGTATATTACACACTGGGGCCTTCCGGGTGGTGTGAAGGCGCGCCTCGGACGGATCCGCCCGAAAATCGGAAAGGCGAGCTCCCTTCACCGCGATTCCTTGGATACCGTCGACGATCCCCTGGTTGTCCAGAAGTATTTTGGGACCGATGGTCTTTCTCGTACGGCGGCTGAGCTTTCCGCATTCCTCCCGCTTCCGTGGGAAGCGGTGACCCATGAACTCACAGCAGGGATCATGGAAGGGGGAGTTGGAGAGAGTGCCACCCTTTTTGGGGCAACGCGCCGCAGGCCCTCCTTTTACAGCCATCTCAAGAACTTCTGGGATATTTCTGATATCACCAACTTCGAATTGGGGGCAACCCATTTGGTCGGGTCGAAGGATGCTGATTCGGGGTATGAGGTGAATGCCCTCGGGGTCGATGCAACACTCACCCATTATGTGACGCCGAGCAACAAGCTGAAAATCCAGGGCGAGGCCTATTTTCAACACCGGGATGAGACGGATCCAACCCTTGGAAACAACCCGTTGGGATTTTATACTCTTGTGGATTACCGGCTCTCTCCACGGTTTGGAGTTGGAGGTCGGTTCGATTATGTTGAACTGGTCGATAACCCAACGACCAGTCCCCGCGATGCCGACACCGCTTATACAGGATACGTGACGCTTTATCAGAGCGAGTTCACAAGGTGGCGGGCCGAATATCAACATGTGGAGTTTGCGGCAGGGGACAATGATGAACGGGTCTTTCTTCAAGGAACCGTTGCCATCGGCGTCCACAAACATCAATTGCAATAAATTTTTCTATAAGAAAGGAAAGTTACTCCATGAAAAAGATAATCAGATTTGGAATGATAACAGGAGGGTTGATTCTATTGGGCGTCGTTCCTCATAATGTTTCAGCGGCACCACTCAAAGTCGTTACGACCCTTTCCACCTTCGCGGACCTGGTCAAAACAATCGGTGGGGAAGATGTGGTTGTCTCTTATGTCGCCTCTCCGAAATTTAATCCGCACTTCATTGAACCGAAGCCGAGTGATGTGTTGAAAATAAAACGCGCAGATCTTTTTGTGCATGCGGGCTTAGATCTTGAATTATGGCGAGGACCTCTTCTAGATGCAGCGGGTAATCGGGAAGTCATGCCGGGCGGGAGTCGCGAACTTGACCTATCGCGGGGCATTTCTCTCTTGGAGGTGCCCGACCATCCGGTTTCTCGCGCAGAGGGGGACATTCATATCTATGGAAATCCCCATTACTGGCTCAATCCGGAAAATGCGAAAGTGATGGCGCAGGCGATTGCAGCAAAGCTGAGCGAGCTGGATCCTCAGCATACGGCGACGTATGACGAAAGGATGCGAGCGTGGACCCGGCAGCTGGATCAAAAGGTGACGGAGTGGGAAAACCGAATGGCGCCACTCCGAGGCAGGGAGCTCGTCGGATACCACAACTCTTGGCCGTACCTCATGGGGTTCGCGGGACTCACCATGCGGCAGTATCTGGAACCGAAGCCGGGGATTCCGCCGACTCCGAAGCAGGTGGAGTTTATTGAGGGATACATTCGCCAGAACAAAATCTCAGCCATTGTGCAGGAGTCCTTTTTTCCGAAAGACGCCTCCGAAGCGGTTTCCCGACGGACGGGTGCAAAAGTGATTTTGCTCTGCCAGAGTGTGTGGGAGGTTCCAGAAGCGACCGATTATATCGCGATGGTGGAATATAACGTCGCTCAACTCATTAAGGGACTCAAGCCATGAGCGCCTTTTTCCAATTAATGATGAAACCGTTTGCGGCATGTCTTGTCCTGACCGGGATCCATGCCTATCTTGGTCTTCATGTGATTGAGCGCGAGGTCATCTTTGTCGATTTGGCTCTCGCCCAGATTGCAGCCTTTGGAGCAACGCTCGGTTTTTTGTGGGGATTTGGACTACACTCCACCCAAGGCTACCTGATCGCACTCGGATTTACCTTTATCGGTGCGGCAGTCTTTGCATTGACGCGGCTACGAAAACAGATTGTTCCGCAGGAAGCGCTCATTGGAATCGTATACGCCGTCTCGGCAGCTGCTTCCATTCTTGTTTTGAGCCGCGCCCCCGAGGGCGGGGAAGAACTGAAGGCGCTTTTGGTGGGACACCTTTTGTTTGTGGATTGGCCCGAGATCGCGAAGGTCTTGATACTCTACAGCATCATTGGTCTCATTCACTGGGTGGCACGCAAACAATTCCTGGCGATTTCCCAAGACCCGGAGCGGGCATTTGCACAAGGACTTCATGTCCGCTTGTGGGATTTTCTGTTCTATGCCACTTTCGGATTTGTCGTGACCAGCTCCGTCGAGATGGCGGGGGTCCTTTTAGTCTTTTCTTTCCTTATTGTGCCGGCCATTTGTGGAGCGCTCCTTGCCCAGACGATCGGAAAGCGGCTTTTGATCGGTTGGATCGTTGGGACACTCACCAGTGTTGCGGGAGTGATTGCCTCGTATTTCTGGGATCTCCCGACTGGGGCAACGATTGTCTGTACGTTTGGTGTCGTCTTGGTTGTTTTGTCGGCTCTACGGTTCTGTTTCAAACCAAGAACGGACCTGTGATATAATAACTGTTGGGCTCTCTTTAAGGTGATGAAACATGTTGAGAAGTGCAGGGGTGAAGCAGCTCCTCATCGTCCTCATGGGCTGGGTCATTGTGGGATCTCTGGGAGCGGCTTTTGCTGAAAGTGGTATGAAAAACATGGAGAAGGGCGAGACGACAATCGAAAAAGCGACGTTTGCCGGCGGATGTTTTTGGTGTATGCAGCCTCCCTATGACAGGATAAAGGGGGTCCTCTCGACCACCGTGGGGTATACCGGTGGGGAAAAACCGAACCCGACGTATGAAGAAGTTTCCATGGGGAACACAGGGCATGCGGAGGCGGTCGAAATTATGTATGACCCTTCCCAGGTGAGTTACGAGCAGCTTCTCGATCTCTTTTGGAAAAATATCGATCCGACCACACTCAATCAACAATTTTCCGATCGAGGCACACAATACCGTACCGCGATTTTTTATTACAGTGAAGAGCAGAAAAAGCTGGCGATCGCTTCCAAAGAAAAATTGGAAAAGTCGGGGAAATTCAGAGGATCAATTGTGACTGAAATTATTCCCGCCTCCCCCTTTTACCCCGCCGAGGATTATCACCAAAAATATTACAAGAAATGCCCCGTCCCTTATCAGCTCTATAAGACCGGTTCAGGGAGGAAAGGGTTCATTCAAAAGACCTGGGGCGGTGAAGACCATTAAGTCTATCGTGGTCTTAAGCGGCGCCGGGATTTCCGCAGAGTCCGGAATCAAAACCTTTCGCGACGCCGGGGGGCTCTGGGAAAATTACCGGATTGAGGATGTCGCAACCCCTGAGGGGTATGCGCGGAATCCGGGGCTTGTCCTCCGCTTTTATAATGAGCGCCGAAAACAGTTGCTTGGCGGCATCCTTCCTCCAAACCCAGGACATCTTGCCCTCGCCGAACTCGAAAAAAATTTTAAAGGTGATTTTCTTCTGGTCACGCAAAATGTCGACAATCTCCATGAACGGGCCGGGAGCAAAAATATTATTCATATGCACGGGGAAATTTTAAAGGCGCGCTGTGTTCGGAGTGAAAAAATTTACCCCGCCGAAAAAGATGTGACGATGAAAGATCGCTGTTCCTGCTGCATGCCTCCGGGACCACTTCGGCCCCATGTGGTCTGGTTCGGGGAGATTCCTTTAGAAATGGATCGGGTCTTTCAAGCGCTGGGTCGCTGTGACCTGTTCATTGCGATAGGGACTTCAGGGGTGGTTTATCCTGCGGCGGGGTTTGTAGAGGTGGCCCGGGAGGCCGGCGCTCATACAGTAGAACTTAATCTTGAACCCTCCGCCGTCCAGTCTCAATTTTCCGAGAAACATTATGGCCCTGCGAGTAAGGTTGTCCCGGAATTCGTGAAACAACTTCTTTCTACTTCCCTTAACGTCAGAAACGTTCTATAATGATTGTGTCGGTGACAAAAAAGGAGATGGAACATGGGGATGATACTGAAATGCCGGGATGTGGGAGTGGATTGTGACTTTGAGGCGCGCGGCAAGGATGAGGCCGAGATCCTCCAGAAGGCCGCCGAGCATGCCAAAGGGTGCCACACAGGCACGAAAATAACGCCTGAACTCCAAGCCAAAATCAAGGCGGCGATCAGGGACGAAAAGAGTTCCTGCTGCGGTTAGGACCTCCACGGAAAAACAACTTGAAGGGGGGTGTTCTGTTTAAGATATGCCAAAAATAGGAACGCCCCCTTTTTCCTGCTAGAAGAAACCCAATGTCTGAAGGACTGTTGTTCTTCGTCTCAATTGTTGCAGGTTTGATAGGTGCCTTAAGCGGTATGGGAGGCGGAGTCATTTTGATTCCGGTTCTCACCGCTTGTGGCGTGGATATCAAACGTGCCATCCCTCTGAGTGTAATCTCCATGATTGTCATTTCAAATAGCGCTGCTTCAGGCTACGTCCGCCGCCATCTGCCCAATCTGAAAGTGAGTGCCTTTTTAGAACTATTCGCCATCCTCGGCTCTGTGGCCGGAGCTTCGATTGCGGTTGTGGCGAACCGGCGGCCTCTTTTTTTCCTCTCTGGGGGAATTCTTTTAAGTTCTTGCATGATTCTCTGGAAGCAACGCAGGGAGATGTGGAAAGTAACCCCTGATCAAGACGCGTTTTCCCACCAGTTGGGATTCGAGGGGAGCTACTATGATTATGGCGAAAAAAAGACCATCGCGTATCGAGGACACCATGCCTACTTGGGTGGTCCGCTCATATTTGGAGCGGGTGTCCTCTCGGGGCTATTGGGAATGGGGGGCAGTGCCCTGACGGTTTTAATCCAAGACATGGTGATGGGACTGCCGCCAAAAGTTTCTCTCACGACGAGTAACCTGATTATCGGCGTGATGGCTTTGGCGGGAGCCAGTGTCTACCTTGAAGCGGGGCTTATTGAGCCGAGGCTCTTGGTTCCTGTCATCCTCGGGGCGCCTGTGGGTGCTCTCATCGGATCCAAACTCCTTGTGGGTTTCACGAATCGGTTTGCCCGTCTCGTCTTCCTTAGTGTTCTTATGCTGCTCGGTCTCGAAATGATCCTGCATGGAATCCGGGGGATTCAATGAAGCACGTTGCCCGCCTCAAATGGATTGCGAGTTTCGACATGGAAAATTGGGTGGGTGTGATTTTGCAGAATGGGATGCTTGTCAGCATCGGCTTGGTCATCGTCGGCGTCCTCTCGGAGTGGGTGACCAAAACTCAGAGCGGTCTTCGAGATCCGCTTTTTGGGAACAATGTTCTCCAGTTCATTTTGGAAGATTTTCGCCAGGCAGTCTCACCGAAACCTTTTTCTTCCCTACCCATTCATCTGGGGATTGCTATATTAATGTTGACCCCCTATGTGCGATTGATTGCGTCGCTTTTCTACTTTGCCTGCGTGGAAAAGAGCTGGAAGCAGATGTTTCTTACAGCATTCTCACTCATTCCGCTTACCTATCTGCTCCTTCTGGGCTGAGCGAGATGAAAATCCTACATATTACTTCTCATCTAAACGTCGGAGGGATCACGCGGTGTGTGCTCTCTTTATCAAAGAATCTTGTGGAACGGGGCCATTGTGTGAGGATCGCCTCAGAGGGCGGAGGGGCGGAGTCACAAGTGGCGGCAGTAGGGGCGGTCCATTGGCGATTTCCTTTTCACACAAGTATAGAATTTAGCCCGCAAATTTTTTTGGGGATCGCCCGTTTAACGGCGCAGTTACGTCAGGAGCCGGTAGATATTATTCATGCCCACACCCGCGTGGGGCAGGTGGTAGCGGATCACATTTCACGTCGTCTGAAGATTCCCTATGTCACGACCTGGCACGGTATTTATAGGCGTAGGGTCGGCAGAAGACTCTGGCCTTGTACGGGGAAAATCACCATCGCGATCAGCGAACTGGTGCATCAGCATCTCCTCCAAGATTTTGATGTTCCAGAGAAACAGATCCGATGTATTTATAACGGCGTCGATGCAGCCCATTATGTCATCCTTCCTGAACCGGCGTCGATCCAGGCCTACCGAAAGCGGTGTCAGATTTTGGACGGGCAGCCGGTCATTGGAGGGATCGGCCGTTTGGCGGCTGGCCGCGTGAAAGGGTTTGACACCCTTCTTGTTGCAGCCAAGTTGGTAACGGATCATCTCCCCGATATTCAGGTTCTGATTGTAGGGGATGGCCCACGGCGGCCTTTCCTTGAAGATATTACAAGGCGTCTCGGTATTCAAAACCGTGTCCATTTTTCGGGAGAGGCGGAAGATATCCGGCTTCCATTTGCCCTGATGGATCTATTCGTCTTTACCTCGCGTTGGCCGGAGGCGTTCGGACTCACGTTGGTAGAGGCGATGGCAGCCGGAAAGCCGGCGATTGCAACGAAGACCGGCGCTGTTCCGGAAATTGTTCGTCATGAAGTAGATGGCTTGATTGTTCCTTTTGATGATCCGTCGTCCATGGCGGAAGGAATCGTGCGATTGTTGAAAGATCGAGCCCTGGCTTCAAGGTTGGGGCGACAAGGCCAACGACGGGTATGCGAAGCGTTTGATCTCGATCGAATGGCCAAAGAAGTGGAAGCGGTGTACCGAGAAGTATTGCAACCTGTTCCGGCTGTAACTATTTTGATATAATGAGTTAAGAGAAACAAGATGAGAAGAGTCTTAAAAAGACAATGGGGTCGATGGATTGTTTTTGGAATATTAGTATGGATCGTGGCGGGATGCGGCCAGCACGAAAGCCCGGTCATCAAGATAGGGTTTGTCGGTCCTCTCAGCGGGGATCAGGCGACCCAGGGCCAAGATATGTTCCAAGGGGCAAAACTTGCCGTTGATCAGGCGGCCGCTCAGGGAGAAATCCTGCCGGGGTATCGCCTTGAACTTGTCGCGCTCGATGACCAGCGGAGTCCGACCCAGGCGGTTGCTGCGGCCAAGAAACTGGTTGCAGATAGAAATGTCGTGGCGGTTGTCGGACATCTGAATTCCTCCTGCACGATGCCTGCCTCCGCGATTTATCATCAGGCGCGGATGCTCCAGATTACCCCTGTTTCTTCCAATCCGCAGATCTCGCGGCAGGGATTCGACACTTTTTATCGCACCTGTGCCACAGATGATCTTCAGGGGCCGGCGGCGGCTCTCTTCGCAGTGCAGGAACTCAAGGCCAAGCGGGTCTTTATCATCGACGACATGACAACCTATGGAAGGGGACTGGCCAACGAATTCGAAAAGAAACTGAAAGGACTCGGCGGTGAAGCGCTTGGCCATGAAGGGATTGTTCAAGGTGACAAAGATTTTACGCCTCTTTTAACGAAGATCAAGAGTCGCAGTCCCGATCTTGTTTATTTTGCGGGAATGTTTCCGGAAGCGGCACTCCTCATCAGACAACGCCGGGATGTCGGTTTAGGCGGATACTTCATGGGTGGTGACGGGTTGTTTGACGCGACCTTGATCGAGCTTGCCACTCCGGAAGCGGCGAAAGGGATTTATCTCACGACGATCGGTTCTGATATTCATCGGATTCCGACTGCAAAGCATTTTGTCGAGGCGTATGAAAAAAAATATGGACCGATCGGGGCCTACTCCTCCTACGCGTATGAAGCGACCCATCTCGTCATCCGGGCCATCAAGGTTGCGGGGCAGAAGGACCGTCAGGCGGTTTTGACCGCCATGAAAACGGTTAAAGATTATCCGGGCCTCTTTGGGTTACAGAATTTTGATGCAAAGGGGGATTCACTCATCCGCGACATCGGTCTTTTTACCGTCCTTGGCGGTAAATTTGTCTTCCTGAAAACCGCTTCCTGGAATTCTTCCACCGAATGACCGTCTGGCAGCTTTTTTTCCAGCAACTTGCCAATGGCCTCACCATCGGCGCCATCTACGCCCTCATCGCCCTCGGCTACACGATGGTGTACGGCGTGATTCAACTCATTAACTTTGCGCACGGCGAGATCTTTATGGTCGGATCGTACCTGGCGCTTTCGGTTCTTCTTTTGCTCGGCATCAGCCAACCGGTGACAGGGTTGGGCCTCTTGGTCCAACTCCCTCTGTGCGTTGGGGTTGCCATGATCGGATGCGGCCTTCTCGGTTTCGGGATCGAGCGTCTGGCGTATCGGCCGCTGCGTCAGGTGCAGCGGCTTGCTGCACTCATTACAGCGATCGGCATCTCTTTTTTTCTGCAAAATGCCGTTATGCTCATCTACGGAGCAACAGACCGACGGTTTCCGGCGGTGATTCCCTCCATCCGTTTTGAAATTGGCGGCGTCACCGTGACATGCCTTCAGCTCATCATCTGGACCAGCAGTGCCCTTTTGATGATAACACTCCAGATCCTTGTCATGTCCACCCGACTGGGGAAAGCGATGCGGGCCACTGCCCAGGATCCAAAGGCGTGTCAACTGTTGGGCATTCCGGTCAATCGGATTATCGCTATCACATTTATCATCGGGTCTTCCTTTGCGGCGGTCGGCGGCATGCTTTTCGGCCTCTACTACAATACCATCAACTTCCACGATGGGTATATGATGGGGCTTAAGGCCTTCACGGCGGCAGTGCTGGGGGGTATCGGCAACATCCCCGGCGCGATGATAGGGGGTGTGGTTCTGGGAGTGCTCGAAGGTCTCGGCGCCGGTTATCTCTCGAGTCAATGGAAGAATGTCTTTGCCCTCGTCGTACTCATCGGGATTTTGTTATTCAGGCCGACCGGGCTCCTCGGTGAACGGGTGGCAGACCGCCCATGATCAAACGCCCTCCTCCTTCTTTTCTCTGGATCAGCACACTGGCCGTGGCAATTGTTTTTCCTCTCGTCCATCAGGATTCCTACGTCACAGAGGTGTTGACGAGTGCCTTTCTCTATGCGCTCCTTGCCCTCGGGCTCAATATCGTTGTCGGATTTACCGGCCTTCTGCATCTCGGCTACGCCGCTTTCTTTGCCATCGGCGCATACACGTATGCGCTGCTGAACCTTCACTTTCATTTTTCATTTTGGGTCGGTCTTTTTCCTGCAGCCGTCGTGGCGGGGTTGTTTGGGGTAGCGCTCGGCATTCCGGCGATCCGGGTGCGGGGGGATTATCTTGCCATCGTCACGCTTGGATTCGGAGAGATTGTCCGGATCGCCTTCACAAATCTGGACCGGTGGACCGGAGGACCGAACGGTCTCCTTGGGATTGCTCATCCAACCCTCTGGATTCCGGGATGGGGACTTTATGATTTCGGAGTCGCCTCTCTTCCTTATTATTACCTGGTTGTCGGCGTGATGGTCTTGGTGACCGCGGCGTGTCTACGGATGAGCCGCTCGCGGGTCGGCCGGGCATGGGCGGCGATTCGAGAAGATGAACTTGCTGCGGCCTGTTCGGGCATTGATACCTTTCAGCTGAAATTGCTTGCTCAGGGATGCGGTGGGACGGTGGCCGGTATTGCGGGAGCGATCTTTGCGGCCAAACAGGGGACAATTACTCCGGACAGTTTCGACTTTATCCTTTCCGTGATGATTCTTGCCATGGTGGTCCTCGGCGGGTTGGGGAGCGTTCCGGGGGCGATTCTTGGGGCGGTGGTCTTGGGGACACTTCCTGAACTCCTCCGCGGTTTCGAACAGTACCGGATGCTCCTTTTCGGGCTGGTGATGATTTTTATGATGCGTCTCCGTCCGCAGGGACTTCTCGGGAGCGTCCAGATCCGTCGGGAACTTCTCGCAAAAAAGAGTGAAACCGATGACGCAAGTCCTTCTTGACATCCGGCACCTCACAAAACGTTTTGGCGGCGTCGTCGCGCTTTCAGGTGTCAGCCTGAGTGTCTTTCAAAAAGAGATCGTCGGGCTGATCGGTCCGAACGGTGCAGGAAAAACAACGCTTTTTAATTGCATCACTGCCGTCTTAAAACCTGAAGAGGGAAGGATTACCTTTGGCCAAGACGGCCAAGAGTCTCTAGTGGGTCTTGTTCCCCATGAAGTCGTCCAGTGCGGCATCGCCCGGACATTTCAGAATATCCGCTTGTTTGCGAATATGACCGTCGTGGATCATCTCCTTGTCGGCATCTACACGCGAACCCACACCGGCCTCCTCGGCGCCGTCTTCAACACACCAGAGGCCCGGCGGGAGGAACGGTGGGCCTATGACCGGGCGATGGCACTCCTTGAGACATTTGGGCTCTCCCATTTGTCCCATCAGATCGCTTCCTTGCTTCCCTTCGGTTTGCAGCGCCGCCTTGAGATTGCCCGCTCTCTCGCTTCCGAACCTGAGCTTTTGCTTCTGGATGAGCCGGCCGCGGGACTCAATCCGACTGAAAAACAGGAACTTCTCTCTCTCGTTGAACGGCTCCGGCGTCAGGGATTGACCATTCTTTTGATCGACCATGACATGCGCTTTGTGATGCCGATTTCGGACCGGGTGGCGGTTTTGGATTATGGACAAAAGATCGCCGACGGTTCTCCAGCCGAGGTCCAAAACAATCCTCAAGTGATTGAGGCGTACCTGGGTAAACCATGAAAATTCCAATCACCAAATTCCAAGATACAAACAATAACCAATATTCAAATCCCAATAACCAAACCGAGGGTTTGGTGAATTGGTTATTGAAACCTTGGAATTTGTTTGGTGTTTGAGATTTGGTTGTTGGTAATTTCCTAGATGAGACTTCCATGAGCGATGATATCCTCTTAAAATTGGAAAAAGTGGTCGCCGGTTACGGCCCCACGGTTTTTCTGAAAGAGGTCACACTTTCGGTGCGTCAGGAAGAAATCGTCGCGCTTCTTGGGGCGAATGGCGCGGGCAAAACGACGACGCTCATGACGATTTCGGGGCTCGTCAAGGTCCGAAAAGGGAGCATTTTTCTGAAAGGGGAGAGGATCGACCAGCGAAGTCCCGAAGGGATCGCTGCCTTGGGAGTGGGTCATGTTCCCGAGAATCGTCGCATTTTCTCACAGCTTTCGGTCCTCGAGAATCTCGAGCTCGGCGCTTACCTCCGGCGCGATCGGGATGGCATCCAACAGGATCTTGAAAAAATGTTTGAACTTTTCCCGACGCTCAAGGACCGTCGGAGGCAACTGGCAGGGACTTTGTCAGGAGGTGAACAGCAGATGCTTGCGATGGGACGCGGTCTCATGGGAAGGCCGAGTCTTCTTCTATTGGATGAACCTTCTCTCGGCCTTGCGCCGAAACTGGTCCTCTCCGTCTTCGATGTGATCACGCGGATTAATCAGGCGGGGACGACAGTCCTTTTGGTCGAGCAGAACGTCCGTATGGCGCTTAAAATTGCGCATCGTGGCTACATCTTGGAGACCGGTACCGTCGCAATGTCCGATACGGCCGACGCGCTTTCAAACAATCCTCAAGTGAAGGCCGCGTATCTTGGCGGTTAGTAAAGGACGGAGAAGGTGGTACAATAGAAAAATGCAAATAGACCGCTTGACAAAGCCCCGTTTCGTGGGAGCCTATCTTTTGGTGCCACTCCTCTTTTTCTTCGCGCACACGACAGAGCGCCAACTTCAGGGGGGCATCGTTTTTACATTTCTCGGAGTGCTACTCCGATTCTGGGCCAACGGTCATGTCGGTCATGTCAAGGTGAACTGGACGCAATCCTCGCAGAGGGATGCCAAGATCGGCGAACTGGTCACCACGGGCCCTTACGCATTTGTGCGTCACCCACTCTACTTGGGGAGCTTTCTGATCGGCTTGGGGTTCGGTATCATCGTGGGGCGCTTCTGGCTTGTGGCGATCGCTTTGGGTGTCATGGCGGTGATCTATCATCGAAAAATTGTCGAAGAAGAAACCACACTCAGCCATGAATGGGGCGAGGCATTTGAACGCTATCGACAGGCTGTGCCCAGATACTTACCGACTTGGCGTCCTTATTCCCGCGCACGAGGGTCATGGAGCTGGAAGGGGATTTGGGCGAGTAGGGAGTGGAAGGCAGCCATCTGGACGGCTGTCCTTCTCGTCCTTTTCTATGTTCGGGAAGAGGTATTTCAGGAGGGGGAAACTTTTTTTGAAGATCACCTTCTCAAACGGATGGTATTGGTTGGAGGAGTGGGTATTTTGGTTCTGTGTGATCTTATGTTTGAACTGCGGCGACGGATGAGGGGCGTTCCGGAGTAAACGGGGGTAAAATGGATAAGGTCTATTTGACCCGAGAAGGTTACGAGAAATTAAGGAAAAACCTCGAATTCTTAAAAACCGTGCGACGCAGAGAACTTTCTAAAGCCATCGGAGAAGCAAGGGCCCACGGCGACATCTCCGAAAACGCCGAATATGATGCCGCCAAAGAAGCTCAAGGCCTCAACGAGAAAAAGATTGCGGAGCTTGAGGGAAGCTTAAGCAGTGCCCAGATCCTCGATGATAAAGCGATGCCGAAAGATGTCGCGCTCATCGGGGCGACGGTCAGACTCAAGGATCTGGGCTCGGGGGAAGAGCTGGACTATACGCTGGTGTCGGAGGTGGAAGCCAATTATGCACAAGGTAAAATTTCCATTGCTTCGCCCGTCGGAAAAAGCCTTCTCAACCATAAAAAAAATGACACTATTGAAATTAAAGTCCCCGCGGGGATCTTGAAATATAAAATCTTAAAAATCTCAAGATAGGAAAAGGAGGATCGGTGATGAAAAGCATTTTTGCAGGCATCGTCGTGGGGAGTGTACTTTTCGTGACGGCAGGAAGCGCCGCTGCCGGGAAAGAAGGGGGTGCAGTGATTGAGAATGGGCGGCAGGTCGCATTTGAATATACGCTGACGGTGGAGGGGAAAGTGGTCGATAGTTCTCAAGGCCACGGACCTTTCCGCTATACACATGGACAGGGGATCATTGTCCCGGGGCTTTCCAAACAGCTCGAGGGGCTCCATGTGGGAGATGAGAAGAGCGTTGTCGTCGCCGCCGAAGATGCCTACGGCCCGGTGGACCCGAATGCTTTCCAGGAAATTCAAAAATCGCGTTTGCCTCAAGGGGTTGACCTGCATCCAGGGACACAGCTTCAAGCCTCAAGCCCCGACGGGCGCGTCATCCTTGTCACGGTTTCACAACTCAAAGGAGACAACGTGGTGCTCAACTTTAACCATCCCCTTGCCGGCAAGGAACTCCACTTTCAAGTGAAGATCCTCAGTGTCCAGTAAATTTCGGCGTTTTCAGGTGATGTAACCTATTTTTTAACAGGGGGTAATGACATGCGTCACAGATTAATCGTGTTGGCTTTGGTTATAGGTGTCATTCTTTGTCCTTCAGTCTGGGCAACGACTTTTACGGTCGACCCGGATCATACCACGGTGGAATTTAAAATCCACCATCTCTTCTCGTATGTCAAGGGAACCTTCAACGAGTTTGAAGGGACCTTTGACTACGTGCCGGATCATCCGGAACAATGGAAGACAAGCGGCACGATCAAGGTGGCCAGTATTAATACGAGAGTTGCCCAGCGGGACAATCACCTTCGATCGAAAGATTTTTTTGAAGTAGAGAAATATCCTACCATCCTCTTTAAAAGTACAGAAGTAACGGACGTCACTCCAACGAGTACCAAGCTTCACGGGCTCCTGACCATTCATGGGGTGGAGAAACCGGTGGTGTTGGATGTGACCATCCATGGCGTTGCAAAGGATCCGTGGGGCAACGTCCGGGCGGGTATCACCGCGACGACCACGATCAACCGCAAAGACTTTGGTCTTACCTGGAATCAGGTATTGGAAACGGGACAACTTCTTGTGGGAGAGGAAGTGGAAATTGCGGTGGAAGTTGAAGGGATCGCCCAGCCGTAGCGGGGAAGAAGGAGGATGATATGAACATCAGAAAAATGACAGGAATTCTATTTGTCGTCGGGTCGCTCGCGCTCTCGGGGTGCGCGGCGGTATTGGTCGGCGCCGGGGCAGCAGGAGGCTACGCACTCAGCAAAGATTCGGTTAAAAACGACTTCGATATGTCCAAAGACCGTGTCTACAAGCAGAGTTTAGGAGTGGCCAAAGAGATGGGTCAGGTGAGGTTGGAAGATTCCAAAAACGGACGGATCGAAGCGAAAGTCAAAGATGTGGATATCGTCATCACGGTGAAGCCGCTGACCAAAAAGACGGTCGAGTTGAAAGTGAGCGGGCGGAACAAATTCAAGATGCCGGCAATGGATGTGGCGCAGGAAGTTTACAATAAGATTGCGGAACGCCTCGAGAAGGGGTGGGGTCTTTTTTGAGTCTTTTCCTCATCGCGCTCGCTTCCTGTGTGCTCTTTTTGGCAGGGTATCTCCTCTATGGCCGGTTGATTGCAAAGTGGTTTGAGCTATCGCCGGATCGCACCACGCCGGCCCATGCGATGAGTGACGGGGTCGATTACGTCCCTGCCAAGGCCTCTCTTCTCCTCGGTCAGCATTTCTCTGCCATCGCGGCCGCAGGCCCTATTGTCGGACCGATTCTGGCAGGACTATGGTTCGGGTGGCTGCCGGCACTTTTATGGATTGTCTTTGGGGCGATCTTCCTTGGAGCGGTGCATGATTTCTCAAGTCTCGTGGGCTCTGTCCGTCATCAGGCTCGTTCGATCGTCGAGATCGTGCGCGATCACCTCGGCCCCCGGGCCCATCTTCTTTTCATGGGGTTTGTGTGGCTCTCCCTCATTTATGTCATCATCGCCTTTACTGATCTCACGAGTGCCTCCTTTGTAGAGCCGACGTATGGGGGAGGGGTTGCTTCTTCTTCGCTTCTCTATCTGATTGCCGCTGTGCTCATGGGTATTTGTCTTTCCAAACTCCGGATGCCTCTTTGGCTTGCGAGTTGCCTTTTTGTTCCCCTTGTCGGTCTGATCATCTGGTTCGGACAGTTATTTCCCGTGACGCTCCCTGCGCTTGGGCCGTTCCGTCCTCAACTGGTCTGGAATGGGGTGATTCTCGGTTACTGTGTCATTGCCTCCGTCATCCCGATGGGGATTCTCTTACAACCGCGGGGATACCTCGGAGGTTTCTTCCTTTATATAACACTCCTCGCAGGAGTCCTAGGGCTCTTTTTGGGAGGAGATCCGATACGCTATCCCGCCTTTCTCGGTTTTAGGAGTCTCCAAGGTTTCCCGCTTTTTCCGATGCTCTTCGTCACCGTTGCCTGCGGTGCCTGTTCAGGGTTTCATGGCATCGTCAGTTCCGGGACAACCTCCAAGCAGATCAACCGGGAACCGGATTGCCATCTCGTCGGATATGGGGGAATGCTTCTTGAAGGACTCGTGGCGGTTATTGCGCTCTCGACGGTCATGGTCCTTGCTTATGGAGACCCGGCCACGCAGCAATCTCCGGATCGAATTTACGCCAATGGCCTGAGCCACTTTGTGGAGCGGTTCGGCATCCATCGCGAGTTTGCCCGCTCCTTTGCGCTCCTCGCCTTTGCCACATTTATTTATGACACACTCGATGTGGCCACGCGGCTCGGCCGCTATCTCTTTCAGGAGTTGACCGGCTGGGCAGGGAAGGGAGGTCGTATCGGTGCGACATTCTGTACGCTCGCGCTCCCCGCACTCTGCGTGAGTCTCACGGTCAAGGATGCCTCCGGCAGTGTGATTCCTGTGTGGAAGATTTTCTGGACCATCTTTGGAACCTCCAACCAACTCCTTGCGGCTCTCACACTCCTTACCATTACGCTGTGGCTTAAACAGAGCGGAAAACCGTGGTGGGTCAGTGCAATTCCCGCGGCCTTTATGCTCACGATGACCCTCTGGTCGCTTGTACTCCTCGCCAAACCTTGGATCGCTACACTCCTCGGCGGCCGCTGGATGATCGACTGGATCGCCCTCATCGCCCTGGTTCTTTTAGCGCTCGCCGCCGCGGTGATCGTGGAGGCACTTAAGGTTCTCACTTCTTCACAGTAAGTCCCGTGCTTTTCCCCCCTTGACAAAGGTCCTGTCGTCAGATATACTTCTTATAGTAAATAGTTAAGTATATTAACTATATGCCTGAGGAGCGATCCATGGAGGCTGAACGGTTCGGCCGGCAGATGGTTGAACTTTTGCCAAAGCTCATTCGGGGG
>Ga0105164_10000829_pt1 | contig 20344 bp, 18 predicted proteins | sample VDWuncwatermetaG_FD_89674 | JGI IMG/M metagenome (GOLD analysis project Ga0105164, IMG submission 89674) | Wastewater microbial communities from Netherlands to study Microbial Dark Matter (Phase II) - VDW unchlorinated drinking water | ecosystem: Environmental > Aquatic > Freshwater > Drinking...
AACGGGCTGTTCTTCCGGGCGTCGCTGTCAGCGCCGCCTTTCGGCGCAGCCGCTGGGATCGTCGAGGAAACGCATCAGGTGGACCACCGGGATGCCCGCGGGCTCGAGCCCGGCGCGGATCTGGAGGATGCAGCCCGGATTGGCCGAGACGACCACGTCGGGGCGCGCGGCGAGGATCGCCGCGACCTTCTGCTTCCCCAGCTCGCCGGCGACGTCGGGGTGCGTGAGGTTGTAGACGCCGGCGCTGCCGCAGCATCGCTCCCCGTCGGCGATCGGCACGAGCTCGACGCCCGGGATCGCGCGCAGCAGGTCCCTCGGCTGCGTGCGGACGCCCTGCCCGTGCGCGAGGTGGCAGGCGTCCTGGTACACGACGCGCGTCCGCCGCGAGAGCGGGCGCGCATCGGTCGCCGGACGGAGGATCTCGCTCGCATCCCGTACCCGGGAGGCGAAGCGACGCGCCAGGGCGGCACGATCCGCATCGCCCGCGAGCACCTCGCCGTACGCCTTGAGATGCGCTCCGCATCCGGCGGCGGTCACGACGATCGGCGCGTCGCCGTCGGCGAACGCGTCCACGTTCTGGCGAGCGAGCTCCCGCGCCCGGTCGCCGAGGCCCGCGTGCGCGTGCAGCGCGCCGCAGCAGGTCTGGCCCCGGGGTGAGCCGACACGATGCCCGCTCGCCTCGAGGAGGCGCACCGTCGATTGCTGCGTGTCGCCGAAGGCGGCGCGCATGACGCATCCCGCGAACAGCTCCACGTCCGCGTCCGCCCGATCGACGGGCCGGTACGGCCCCGCTTCCGGCGTCGGCAGCAGCGCGTCCATGTCCCGGAGGCGCTTCGGGAGGATCCGCCTCGCGATGCTGCGGATGCCGGTGCGCTCGTAGATCCCGGCGAGCGTCGCCGCGGCCGCGAGAAGCCGTGGATGCGTGACGAGGTCGACGAGCGTCGCGCGGAGGCGGCCCGCCGGATGACGATGCGCGATCTCCTCGCGCGCGCCCTCCATGATCCGCCCGAACGGCACGAGCGACGGGCACACCGTCTCGCACGCGCGGCACACGAGGCACGCGTCGAGGTGCGCGACGGTCGATGGATCCGGGACGGCCGTCGTCGCCATGAGATCGCGGATGAGATGGATGCGGCCGCGCGGGGAGTCCGCCTCGTCGCCGAGCACGCGGTACGTCGGGCAGTCGTTCAGGCACAGGCCGCACGACACGCATGTCGCGACGTCCTCAGGACGCACAGAGGGGAGTGCGGTGGCGATGTACCTAGGATACGGACGATGGCGACCGCCACCGCATCGCTCTCGGCGCGCCTGCGCGCGATCGTTCCGAGCGAGAGGGTGCTCGAGGACCCCGACGCGATCGTCCCGTACGCCTACGACGCGTCGTTCTGGTCGCTGCGCGCACGGCGGATGCCCGACGTGGTCGTCGTGCCCGAGACGACGGATGAGGTCGCCGGCGTGGTGCGCATCGCGGCCGAAACGGGCACGCCCATCGTCGCGCGCGGCGCGGGCACGGGGCAGACGGGCGGCGCCGTCCCAGCGCGCGGCGGCATCGTCATCTCGTTCGCGCGCATGCGGCGCGTCCATGAGATCGACCGGACGAACCTCCAGTGCGTGATCGAGCCGGGGATCGTGTACGCCGATCTGAACGCGACCCTGGCCGACCACGGACTTTTCTTCCCGCCGGACCCGGGGAGCGGCCGGGCCTGCACCGTGGGCGGGATGGCCGCGAACAACGCCAGCGGCCCGCACGCGGTGAAGTGGGGCACGACGTCGGCGTACGTCCTGGGCGCGGAGGTCGTGCTCGCGGACGGATCCGTGATCGTGACGGGCGGCCAGCGGTCGAAGGCGCTCAAGTCGTCCAGCGGGATCGACCTCACCAAGCTGTTCGTCGGCTCCGAGGGGACGCTGGGGATCCTCACCCGGCTGCGCCTGCGCGTGCAGCCGCGGCCTCCGGCGCGCGCCGTCGTGCTCGCGGCGTACGACGCGCTCGAGTCGACCGTCGGCTCGCTCGACGACCTGTTCGCGGCAGGGATCCTGCCCGCGACCGCGGAGCTGCTCGACCGCAGCGCGGTCGAGGCGCTCATGAAGTGGAAGCCCGAGCTCGGCCTCCCCGAGGGCGAGGCGGTCCTCTTCATCGAGGTCGAGGGCACGAGGACGAGCGTCGCGGCGTCGGTGCGCGAGGTCGACGAGATCGTGAGGCGCCGCGCTCGGATGACGCAGCTCGCCGAGGAGGAGGCCGCGATCCAGCGCTTGTGGGCGGCGCGCGCCGGTCTCGCGGCCGCGAGCGCTCTGGTGTTCCCCGGCAAGCACCGCATCTTCGCGGGCGAGGACCTCGCCGTCCCGCTCTCGGAGATCCCGCGCACGATCCGGCAGGCGCGCGAGATCGGGGCCGAGACCGGCGTGCACGTGATCTTCTACGGGCACTTCGGCGACGGGAACGTCCACTCGGCGATCCTCATCGACCCCATGGACGAGGACGAGGTGCGGCGCGCGGACGAGCTCGCGGACCGCCTGCACCGGCTCGCGATCGACGCGGGCGGGACCGTGACCGGCGAGCACGGCACGGGCGCGGTGCGGCAGCGCTACATGGCGGCGGAGCACGGCGCGGCGTACGACGTGATGCGGCGCGTGAAGGCCGCGCTCGATCCGCAGGGGATCCTCAACCCTGGGAAGATCTTCGAGGCCGCGCCGGAGGTAGGAGCCCGCTAGGTCTTAGGCGAGGTACCCGTGATCGCCTACGCGAAGTACCCGTAATCCCCCAACAGCAGGCGCAGGAACACGAGGCTGCAGAGGACCACGAAGAAGATACGGCGCGAGAAGATCGCGCGCGGCTGCTCGCGAGCGACGAGGCCGACCTGGCCCCAGAAGAAGGCCACGAACGTCAGCTCGGTGAACATGAACGCGGCGTGGACGTACCCGATGGGCGTCCACGAGTACGGCGACATCATCGTCCAGTTGAGGATCGCGTTCGCCGCCTGATAGAGATGCACGCCGACGGTGAGGGCCGCGCCGGGGAGGAGCGAGGCGACGATCTCCCTCGCGCGCGGACGGCGGCGCCAGTCCCATAGCTGCGACGTGATGAAGACGTTCACCAGCGGGAGCAGCAAGGCGTCGCCCACCAGCGCGCTCGTGTACGAAAGGGTCGTCCGGTATTGCGCGACGATCGGGTCGGCGGTCCAGCGCAGGTACGCGCTCGCGACCGCCGGGATGGCGAACCCGAAGACGAGGGTGGTCGCGAAGACCGTCGCGAGCAGGAGCCAGCGGCGTTCCTCGACGAGCGCGAGCGTACGGAGCACCGTCACCTCCCCTTCGAGCGGCGAACGTAGCAGAGGGGCCGCCCGGGCGTCGACCGCGGGGCTCAGTGCGGCGGCGCGCCGCGCAGTCCGGCCCTGTACGAGCGCTCATCCATGCGCGGGAGGCCACGCGCGGCGCCCGGTGCAAGGACGGGGATGTGGGGCACCTCGGCGAGGTGATCGGTGATCGCCCACAGGTCGTCCTCCGCGGTCATCCAGCCGATGCGGTCGAAGCGAGCGAGCGAGATCGGGCGCGAGTGCGCGCGCAGGCTCCGCTCACCGTCCCAGTTGTAGTAGTGGTCGAAGTACGACATGACGAGCTCGCGGACCGTCCGATAGACGGGCGAGCGGTATCGGAGCCCCGCGAACTTCGAGGTCGCGACGGCGCCCCAGAGACCGCGCTCGCGGAAGACGGCCAGCACGTGATCGTCGTCGCGCACGGCGGCGAGGTCCACGACGAGCGGCGGCCGGCCGCTCACCCGGAACGCCGCGGCGGCGAGGAGCGCGCCTTCGGCACAGTGCGCCGTGCCGTCGCGCAGGACGCGGCGGGGGCTGCGGCAGGTCTCTCCGCGCGACTCGGTGTTGTAGCGGAGCCCGTCGAGGTAGGCCTGGACCCGCATGGGGGTCGCGAGCTTGCGCAGCCGTGCTGTCTCGTCGCGGGTCAAGCCGTACATCGCGCGACAGTCTGCGGGAACCTCCCCTGCGCCGCGAGCGCTTCTTCACGGTCTTCTTACACCGATCTCATGACTTCGGGGCTCGCTTCGACACATGCTGCGTGCGTCCGTCGCGCGAGCGGCGGCCACACATGCCGGACCGGCGCATTCGCGCCGGAGGTGTCGGCCTCGACGTCACGCGTCGACGCGGGGCCGACACCTCGGCACCACGCGCCCCAGGCCGTGCTCACCGCTCCTGTCGCTCTTCGCCGGCTTCTTGTGCTCCGCTGCTAGGCTGCTCGCCCGACGGCATGCCCTTCACTTTGGACGCGGCCAACTGATGGAGCCGACTGTCCGGCGCGTCGCGTCGGCGATACCGATCGCCATGGTTCTCCTGGTGCGCGGCAGCCCACCAATAGCGGCACCTGCGTCTCCCAGCCCATCCGCCGCGACGCTCATCGTGCTCACCGCCGACATGCGCGCGGCCGTGGACCGACTGCCCGCAGGCGATCCCGAAGCTGCATGCACAGGCAGTGTCGTGCTCACGATCGACCCGACGCGGAGACCGCCGCTGGATCTCGCGAGCGGACGCTTCGAGGTCACGCTCAGCGGATGCGCGCCGGACTCCGTCATCACCGACGTGCACGTCCACAAGGGCGAAGAGAGCAACCTCGCGATGGCAGGTCAGGTGACCGGATCCGCCTTGGCGAATGGGGCCGGCAGCGGAGCCTTCACCGGCACGATCAAGCCGAGCATCGTCGACGAGCTCGCCACCAACACGGCACCCTTCTACGTCAACCTTCACTCCAGACGCCACCCGAACGGTTTCATGCGGGGTGAGCTGCAGCGCCGCCCGTAGGTATCCCGCGGTCTGATCTTTGGCGAAGGACCCAGCGCTAGGCCGCGTACGAGCTAGCGGTCTCCGCAAGACCAAGTAGGCCTTCGTCGATCTCGCGCACACCGGCGTGCACCTCGCGATGGCAGTTGGCGCACAGCATCACGCACTTCGCGAGCTCCGCAACGATCTGCTCCCACGGGCGGATCCGTCCGTCCTCGCCGATCCCGAATGCCTTCTCGCCGGCGACCACATGGTGGAACTCAAGTAGGGATGGCGGTCCGCCACGTCGGCATCCGAAGCACTCTCCGCCCATGTACCTCATGGCGCGCATCTTGAGTTCGCGCCGCCGCTCCATGTAAGCGTCCAACTCGGTCATCACCGCCGCATGCCGTAGCCGGTGGCAGTTCGCACACAGGAGATCGCACTTCTCAATCTCCGCGAGCAGTCGGGCACGTGATCCGTTGAAGTTGCCGACTCCGAAGTCCTTCGTGGCGGGGTCGCGGTGATGGAACTCGAGTGCGGCCGCCGACGCGCCGTAGCCGCACGCCTCGCACCGGCCACCGCGCGCCTGGATCAGCTCGGCCTTAATGCGTCTGCGGCGCTTCTTCTGGTACCGATAGGTCTTCGCATTGCGCCGCCGTCGTCGATGCTCTTTCAGTTCTTCGGGCATGGGAATGCCCGGCGGATGCTTTGACGTGTTATGGGACCCGAAAGGCGAGCAGGTGAAGCAGAAGCGACGCCGGTATAGGTGCCGACGCTTTCCGTCGATGATCTGACGCAGCACGAACGGCTCGCCGCAAGCCTCACAGCTCTTGGTGCGGATAGCACGCTGGACCGGCTTACGCGGCGTCCGCTGCGGACGGTGCGGCAGGCAGTGGAGGCATCGCTTTCGGCCAAGGAAGTTGAGACGAACACCGTCGACGACGACCGCATGCGGGAACTCGGACCCACACTCAACGCAAATCTGCATAGTAGAACAATAGTTCTAATTCCCTGACGCAGTCAAGAGAGGCAGCGGGTTCATCGTCGTCAGGGGTGGCGATGGATCCGAGTGCGTCTGCTCCCGCGGGAGGATTCGAACCTCCAACCAAAGGATTAACAATCCTCTGCACGACCGTCGTGCTGCGCGGGAAGGACCTTCATTTTAGCGATCATGGGACCGCTCGGGGAACATGGCTCGATGGCGCCGCGCGCATCAAGTTAAGTGCGAGAACGGGATGCTCGGCATGAGCACGAGCGGCGGCCGATTCCGCCGCATTCAGTTACTCGCCAGCCGCCGGAGAGCGGTGCGCTCATCCGCGGCCTACCCGATCTCGTGCGACCCCATCTTGGGCGAGATCTCCGTACCTTCCGCACTGGCACCGGCTTCGCTCTGGTCAAGATCTACTACGGCAACCGCGATCTGCACTACGAGGCGTCCCACCGCGCGAAGCTCCGCACGGTCGAGATCGGGCTGCATTTCGAGGCCGACGATCTGACGAATGCGCGGCTGCTCGGCGCTTTCCGGACGCACGAGCGCGCCATCCACCGGAAGATCCCAAGAGCGCGCCTCGAGGAGTGGGACAGGGGCTGGGCGCGCGTCTGGGAGCCGATCGCCTACGAGCGCCTCGACGCCGCGCTCCGCGACGACCTCGCGCAGCGGCTCGCGCGCTACATCACGACGCTCGAGCCGATCCTCCGCGATGAGCTTCCCGCTGACGTACCGTGGTCCCTCCGTGCCGTGACGTGATGGACCGCGACACGCATGCGTCGCACCGCGCCGCGCTCGCGGACCTAGACTTCGCGCCGACATGAGCGGCAACGCGATCGAGCTCGCGAGGCACCGCGCGAAGCTCACGCATCAGCAGATCCTCAAGGTCATCGACGGCCTCTCCGACGACCAGCTCGCGTGGCGGCCGCTCCCGCGCGCCCACTCCCTCGGATGGACCCTGTGGCATCTCGCACGGACCGCCGACGCGTTCCAGGCGAGCGTCCCGGATCCGGAGACGAAGCCCCAGATCTGGCAGAGCGAGGGCCTCGCGAACAAGTGGAGCCTCGCGGAGGCGCTCATGGGCACGAACGGCCTCGGCACCGGCGTCGAGGACGACGTCGCGGCCACTCTCAATCCGCCGGCGAAGGGCAGCCTCGTCGACTACGCGAAGGACGCCTTCGGCGCGCTCGACGCCATCGTCGACAAGATGGACGAGGTGCTCTGGTGCAAGGACCACAACAGCACGTTCTTCGACGGCACCGCGACGGTCGGCCGCTCCCTCATAGCGGCGATCGGCCACGACAGCCGCCACCTGGGCGAGATGGAGTACATCAAGGGCCTGATGGGGCTGCGAGGCACGGTCACCCGCTAGCGCTGCTTCTGGCGCGCCGCCTCCACCGCCTCGCGCGCGTTGCCGACGAGCCGCTGCGCACCGCCCAGCGCGCGCGGCACGTCGAAGCGGTGATCGAAGCTCCCGAGGTTCTCCGCCGCCTCGAGCGCCTCTTCGAGGGCCGACTCGGCGAGCCGGAGCGCGCTGTCGAGGCGCTCCAGCTCGCCGCTATCGACCTCAGCCATTACTCGAGGTAGTCCTTGAGCTTCCGGCTCCGGCTGGGGTGGCGCAGCTTGCGCAGCGCCTTCGCCTCTATCTGACGGATGCGCTCGCGGGTCACGTTGAACTCGCGGCCGACCTCTTCGAGCGTGCGCGTACGGCCGTCCTCGAGGCCGAACCGCAGCTGGAGGACCCGGCGCTCGCGCGTCGTGAGCCCCTCGAGCACCGACTCCACCTGCTCTTTCAGCAGCTTGTGCGACGCCGCGTCGCTCGGCGCGAGCGCCTGGTTGTCGGGGATGAAGTCGCCGAGATGCGAGTCCTCTTCCTCGCCGATGGGCGTCTCGAGCGAGACCGGCTCCTGCGAGACCTTCACGATCTCGCGGACCTTGTCGGGCGTGATGAGCATCCGCTCGCCGATCTCCTCGGCCGTCGGCTCGCGACCGAGCTCCTGCAAGAGGCCGCGCGACACGCGGATGAGCTTGTTGATCGTCTCCACCATGTGGACCGGGATGCGGATCGTCCGCGCCTGGTCCGCGATGGCACGCGTGATCGCCTGCCGGATCCACCACGTCGCGTAGGTCGAGAATTTGTAGCCCTTGCGGTAGTCGAACTTCTCGACCGCCCGGATCAGGCCGATGTTCCCCTCCTGGATGAGGTCGAGGAAGCCCATCCCGCGGCCGATGTACTTCTTCGCGATGGACACGACGAGGCGCAGGTTCGCCTCGGTGAGGTTGTGCCGCGCGTCGTCACCCTTCTGGATGAGCTCGTCCGCCGTCCGCCGCAGCGCGCGCTGCTCGTCGGGCTCCGACTGGACGAGCTTGTCGAGGTCCCTCACCAGGAGCGTCCGGACCTCCAGGCCGAGCGCGACGAGCGCCGCCAGCTGGTCCGCTCCCTCGGCCGCCCCGTGCACCTTCGAGTACGCGGGGAGGATCCGGAAGGCAAGCCGGTGCGGGTCGCGCTTCGCGTTGTCGGTGATCGCCACGATCTCCTCGATGAGGACCCGCGCCTCGTTCGAGATCTCCTTGCTGCTGGCCTCGGCCTGCAGCGGGTCGCGCAGCCGGAGCAGGCGGTTCGTGAGCTTCCTCAGCTCCTTCTCGCTCTCGGCGCCGTCGAGCGTGACGCGCAGCGCTTTCAGCGTGAATCGCGTGGCCTCGTCGACGACGTCCTTGGGACGGCCCACGGCCATCCGCCTCTTGGTCTCGACGCCGAGCTCGTACAGGTGGACCGCGGCAAGCGACGGCGACCCGAGCGCCTGCTCGCCGAGCTCGATCGACTTGGCGAGGTTGACCTCTTCCTCGGCGTTGAGGAGCGGGACCTTCCCGATCTCCTTGAGGTACATGCGGACCGGGTCGTCGACGCTGATGAGATCGCTCGCGAGGACCTGGGTGATCGCGTCCTCGCGCTGCATCTCCTCGGTCTCTTCCTCTTCCTCTTTGACCTGCGCCCACGTCGGGCCACGCTCGGCCTCGAGGATCTCGACATTGTTGTCGTCGAGCGCGAGAAGGACCTCTTCGATCTCGGCCGCGTCAGCATCCGGCAGCGCGCGAGCGATCTCCTCCTGAGTGAGGTAGCCCTGCTGTCGCCCTCTGGCGAGCAGACGGTCCGCCGCCTCGCGATGCTCCGGATGGATCGCCGAGCCCGCCTTCTCCGGCGCCTTCGGGGCGGCGAGATGGCCGTGCTTGGTGGCGACCGCACCCTTGCTCGTTGCCCTGTCCCTGACGTTCGCCTTCATTCGTCCTCGTTCTCTGGTGCTCTCGGCACCCTGTCGCGCTCTTTCGTCCGCATCAGCCACGCGAGCTCGTCCCGGATGCCCGCGAGCTGATCCATGAGCGCACCCACGTCACCGCTCCCGCGCAGAAGCGCCGCCTGGACCTCCCCCATCCCCAGCCGCAAGTTCTCTTCCCGCAGCCGCAGCGCGCCATCTCGATGGCCCTAGCGGCGTGGTCCTCTTCTACCCGCGTCGGCGCCGAAGCGCCCAGGGCTGCGATGACGGCAGCCAGTTGTGCCGGGTAACGAGGGCCGGGACGCTCGCCAGAGCGCAACAGCTCGTAGATGGCGCGATGGTCCACGTCGCGGATCTCAGCGGGGTCCAGGTCGAGGCGCGTCGCTTCCTCCGGGAACTGGAGCAATTGTGCCATTAGGTAACGCTCCGTCGTGAGATTTCGTTCCCTCGCGGCCTCCGTCGGCGCGGCCGGCGGGGCTTCCGGGGCCGCCCGCTCGGCCGGCCGGGGCCGCCCGTCGCGGCGCGTACCGGCCAGTTCCTCTCGCAGCGACCCCTCCGGCACGCCGGTCAGGCGGGAGAGCGTCCCGAGGTAGAGCTCCCGGGTGAGCGGGTCCGGCTCGTCCGCCAGCAGCGGCAGGGTCTCGGCGAGGAAGCGGCGCCGCCCGTCAGGGGATACGAGGTCGGAGCGCTTCCGGATCTGCTCGATCACGAACGCCAGCACGGGCTCCGCGCCTTCCAGCGTCGCGCGAAGGCGGCCCGGGTCGGCGCGGGCGAGCTCGTCGGGATCCATCCCCTCGGGGAGCATCGCCACGTAGACGGCGGGGCTGGTCCGCGTCGCGATGGTGCGGGTGACGTCCCGGCGGACGATCCCCGCCAGCTCGCGGCCGCGCTTCTCCGCGGAGGCCTGCCCGGGCGCGTCGCCGTCGAACGCGACCACGATCCGCCCGCCCGTGCGGCTCTCGCTCGGGCCGCTCTCGATCTTGAGCCGGTCGAGGATCCGGTACTGCTCCGAGGTCAGCGCCGTCCCCTGCGAGGCGACCACGTTGTCGAAGCCCGCCTGATGGCAGGCGATGGCGTCGAAGTAGCCCTCCACGATCACGGCCTCGCCCTTCTTGCGCATCCCCGGCTTGGCGACATCGAGGGCGTACAGCGTGCCGCTCTTGTCGAAGAGCTCGGTCTGCGGCGAGTTGAGGTACTTGGGCTGCTGCCCCGCGCGCATCGCTCGGCCGCCGAACGCGATGATCCGCCCGCGACCGTCCTTGACCGGGACGATGAGCCGATCGCGGAAGCGGTCGAAGAGGCCGCGCTCGTGCGAGATGACGAGACCGGAGGCGACCGCCTCCTCGTCGTTGAAGCCCTTCTTCCTCAGATACCCGAGCAGACCGTCGCGGATGTCGGGCGCATGGCCGAGCCCGAACTTGTCGATGGTCGCGGGGGAGATCCCGCGCTTCTCGAGATACTCGGCCGCCGCCTTCCCCGCGGTGGTCCCGCGGAGCGCTTGGCGGAAGTAGAAGAGCGCCGTCTCGTGCGCGTCCAGGAGGCGCTTGGTGTGCTCGCGCTCCTCGGGCGCGCGCCGCGTCAGCTGCACGCCGGCGCGCTCCGCGAGGACGCGTAGCGCCTCGGCGGCGTCGAGCCCGTCCTGTTTCTCGAGCCACGTGAATGCATCGCCTCCGATGCCGCAGCCGAAACATTTGAAGGTCCGCCGCTCAGGGTCAACGGTGAACGACGGCGTCTTCTCGGCGTGGAACGGGCAGAGGCCCTTGTACGTGCGACCCGCGCGCCGCAGAGGCACGCGCTCCCCGATCAGCTGGACGAGGTCGATGCGCTCCTTGACGAGGTCGAAGTCGCCGGGCGTCTTAGCGCCTGCTCCACGCCGCGGGGATGAAGAGCTCCTCGTACATGTCGAGCGCGTAGCCGTCGGTCATGCCGGCGATGTGGTCGGCGACGGCGCGCTTGGTGCCGTCGCGCTCCGCGATCCGCTGGTGCTCCGCGGGCATGCGGTCGGGGTGCGCCTCGAAGTACGTGAGCAGCGCCCAGAGCATCCCCTGCGCCTTCTCGTCCTCCGTCTTCGCCTCGCCCGACAGGTACACGCAGTCGAACATGAACTTCCGGAGCGCGTTCGTCGCCTCCAAGACCTCGTCGCTCATCGTCACGGTCGGCTTGTCGAAGCTCGCGACGATCACGTCGTAGATCATCGTGTCGAGGCGCTCCTCCCTCGTCGCGCCGAGCGAGAGGCGCACGTTCTCCGGGATGTCCTCGTCGTCGATGATCCCGGCGCGGATCGCGTCATCGACGTCGTGGTGCAGGTACGCGACCTTGTCGGCGTAGCGGACCGCCCAGCCCTCCGGCGTCTCGGGTTCGCCCCACGCCGCCGTCTCGAGCCCGCCGGTCGTCGGCGCGCTGTGCTTGAGGATCCCGTCGCGCACCTGCCGGGTCAGGTTCATCCCCCGCCCGCCTCGCTCCAGCTTCTCGACGATCCGCACGCTCTGCTGGTTGTGGCGGAATCCCTCGGGCAGGAACTTGGCGAGGAGCTCCTCCCCGACGTGGCCGAACGGCGTGTGCCCGATGTCGTGGCCCACGGCCATCGCTTCGACCAGGTCTTGATCCAGGCTGAGCGCGACAGCGATCGACCGGCCGATCTGGCTCACCTCGAGGATGTGGGTCAGACGGGTGCGGTAGTGGTCGCCGATCGGCGCGAGGAACACCTGCGTCTTGTGCTTCGTCCGGCGGAACGGCTTGCTGTGGACGATGCGGTCGCGGTCCACCTGGAACGCTGTCCGCGTGGGCGAGGGCTCCTCGGGCTGGTCGCGCACCGCCTGCGTGGACCGGGTCGCGTACGGCGCGAGCGCGTGATCCTCGGCCTGCTCGAGGCGCTCGCGGATGCGCAGCGATGCGACCTGACGCGTCCGCGAGAGGCGGGCGGGGACACTCGTTCCCACGGCCATCGTGCGCACAGGTTAGCGGAGCGAGGTAGACGCACCTGTTCTTCTCGGCGGTCGGCTTCGCCGCCGCCTTTGGCCGCAAGCGCCCTCAGTGCGCGACGCGCTCCTTCGCCAGGAGGCTCTCTTCGGCCGCTTCCGCTCCGCTGCCGAGCCGCACCCGCAGGCCGCATTCGGCGAGCGCCATCTCGACGCCGGCGATGACCGCCATGACCTCGAGCTCGTTCAGCGATCCGAGGTGGCCGATGCGGAACACCTTGCCTTTCAGCTTCGAGAGGCCGACGCCGAGCGCGAGGCCGAAGCGCTCGCGCGCCTTCGCGATCACCGCGCCCGTGTCCAGTCCGGGCGTGACCACCGCGGTGAGGCTGTGCGAATACGCGTCCGGGTCCGCGCACCAGATCTCGAGGTCCCACGCACGCACGGCCGCGCGCACGGCGTCGGCGAGCCGGCGGTGGCGCGCGAACACCTTCTCGAGGCCCTCCTCGTGGAGCATGTCGAGCGCCGCGCGCAGCCCGAAGAGGAGGAGCGTCGCCGGCGTGTATGGGAAGAAGCCGGCCTCGTTCTCGCGCAGCACCGGACGCCAGTCGAAGAAGCTGCGAGGGCTCCCGCCGCGCTCGCTCGCCACCAGCGCCCGCGGACCGATGCAGAGCAGCCCCAGGCCGGGCGGCAGCATGAGCCCCTTCTGGCTGCCGGTCAGGGCGACGTCCACGCGCCACTCGTCCATGCGGAAGTCCATGCTCGCGAGGCTGCTCACCGTGTCGACGATGAGGAGCGCCTCGCTGCCCGCCGCATCGATCGCGGCGCGCACCGCCGCGATGTCGTTGCGCACACCGGTCGACGTCTCGTTGTGAACGACGAGCACGGCGCGGTAGGCCTTCGCGCGCAGCGCCTTCTCGACGGCCTCGCCGGGGATCGGACGCCGCCAGTCCACCGGCACCTCGTCCACCTGGGATCCGTGATCGCGCGCCACGCGCGCGAACAAGCCCGCGAAGTGGCCGTGATCGAACGCGAGCACGCGGTCGCCCGGCGCGAGCGTGTTCACGAGCGACGCCTCCCACGCGCCGGTGCCGGACGAGGGGAAGATCACGGGCCGGCCCTGCTCCGTCTTGAACACGCGGGCGAGATCGGGAAGCAGCCCGCGCACCAGCGCGGCGAACTCGGGCCCGCGGTGGTCGATGACCGGCCGGTCCATCGCGCGCAGGACACGGTCCGGGATGTTGGTCGGGCCGGGGACCTGGAGGAAGTCTCGGCCGGGCACTACCGGTCTCGCGAGACCTGGCCCGCTCCCGCCGACGCGCTCGCGAGCGCCGCCTGCGCGGCCGCGAGCCGCGCGCTCGGCACACGGAAGGTCGATGGCGACACGTACGTGAGCCCGGCGCGATGGAAGAAGTCGATCGAGGCTGGATCGCCGCCGTGCTCGCCGCAGATCCCGATCTTGAGATCCGGCTTCGTCTTGCGGCCGCGCTCGACGCCCATGCGCACCATCGCCCCGACACCGTCCTGGTCGATGCTCACGAACGGGTCGGTCGGGATGATCTTCTCCTCCACGTATCGCGTGAGGAACGACTTCTGGGCGTCGTCACGCGAGATGCCCAGCACCGTCTGCGTGAGATCGTTGGTGCCGAACGAGAAGAACTCCGTGAGCTTCGCGATCTCGTCCGCGATGATGCAGGCGCGGGGGACCTCGATCATGGTCCCGAACTTGAAGGGGATCTTGACCTTCTTCTCTTTCTCGACGCCGGCGGACACTCGCATGACCTCGGCGCGCAGCCGCTCGAGCTCCCCCATCGTGCCGACGAGCGGCATCATGATCTCGGGCTTCGCGACGATCCCCTTCTTGGCGACGTCCGCCGCCGCGCCGAGGATCGCGCGGATCTGCATCTCGAGGATCTCCGGAAAGACGAGCAGCAGGCGACACCCGCGCAGCCCGAGCATCGGGTTCTCCTCCTCGAGCTGGGCGCGCCGCGTCGCGACGTGCGTGCGCGCCTTCGCTGGTGACAGGCCGGTGATGCGCGCGAGCTCCTTCACGTCGATCTCGCGGAGGAACTCGTGCAGCGGCGGGTCGATCAAGCGGATCACGACCGGAAGGCCGTCCATCGCCTTGTAGATCTCGCGGAAGTCCTTCGCCTGGAACGGCTCGAGCTTCTTGAGGTGCTTGCGGCGCTCCTTCCCGTCCGCCGCGAGGATCATCGCCTGGACGTACGGGAGGCGCTCCACCTCGCGGAACATGTGCTCCGTGCGCGCGAGGCCCACGCCCTCGGCGCCGAAGCGGCGCGCCCGCTTGCACTCGTCCGGCGTATCGGCGTTCACCCACACGCCGAGCGTGCGGACCTCGTCGGCCCACGCGAGGACCTGGTGGAGCTCCTTCTCCTTCTCGTAGTCGGCGGGGATCGTCGCGAGCTCGCCGAGGAAGACCTCGCCGGTCGAGCCGTCGATCGAGATCGTCTCTCCTTCCTTCAGCGTCCTGTCCCCCACCTTCATCGTCCGCTTCGCGAGGTCGACCTGGAGCTCGCCCATGCCGACGACGCAGGGCAGGCCGAGGCCGCGCGCGACGACAGCCGCGTGGCTCGTCGATCCGCCGCGCGAGGTGAGGATCCCGGCCGCGGCGATCATCCCGTGGAAGTCGTCGGGCGACGTCTCGGGCCGCACGAGCAGGACCATCTCTCCCCTGCCCTTCCACTCCACGGCGCGGTCCGCCTCGAAGACGACGCGGCCGGTGGCGGCGCCGGGCGACGCGTTGAGCCCCTTGCCGAGGTAGCGCCCCTCCGTGCGCGCCTGCTCCACGGCCTTCTCGTCGAAGCGCGGCAGGAGCAGCTGGTCCACCTGCACCGGCTCGACGCGCCCGAGCGCCTCCTTCCTGTCGATGAGCCCCTCGCGGACCATGTCGACCGCGATCCTCACGGCCGCGCGCGCGGTGCGCTTCGCGCTGCGCGTCTGGAGCATGTAGAGCTTCCCGCGCTCGATGGTGAACTCGAGGTCCTGGACGTCCCTGTAGTGCCTCTCGAGCCGCTCCGCGATCTGCGCGAACTCGCGGTACGCCTGCGGGAGCTCGCGCTCGAGCTCCGTGAGCTTCTTGGGCGTGCGGATGCCGGCGACCACGTCCTCGCCCTGAGCGTTGAGGAGGTACTCGCCGAAGATCCTCTTCTCGCCGGTGTTCGGGTCGCGCGTGAATGCCACGCCTGTCCCGGAGTCGTTGCCCATGTTGCCGAAGACCATCGTCACCACCGAGACCGCCGTCCCCAGGTCGTCGGGGATCTTGTTGACCTTTCGATAGTCAACGGCTCGCTTGCCGGACCAGGACCGGAACACCGCCTCGATCGCGAGGCGCAGCTGCTCCTGCGGGTCGGACGGGAAGTCCTTCCCCGTCTCCTCGCGCACGACCCGGCGGAAGGCGTCGACGAGCTTCTCGAGCTGCATGGCGGTCAGGTCGGTGTCCTGCTTCGCGCGCGCCCTCTTCTTCGCGGCATCGAGCGCGTGCTCGAACCTCGCGCCGTCGATGTCGAGCACGATCCGCCCGAACATCTGGATGAACCGGCGGTACGCGTCCCACGCGAAGCGGTCGTTGCCCGTGAGGCGTGCGAGCCCCTCCCGCGTGCGGTCGCTCAGGCCGAGGTTGAGGACCGTGTCCATCATCCCGGGCATCGACATCGCGGCACCGGAGCGCACCGACACGAGCAGCGGGTCCTTCTCGTCGCCGAGGCGCTTGCCCGTCTGGCGCTCCACGGTGCGCAGCGCCTCGAGCGCCTGGCCCCACAGCCCTTCCGGGAACCTCTCGCCCTGCGCGAAGTACGCGTTGCAGGCTTCGGTCGTGATCGTGAATCCGGGTGGGACCGGGAGGCCCGCGTTGGTCATCTCCGCGAGGCCCGCGCCCTTCCCTCCGAGGAGCGCGCGCATCGCCGCGTTGCCCTCCGCCTTGCCGCGCACGAACAGATACACCCACTTCTTCGGCGTCGGGGTCGTGGAGCGTGCGGCGGCAGCGGGCGTCTGAACGGCCATGGCGAAGGCCTCCTTGTCGGGACGGTGGACGGTCGCATTCTGGCAGAAGACCTTCTTCTCAGCGGTCGCGCCTTGACGTTCCGCCGCGGGCGCTGGGCGCCGCCTCTCGCCGCAGGCGCGCTCGCTCAGCCGTCGTGCGCCCCGTGCTAGCGTCGGTCGAGATGTACGAGCGCGCGGGTTACCGCACGTTGATCGGACGCATCCGCGACAACGTGCGCGCGTACATACGCAAGCAGCTCGAGCTGCCGCGTCAGGAGATCGCCGAGATCGTCCGGGCGAACCTGCGCGCGGTCAAGTGGCTCGCGATCGCGCTCGTGCTCGGGCTCCTGTTCCTGGTCTCGTTCGTGATCCTGCTGGTCGCGATCGTCGCGATCTGGCTGCCGCTGCCGATCGCCGCGTTCATCGTCACGCTGCTCCTTCTCGCGGGAGTCGGGCTGACCGGCTGGCGCGGCTACAAGGCTCTGGAGCTGCGGGGACCGACGCGGTCGATCGACTCATTCAAGGGGACGGTGACGTGGGCGAAAGCGCGTCTGCTCGGACGGAGCGAGAGCTAGCCGGCCTGCGCGCGACGATCGACCGCGACGTCGACGCGCTCACGGCCCGGATCCGCGAGGACGTCGACCCGCGGAACATCGTGCGGCGCCAGCCGATCGCCGTCGCGGGGTCGCTCATATCGCTCGCGACGGGAACGGCCGTCGCCCTCATGCGCAGGGCGCGCGAGTCGAAGCGGAAGGGCCGGATCGTCGACGCGCTGCTCGAGCGCTTCGGCGGGCGGATCGACAAGATGAAGGGGAAGGCGCGGAAGGAGTTCCGCAAGCAGCTGCGGAAGGAGCTCGCTGAGGTCGGGGGCAGCGGCGCGAAAGAAGCGGCCTACGGCGCTGCTACGGCCGCGCTCACGGCGCTCGCGACGACGATGGCCCAGCGCTTCGGGCGCCGGCTGCTCGGCGACGAGCGCACGGAGCGCGAGGCAGAGCGCTAGCGTCCACCCAGCGGATCACTTTCGCAGCGCCTCGAGCATCGCGTTGTACGCGGGCTTCGGCCGGAACGCCTCGTCGAAGGGCAGCGGCTGTTCCCACGGCTTGCCCGCCAAGGTGCTGCGGATCCACGAATAGCGATCCGACACGCCCCAGCTCGTGAACGCCGTGCAGTTCGTCGCGGCGAGGCACGTGCGCAGCATGTCGCCGTACACCCGCGCCTGCGCATCGAGCTCCGCCGCGCCCGCGTCCTTGCCGACCTGGACGTCGATCTCGGTCACCTGCACCGACAGCCCGAGCTCCCCGTAGCGCTTCATGTTCGCCGTGACGCTGTCCATCGGGGGCGGCACGTTCCACGTCTCCTTCTTGATCTCGGGGATGATGAAGTGCGACTGCATCCCGACGCCGTCGATCGGGACGCCGCGCTCCTTCATCCCCTTGACCATCGCGTACACGCAGTCCGACTTGACGCCGATCCCCTCGGCGCGGTTCTCGTTGTAGTAGAGGCGCGCCTGCGGGTCGGCCTCGCGCGCCCAGCGGAAGGCCTGATCGACCCAGCCGGGCCCGAGCGTCCGCACCCAGAAGGCGGTGTTGCCCTCCTTGACCGAGCTGGTGCCCGGCCTGCCGTTCCAGGTGCAGTCCGCCGGGATGAAGTCGAACAGCTCGTTCGTGACCTCCCACGAGCGGACCTGACCACGGTACCGGCCCATCACCGTCGAGATGTAGCCGTGCACCCATTCCGACAGCTGCTCGCGTGTGAGCGCCTCGGCCGTCAGCCACTTCGGCGTCGTGTAGATGAGCGTCTGGACGCGCATCTCCATCCCGTGTGCACGCCCGAACGCCACCATCGCGTCGGGCACGCAGAAGTCGTAACGGTCGCGTGCCGGTGAGACCACCGAGGGGAAGATCCCGACGGTCAGGTGGTTGTACTCGCGCGCGAGCGCGCGGCGCGCGACCGGGTCCACGAGGACGCCGTACGCGCTCGCGTCCGCGCCGATCGCGTCCGGGAAGGCGCCGATACGGAACGACCGCGCCGCCGCGAGCGATCGTAGGGTCGTTCCCGCGGCCGGCGTTTCGAGGAAGCCCGGAACGACCGCGACGGTGCCGGTCCCGGCCGGCGGCGCTTCGACGGCCAGATCGGAGATGGTCATCGTCGTCCGCGGACCGACGGTGAGCCCGAGGTGCACGACGCCGGCGGCGAACAGGCCGGGATCGGTCACGCGGCCGACCTCCGTCCCACCAACGCGGAACACGAGATCAGGCCCGATCTTCCGCACACCGACGTTCGCCGGCCGTGAGATCCCGGGCGCCGGGAAGGCTTGGGAGATCGCGGGCTCGCGCTTCTCCCCCGTGAGCGCGGAGATCACCAGCTTGCCGACACGAAGACCGACGTCGAGCCGTTTGACGCCCTGCCAGTACTCGCCCTGCGGCAACGCGCCGTAGAGGCTCAGGTCCGCCGCGTTCTCGGTGTCGCCGCCGATCGTGGCCGAGAGACCGAAGTCGCCGCGTGCTTCGAGCCACGGGCGGAGTCGCGTCAATCCGCCCGCGAAGCCGTCCCCGGGGGATCGGAGGACGGACCGGTCCCCCAGCTGCTCGACCCCGCCGATGCACCCGAGGACAAGGCGGTTCAGCCCGGCGACGGGGAGCACGGACCACTGCGTCGCTGCGGGGGCGCCGGTCGGCTGCGCGGTGGCGGTCGCGGGCGATGGGGGTGCCACCGCGGTCGGCGTCGCTGCCGTGCATGCGACCGTGATGGCCGCGGCGACGGCGACGGCAACGAGCGGTCGCGGGACCTTCGCCATCCCTCGGCGCGAAGTCTAGGTAGCCGGCCTAAGGGCCGGGCAGACGCTCCGCGAGGCGATCCGCGACCTCGGCGATCGGGACGCGCACCTGCGCCATCGAGTCGCGCTCGCGGATCGTGACCGCCTTGTCCTCGAGCGAGTCGAAGTCCACCGTCACGCAGAACGGCGTGCCGATCTCGTCCTGGCGGCGGTAGCGGCGGCCGATGGCCTGCGTCTCGTCGTATGCCGTCATGAAGCGCGGCCGTAGCGCCGCGTACACCTCGCGCGCGAGCGGCGTCAGCTTCTCGTTCTTCGACAGTGGCAACACGGCGACCTTGTATGGCGCGAGCGAGGGGTGGAAGCGCAGGACCGTGCGCGTCCCGTCCTTGTCCGGCTCCTCGTCGTACGCCGCGAGCAAGAACGCGTACGTCCCGCGATCCGGGCCGCCAGAGGTCTCGACGACGTGCGGGATGAATTTCTCCTTCGTCAGGTCGTCGAAGTAAGAGAGGTCCTTCCCCGCGTACTGGCTGTGCCGCTTCAGGTCCCAGTCTCCTCTGTTGTGGATCCCCTCGAGCTCCTTCCAGCCGAACGGGTAGGCGAAATCGATGTCCACGGCGCGCTGGGCGTAGTGCGCGAGCTCGTTCGCGGCGTGCTCGCGGAAGCGGAGCTTCGCCTCGGGGATGCCGAGAGAGACGTACCAACGCAGCCGCTCGACCTTCCACTCTTCGAACCTGGCCGCCGCGTCGTCGGGACGAACGAAGTACTGCATCTCCATCTGCTCGAACTCGAGCGTCCGGTAGAGGAAGTTGCCCGGCGTGATCTCGTTGCGGAACGCCTTCCCGATCTGCGCGATGCCGAAGGGGATCCGCTTGCGCGAGCTCTGCTGCACGTTCTCGAAGTCCACGTAGATGCCCTGCGCGGTCTCGGGCCGCAGCCAGGACACCGACGCGGTGTCTTCGACCGGGCCGACGAATGTCTTGAACATGAGATTGAATCGACGCGGGACGGTGAGCTGCGCCGTGCCACAGCTCGGGCACGCGATGGCCGAGACGTCGACGGTACCGGTGCGCCAGGCGTCGATGAGCCGCTCACCGTCCGGCAGATCGTCGATGCGGAAGCGGTGCTTGCAGCTCCGGCAATCCACGAGCGGATCGATGAAGTTCTCGACGTGCCCCGATGCCTCCCATACCCGAGGATGCATGAGGATCGCGGCGTCGAGACCGACAACGTCATCGCGCAGCTGCACCATCGCGCGCCACCAGGCGCGCTTCACGTTGTTCTTGAGCTCGACGCCCAGCGGTCCGTAGTCCCACGTCGCCCCGGCGCCACCGTAGATCTCGCTCGAGGCGAAAGCGAAGCCGCGGCGCTTCGCCAGCGACACGACCTTGTCGGCGAGGCCCTCGATCTCATTGGCCACGGCGCCCGCCGCTATGCGAGCGGCGCGCTGACGCGGCGCGGCAGCCGCGCGAGCTCGTCGATGAGGCGCGCGGACGCGATCTCGCGGTCGAGGACGTGCTGGAGGAAGGCGCGCAGGTGGCGCTCGAGCTCGCGCTCGAGCGGCTCGTCGATGCGGAGACGCACCGCCGCGGCGAAGTCGCTCGCGAGCAGGTAGCGCAGCGACTTGAGCG
>Ga0105164_10000830_pt1 | contig 20338 bp, 25 predicted proteins | sample VDWuncwatermetaG_FD_89674 | JGI IMG/M metagenome (GOLD analysis project Ga0105164, IMG submission 89674) | Wastewater microbial communities from Netherlands to study Microbial Dark Matter (Phase II) - VDW unchlorinated drinking water | ecosystem: Environmental > Aquatic > Freshwater > Drinking...
CGCGCCACACGGGGAAGAAGTTCGTCGAAATTAAGGGTGGAGGTGAGGAGACGATGAACCGTATGGACGGTCGAAAGGGCCAAAGAGAGGGCTTGTATCTTTTCGTTGAGGTTTTCTTCTTTCACGGTCATACTCTTTCATGCGGATCGAAAAATCGTTTGTACTCATCCAGCGCGAACCGGTCCGTCATGCCTGCCACATAGTCACAAATCACCCGGTGAGGTCCCTCTTGGGAGACCCGATTTGAAAAATAAGGTGGAAGTTGTTCGGGGTTCTCCAGATAGATCTCAAAAAGCTGTCTCACCACCCGTCGTGCTTTATCCGACATCCGGACGACACGGTAGTGGTGATAAAGATGTTTCATGAGGAATGTTTTAAGCGGCTTTCTGACCGCAGTCATCGGAGGATCAAAGACAATCAGCCTTTCAGAGGCATGCCGTACATCATCCAGGGAACGAATACCACGAGAGGCGAGATTTTTCTCAGAGGCCGTGATGAGGTTTGTAATTTGCGTATTGATGAGGGATTTAATGATCTGTTTTGTCAAGAGATATTCAGAAAGTGACGGGAATTCCTTGAGCACCGACTGCCGCGCCTTCTCCCAAAGAGAGAGCGCAAGCAGGTCCTCCTCCTTGAGAAACCCGGAGGTTACCCCGTCGTCGAGGTCATGATTGTCATACGCAATCTCATCTGAAACATCGACCACTTGGGTTTCAAGAAGCGGCGATTTTTCCGGATCCAACGCCACATTGCGGTTGGGATGGTCGAAAGGGGTCGTATGTTTGTTGATCCCCTCCCGAACTTCCCAAGTCAGATTGAGGCCTTTAAAACCGGGGTATCTTTCTTCCAGAAAATCCACCACCCTCAACCCTTGGAGGTTGTGATCAAAACCTCCATGATCTTTCATCATCTCTCGAAGGGCATCTTCCCCCGCATGCCCGAAGGGGCCATGCCCGATGTCATGGGTGAGGGCAAGGGTTTCGGTCAGATCCTCGTTCAGACGAAGCGCCCGCGCAATGGAGCGGGCGATCTGGGCCACCTCGATGGTATGGGTGAGGCGGGTTCTATAATTGTCCCCCTCATGGTTCACAAAGACCTGGGTCTTATACTCAAGACGGCGGAAGGCCGTTGTATGGATGATCCTATCCCGATCCCTTTGATAGCAAGGACGGTAGTCATGCTCCTTTTCAGGGTGGAGCCTCCCCTTGCTCCGACGGCTCTTCATGGCGTAAGGAGCGAGGAGGGTCTCCTCTTGTTCCTCAATTTCAACGCGTGTGAGCATGGGTCAATTGATGGTACATTTCTTCAAGAGATTCTGAAATGACCTTCGTTCCCGTGAGAACCGGCATATAATTGGTGTCCCCTTCCCATCGGGGAACCACATGAACATGGATGTGGTCTTTAAAGCCTGCGCCGGCAACGCGCCCCTCATTGAGTCCGATATTGAAACCGTCCGGCTTGAGAAGCTTTCTTAAGAGGACTTCACAGCCCTGCACATGGAGAATGAGCGCATGGGCCTCCGACCGCGTGAGAGCCTCGAGACATTTCACATGCCGGTAGGGCGCAACCATCACATGGCCGTTGTTATAAGGGTATAGGTTCAACATCGCGTAGGAATACCGCCGCCGCATGAAGAGGTAGTTTTTGGCGTCCTCTTTCTGGCGCGGTTTGGTGCAAAAAATGCATCCCTTCTGCTTTTTGTAAATGACTTGCTTTCTCCATGGCGCCCAAAGTTTATCCATGTCTTTCTCCAACTTTTAAAATCGGCCCTTGGTGATAGATGTCGAGAAGCATGTTAACGTTTCCAAGTTCCCAGGTCCACAACTTCTCTTTTTTCGCAAGGAGGCGTGCATTCTGGCTGATGCCCGAAAGGGGGATGAGAACCTTCTGGTGGATGGGACGGTTCATCCGCTCGCATTGTTTCAAGAATTCGGAAATGTCCTCCTCCTCAATGCCGCGCTCGAAAAAGGAAGAGACCCAGACACCATTTTCTTTATGTCCGACGACGATCGCACTGTCGCTTTTTCCATTGAGAAGAGAGACTCCTGAAAAACGGGGCAAACGATGCCTTTTTTGATCAATTTCCACCAGTTCCCCCCTGAAGGAACTGAAGAGTGAGGAAATTTTTTCGCCGGTTTTCTTCTGCGACTGATCCATAAAATGCCTCATGGCGTTTTCTGCTTCTTTCCTAAACTCGGAGGATTGCTGGTCGATATTTCCTGCGAGGCTATCGGACTTCGTCTCGAAGCAGTGCCTTAGCCAAAATGCAAAGAGGCGGTCGGCGATCTGGTAAAACATGCCGCTTTTGAAGAGGATTCCAGCATCCACAAGCCGGGTCAGTTTTTTGTGGATGTCTTTCGCTTCTTTGAGAAGATGCCGGATTTCTTGAGAAGTGCACGTTCGTCTTGAAAGCGTTTGGGCGATGAGCATCGACGACCGCGAGCGGTCGGAAGAGGCGATGCGGTGAAGCAGCATGGTGAAATACTGGCAGAGGATGCCCTGGGCGTTGAAAAGCACTTTTTCCAGAACAGAAATGACGCTTTCCGCAGTCGCTTGAGGGTTCACCGACGCTCCTGCCGCAAGATGTTGGCCGATCACATTTAAATAAAAAGGATGGCCTCCCGTAAGAAAAACAAGGAACTGCTTGGCGCCCCGATCCCGGTCGGTCGGGACCCATCGTTTTTCGAGATAGTCCAAGGCCTCCTGTGCATTGAACGGCTCAAGGGTGACCATTTCAAAACGGCCGAAAAGGAGAGACAAACGCTGCTGAAGAATCCGTCTGGAGAGTTGCATTTGTGAACTGGCCAGAAGATACATCGTCTCTTTCTGAACCATGATCTGCTTTCCCAGGTGGGCAAAAGGCTCGTCGATGTCGAAACCGAGGAGTTTGTCAAATTCATCCAGAATGAGAATGAAGCATTTACCGGTCTCATGCGAAGCCCTCGAAGGGAGTTCGAGGAGGGTGATGAAACTTTTTGTCGGATCGAACTTCCGTCTATGGTCCAGGAACGTTTTGAGCCACGAGCCTGTTTTGGGAGCCGCGCGACGAAAGGCCTGAAGCTGTGTCTCTCTATCCCCCATTCCTTCCATTCCCATCCGCTTGAGAAATGAATGTAAAAAAAGGGTGATGAAACGGGCCGCAAATTCCTGAAAGGACTCCCCGGGTCGAAATTCCAAATAAATCACAACCACTTCCGGATGATCAAACTGCGACATAAAGTGTTGAAGCAAAGAAGACTTGCCGATGAGTTCGGGTCCAAGAATCGCCACATTCTGGCGATACCCCTGCGGAAGAGAAGAAGCCCGCTTGAGGAGAATCTGGAGCACTTCTTTGCGATTAAAGAACTCTTTTCCGACGACCGGGTCGGCAAACATTACAGCGATCCTTCTTTCAAATACGTGAGAGGGTTCTGAGGCCGGCTAAAACGCCGAATTTCAAAATGAAGGGTCGGAACTTTGACCCTTCCCGTTTTTCCAAGGTGGGCAATCGGCTGCCGTTTTGTCACCTGATTCCCCTCCCGGACAAGGAGCTCTTTGTTATGCGCGTAGAGACTTTGCAGATGATTCCCATGATCCAAGATAATCATTTTTCCAAAACCTTTTACCTTTTCACCGGCGAAGACGACCCTCCCCTTTTCAGAAGCGAGGACGGCCTCTCCTTCCCTCCCTTGGATATTGATTCCCTTGTTGCGACCGTACAGCGTTTGCCCGCCGAAGTAAGAAGTCACCTTTCCGCGGAGGGGCCAACCAAAAGCCACGGGATAACGGCGATCCTCTCGCCCCGATTCTCGAACAGGCGGTTGCTTCTGAACGTACGTCTGCGCTGTTCCTGCAGGAATATAAAGAAGTTGGCCGGCGGCAATCTTCGAAGGATCGGGGAGTTTATTGGCCGTCGTAATCCGTTCGGGTTCGATGTGGTAGGACTTTGCGATTCTCCAAAGCGTTTCTCCACGCTGGACGGTATGATAGACCCCGGTGGCCCGCCCGAAAAGCTCAGGCGCTTCTTTAGGAGGGGTAGCGCATCCTTTCGATAACAAAGACAATACCACAACTCCCGACAACAGCATGAGAGGACATCGTCGGTTGTTCATCATGAATAAATGGAGCGGGTGATGGGACTCGAACCCACGATATTCAGCTTGGGAAGCTGACGTTCTACCACTGAACTACACCCGCGCGCCCAACCGGTTACCCCCTTTCCTCAAAATCGAGTGAAGAGTTTAAATTCATTGAAACGTTTTTGGATCTCAGAGGATTTCAAGGTGAGGAGGCGGTTCAGCCCAAAGTCTTCCACTGAAAAGGAGGCCATGACGCTTCCGTAAATAATCGCTTTCCGAATGGAGGCGACATCCCGTTTTTCTCCCCTTGCCAGATACCCCATGAAACCTCCGGCAAACGTGTCCCCCGCCCCCGTCGGGTCTTTAATCGTCTCTAAGAGGTACGCGGGAGTTGAAAAGACAAAGTCTTTTGTAAAAAAGAGGACCCCATGTTCCCCTTTTTTGATCAAGACCATTTGAGGGCCCATGCGGATGAGTTCTTTTCCTGCTTTTGCGAGGTTCGTATTTCCGGTCAGCATTCTTGCTTCCTGGTCATTCAAAAGGACAAGGTCCACTTTTTTAAGGAGTTGGAGGAGCGAGCGCTTTTTCTTTTCAATCCAAAATCCCATGGAATCGAGTGCGACGAACTGGGGGTGATTCAGTTGTTTGAGGACAGAAAGCTGCAGGTCCGGGTCGATGTTGGCCAAAAAAATGTAGGAGAGGTTGCGGTATCTTTCGGGGAGGCGGGGGATGAACTGTTCAAAGACATTCAGTTCGGTGGCCAGTGTAAATGCCACATTCAGGTCATAGCCGTAGCGCCCCTTCCACCGGAACGTTTTTCCTTTCCGTATTTCAAGCCCCTCCAAGTCGATCTTCCGTTTTTTGAGGAGATTGAAGTACGCCTTCGGGAAGTCGGCCCCCACCACCCCCACCAAATTTACCGGGGTAAAGAAACTCGCGGAGACAGAGGAGTAGGTTGCAGAACCTCCCAGCGCCTCTTCTTGAGAGCCGTAGGGCGTCTCTACGGAATCGAGCGCGACAGAGCCGACCACAAGGACTCTACTCACAGATCTTCTCCATTTCTTCTTTTTTCACATCCAAGATCGACTTGAACCGAGCGGCGGCTCCACGGATATTTTCTTGACCCACCACGGCGCGCACCACGGCGACCGCATAGGCCCCTGCGGCCAGGACCTCTTCGATATTGGAGAGGTCAATTCCCCCGATTGCAACAAAAGGGATCGGGAGGTTCTTTTTCACTTCTTGAATGAGCGAAATCCCCACAGGGGGAGTGTCTGGCTTTGTAGGCGTTTTAAAAATGGGCCCAACCCCGATATAATCGGCCCCTTCTTGAAAGGCCCTTTGGGCCTGGTTCAGGTTGTGTGTTGAGATCCCCAAGAGCTTCTCTTTCCCGATTTTTTGTCTCGCAACCTCGATCGACAGATCGTTCTGACCGATATGAAGACCGTCCGCTCCTACTGCATTCGCGACATCGATCCTTTCATTCACAATGAAAAGTGCCCCAAACCGGTCGCAGACCTTTCGTAGGGCCTTTCCCACGGTGATGAGCTCTTCATCCGTCGCCTCTTTATCGCGCAACTGAACGGCGGAAGCCCCCCCTTCCATCGCCCGGGTCAAGACCTCAAGAGGGTTTCTCCCGCGTTGGGCGTTTGGATCAGTGATGACGTAAAGACTTCTTCTTTGGAGTTCTTTTTTGACCGGCATCTAAAAGTCCTGTGGTGGAGTACCCTTTCACGACAGGAAAAAGAGTGACCTTTCCTCCGTACGATTCAACAAATGTCCGACCGACCACTTCTCTCTTTTTCCAATCCCCTCCCTTGATAAGCACATCGGGGCGAATCTGGCGGATGAGCCCTTCCGGCGTTTCTTCAGAGAACAGAAGCACATGATCGACCACCTTGAGAGAGGCCAGAACTTCTGCACGGGCCCCTTCCGGATTGACCGGTCGATGCGGTCCTTTGAGCTTCCGGACCGAGGCATCGCTGTTGAGTCCCACGACAAGGAGATCCCCAAGACGCTTCGCTTTCTCGAGGAGGCGGATATGACCCACATGAAGAATATCGAAACAACCGTTCGTAAAGACGATCCGCCGACCGCTGAGGCGGGCGGTGCGAAGAGCCTTTAGGCACGCCCCCCTTCGTGCAGGTTTAAGGATGATCACCCGTAGAGCGCCCTTTCCACCAATTCACAGATGGCGTGACCGATGGTGATGTGGGATTCCTGAATGCGTTGGGTATTCGTAGAAGGAACGAGAATGCAGAGGTCAACGAGACGCTTCAATTTCCCTCCTGTTCCCCCCGTGAGTCCGATGGTATAAAGCCGTTTTTTCTTCGCCACCTTCGTCGCTTCCAACACATTGGGAGAATTTCCGCTCGTGGAGATGCCCCATGCAATGTCATGGGGACGCGCTAACCCTTCCAGTTCCCTTGCGAAAGAATAGAGATAACCGAAGTCATTTGAAATCGCGGTGAGTGATGCGGGATTTCCCGAAAGGGCCACCGCAGGAAGAGAGGGGCGTTTGATATCGTGTGAAAATCGTCCCAAAAATTCTCCGGCGATATGGAGGCTGTCCGAAGCGCTCCCCCCGTTTCCATAGAGGAACAGTTTTCCTCCTCGACGGAAAGAATGGGCAATGCTTTCGGAGGCCGAGAGGATACTCTGGAGAATGGCATCCGACAGAAGTGCCTGTTTGGTGCGGATCGATTCGAGGAAAATCTCCCGAAGGCGGTCTCGCGATATCTTTCTAGCCAAAGAAAACTTTTGCGATCTCATAGAGAGAAGGATCCACCAATTTCAGATCACCCGCGATCTTCTGGAGCGACACGGCTTCAATCTTATTTCCCTGCAGGCTCACCATGACACCATATTTTTTTTGAAGAACGAGCTGGACCGCCTCAATGCCGAAGCGGGTTCCGAGAATGCGATCAAAGGCGGAGGGAGAACCGCCGCGCTGGACATGTCCAAGTACCGTAACCCGCGTCTCAAACCCTGTCTTTTCCTCGATCTTTTCACCAAGGATGTGTCCTACACCACCCAGGCGCACATGTCCAAACTCGTCCACTTTATTTTCCTGAATGACCACTTCTCCCTTTTTGAATTTGGCCCCTTCCGCCACGACGACGATACTGAACTGTTTGCCGCGACTGTGCCGTCGACGCAGAAGGTCACAGACCCGATCCAGATCGATCTCCTCTTCCGGAATAAGGATGACGTCCGCACCTCCCGCGATCCCTGCATAGACCGCGATCCAGCCGGCGTGGCGTCCCATCGTTTCAACCACCATGACGCGGTTATGGCTCTCCGCTGTCGTATGAAGCCGATCGATCGCTTCCATCGCGATATTGACGGCGGTATCAAATCCGAAGGTGTAATCGGTAGAGGAGAGGTCGTTATCGATCGTTTTTGGGATTCCGATGATTTGAAGCCCCTTACCGACGAATTTTGCAGCCACGCCGAGTGTATCTTCACCCCCGATCGCGATGAGCGCCTCAAGGTCCAACTTCTTATAATTGTCAATGACCTGAACGACCTGTTTTTCGTCCTTGAACGGATTCGTCCGAGAGGTGCCGAGGATCGTTCCTCCTTTGGGGAGAATTCCAGAGACAGATTGTGCGTCCAGAAGCATGGTATCGAGAGTGACCAACCCCTTCCATCCGTATCGAATACCGATCACTTCAAGACCTGCTTGGTTCGCCTTTCGCACGACCGCCCGGATGACGGGATTTAAGCCGGGGCAATCGCCTCCCCCTGTCAGACAACCAATTTTTCTTTCCAACTTTTCCCTCTAGAAATTTTCAAATTCCACATCCTCGACCGGTGACTGTTCGGCCGCTTTTTCCTTTGTCTTGGGGCGCTGCGCCACCTTTCCCACATGCACATGAATGGTAATCGGCTCCTCCACCCCGAGGATGTCATGGATGTGACTGCGCACGATATGCTGGAGACGTTCCGTCGCCTCTGGGATGTGTGTGTCCGCCCAAAGGGTTCCCCGAATCGTGACAACAATCCCTGAACGGGTGGCCCTGACATACGGCTTAATGGACTGGATACCGCTGAGCTCGCTCCCCAACCGTTTAATGAAATCTTCAATCGCCTCCAAGGCTACGGTGACCTCGCCGTCGGGATTGTGGAAAGCGATGGTTCTTTCCCTCTGGATCTGAAGAATAATCATCCTCGCAAAGGTGACGGTTGCCAAAAGGATCGCTCCTCCGATTGCTCCAAGGAGAATACGGGTTTTGGATGAGTCATAAAGAGCCCCCAAAAGAAGCGTCAGATCATTGATCGATAGGAGTCGTGCGGCAAGGATGAGAAGAAAAATACCTGTTAAGAGGAAAAAAAGCGCCCCCAGGAGCCGCAACAGTTGACTTAAGGCTCGCATCTATGCCCCTTTCGCCTCCGTGACCCTCTCTCCCGTTTCTCCCAAAAGTTTTTCGACAAAGTCGGTGTAAAATTCTCCCTTGAGGAAAGCGGGATGACGGAGGATTTTTCGATGAAAAGGAATCGTGGTCTTGATCGGTTCGATCATAAACTCATCGAGTGCCCTCTTCATGATCTCAATCGCCTCCCTGCGATCTCTCCCATGGCAGATGAGTTTCCCCACCATCGAGTCATAGTAAGGGGTAATTTGGTAACCGGTGTAGACATGAGAATCGAGCCGGATGCCAAGCCCCCCCGGTACATTGAGAAAAGTAATCTTTCCCGGAGAAGGGAGAAATCCGTTTTCGGAATCCTCGGCATTGATGCGGCATTCCATGGCAGATCCTTGAATCCGGATATCATCCTGCGAAACCGAAAGCTTTTCCCCAGCGGCAATCCGGATCTGTTCCTTGATGAGATCGATGCCGGTGACCATTTCCGTCACAGGATGCTCTACCTGGATACGGGTGTTCATTTCCATAAAATAAAAGTTATCACGTTCATCGAGAAGGAATTCCATCGTTCCGGCGTTCACGTAACCGACCGCCTTCGCCCCCTTCACAGCCAGCTCCCCGATTTTCTTTCGCAATTTATGATCTACCCGCGAGGAAGGGGCTTCCTCGAGGAGCTTTTGGTGACGTCGCTGGATGGTACATTCCCTTTCTCCCAAATGGACGACGTGACCATACCGGTCGGCGAGGATCTGTATCTCGATATGTTTCGGCCGCTCGACATACTTTTCGATAAAGACATCGGCATTGCCGAAGGCCGCTTCAGCCTCCGTCTGACAGGTGAGAAGGGCACTCACAAGGCGACCATCGTTGTGCGCAACCCGCATTCCCTTTCCTCCCCCTCCAGCCGCCGCCTTAATGATGACCGGATAACGGATGCGCCGGGCGGTATTTAGGGCCTCATCCTTACTTTTAACCGCTTGGGTGCTTCCCGAAATAATGGGGAGTCCCGCCTTCTTCATGACTTCTTTCGCCGCCAGTTTATCTCCCATCATCCGGATCGATTCGGCGGAAGGTCCGATAAACTTGATCTTGCACGATTCACAGATTTCGGCGAAATGGGCATTTTCTGCCAGAAACCCGTAACCGGGATGAAGAGCTTCGACGTCTGTAATCTCGGCGGCGCTGATGATGCTTGGAATATTGAGATAACTTTCTGAGCTTCGAGCGCTTCCGATGCAGATCGCTTCGTCGGCAAAACGGACATGGAGGGAATCCGCATCCACGTCCGAATAAACGGCCACCGTCTTAATCCCCATCTCTTTGCAGGCACGGATAATCCGCAGGGCGACTTCCCCGCGATTGGCAATCAAAATTTTTGAAAACATTCTACCTCGGCTCCACCAGGAAAAGGACCGTTCCGAATTCGACGGGATCGCCGTTTTCGATGAGGGCCTCGACGATTTTCCCGCCCACCTCGGATTTAATTTCGTTCATCAGTTTCATCGCTTCAATGATGCAGACGACCTGACCCGGTTCAATCGCGGAGCCTACTTCCACAAAGGGCGGGGAGTCTGGGGAGGGAGCTCGGTAGAAGGTCCCGACGATCGGGGCCTTGATTTCAACCGCTCTGCCAACGCCCTCTTTCGGGACCTCCTGAGGGATCTGAGGAGTTGTTTCTTGAGGAGCAGGGAGTGTCGGTGTTGTCACGATGATCTTTTCAAGAGCTCCTTCCACTGCACCTCCCGCACCCTTTCTGAGGCGTATCCGGAGACCCTCCCGCTCGAGTTCAAATTCTGTGAGTGAATTCTCATTCATCAAATTGATAATTTCTTTTATCTCTTTGATGTTCATGAAAAGGGCACCCCCTTTGCGTTAGACACGGTTCACGTAGCTGCCGGTGCGGGTGTCGACTTTGATCGTGTCCCCTTCCTTCACGAAGAGAGGAACCTGAAGTGAAGCCCCTGTTTCCAACCTTGCTATTTTGTTACCCCCTTTTGCCGTATCTCCACGGAGGCCTGGGTCTGCTTCCGCTACCTTGAGTTCCACAAACATCGGAGGAGAAACGTCCAAGATCTGTCCATCATGTTCCAAGAGGCTAATGACCATGTTTTCCTTCAGGTAATCGGGGGTTTTTCCCATCTGATCCTTCTCGATCGACATCTGATCATAGGTTTCCGTATCCATGAAGTGGAACGTTTCTCCAGATTGGTAGAGGTATTGAAGTTTTCGCTCGTTGACAAAGGCCTCTTCCACTTTGTCCCCCGAACGGAAGGTCCGGTCGATCACGGCACCCGTTCGCATGTTTTTGAGCTTGGTGCGGACAAACGCGGCGCCCTTCCCGGGTTTGACCTGCTGAAATTCCGCAATGAGATAAACGGTCCCTTCCACTTTTACGGTAAGACCATTTTTGAGTTCATTGATGTCTAACATAGCACCCGATAGTTGATCTAAGCATTTTAATGGATGGGGGTAACAATTGTCAAGCAGGCCAGAAGGCCGAGACGATAACTGTCGGCTCCGAAGCCAGAAACCTGTCCCACGCAGACGGGAGCGATGAGCGATGTCTGCCGGAATTTCTCCCGCGCGTAAATATGGGTCAGATGCACTTCGACGGTCGGGAGTCCGCACGCTTCAACGGCATCTCGGATGGCCACACTGGTATGGGTATAGGCCGCAGGGTTGATGAGAATCGCATCGTAACGGCTTTTGGATTTCCCGATGAGATCGACAATTTTTCCCTCATGGTTGGATTGCACGATCGTCAAGGCGACTTTCGACTTTTTGCCAACGTCTCGCAATAACGCGTTAATAGTCGCCAGCGTTTTTTGTCCGTAGAGGGAGGGTTGTCGCTTTCCGAGAAGATCCAGGTTGGGACCATGGATCACAAGAATTTTTTTAATTCGGTTTGCCACCCTCCGCCTCCTCGATGAGCATGACAGGAATCCCGTCACGAATGGGGTACCGTCTTCCGCAAGAGGAACAGACGAGTTTTTCCCCTTCAAGTTTCACAGAGGTTTTACAGAGCGGGCAGGCAAGAATTTCAAGAAGCTCTTTATCAATCATGTGATCCTCCTCTCTATTTGATCTCCGCCAAGGAAATTTTAGGCTGTCCTCGCAAAAGATAGAGGATCCCGCCAATGAAGCTCAGAATTCCAAGAATGCCAAGCCAAAGAATCGAAAGGGCAAGGGCACTTCCCCTTCCAATGTTTCTTCCCAGAAAATAAACAAACGCCCCTTCGCGGATTCCGAGACCATTCAACGAAGGGGCCATCGAAAGCGTTGAGACCAATGGCACCACAAGAAAAAGGCGTGGTAGAGGGACGTGTGCAGAAAGACTCAGAATCAGCATCAAAACAGAAAAAATAAAGATCACGTGGGTGATGATCGAAAGGAAAAAGGCTTTCCAGAGCATCTTTTTTTCATTCCCGAGGAAGTACAACGAATGGTAGGCCTTTTCAAATTTTTCATCCCACCCAAATCTTCTAAAGGGTATGAAAAGAATTCGGATCGATCTGGCCATCCGATGACTGAATAAAAACGAAATCGCAAAGGTAGAAAAAAGGAAAAGGAGTCCCACCGCCATCTTGAGAGAATTGCCGGTTTCTCTCCAAAGGAGGAGGACGCCAACAACCGCCATGAGCACAAGCGAGAAAAGACCCACGATCCGGTCTCCCACCACGCACGCAAAGGAATCCACTTTCTTTCTTGTCTTTTGATAGGCGAAAAACGCCTTCACAAGGTCCCCCCGGCGGAGGTAGGGAGAAAATTATTGAAAAAAAATCCTAAGAAAGAAAGCTCCACCGTCTCCTTCAGGGAGAGTGAAAGGGACTGGGCTTTAAAAAAGAGATTCAGTCTTACCGAAATAATCCATACCGCGACAATCTGAAGCAAAAGACTGATCAGGAAAAAGAGGTGGCGCGTTCGCCTCAATGTCTGAACCATCTCCCCCATTTCCCCTTTCAGGAGAACTCCCAATAAGGTTATAAAGAAAAGACTTATGAAAATTCTAAGAAGTGAATTGGCCCTCATAGGAATTAGGATTTAGGTTATCACAACAGCCTTCCAAAGTAAAGAAAATTCAGGATGACCGGATGAGGATCCCGGCATACCCCACGACTGAGGAACGGTCTCCGGTGACATCCCCACTGGTTTGATAACGGATCAACTCCCCTTGCGCTCCGTTTCTCTTTCGAACATAAGAAAGCATGGCGAGGGTCGGTGCAACCCCGCACATGGAGATCTGGCGCTCCTTCACCCTTCTGGCCAGTTCCTCCGGGTCCACGGCGAGGATCGCCTGAACGGCGAAGAGATCTTTTTCCATCGCCTCTTGATGGCTTTCATAATGGGTCATGTCGCTGCTGGCAACCACGATGACCTTTTTTTTGGAGACCTCGATCGCTTTGGCGAGGTGATGACCGAACGCTTTATAACGTTCAGGGGTGCCAAAACCGAGGACAATCGGAACGATTTTCGTTTGACGTGAAAGGAGCTGAAGAAACGGGAGCTGCACTTCCAAGGAATGTTCGAAACGGTGGGCTTCATCGTCCTCCTCAAGTTCTGGGGCATGATCGAGCAGGGTGCGGACAAGTTCCCTGTCGACCTCGACATCTCCCAGGGGAGTACGCCACTTTGCTGCGGTGGAGAGACTCACCGGTTTTCCCTCGCCGGTATGGTTCGGACCGAGGAAGAGGACCGTCTGAGGCCAGGAAATGGAAGCGTATACTTCGCCTGCCACTTTGCCTGAGTACATGAGGCCTGCGTGAGGGACGACAAGCGCTTTCGCTTCCCGCTTTTGTTTGGGCTCTTTGGGAAGGCATCCCTCCACCTGTTTACGAAGCCGTTCCGCATTCTCTTCGTAAAATTGGCCTGACACGCAGGGAGGACGTACGTTCATGGCGACTCTATTTTTCTTGCGTTCCTTGCGGAAGAATGAGAACAACCGTTTTTTTCTGTGGATCAAAATAAGTAGAGGCGATACGCTTAAGATCTTGGGCTGTCACAGAACGGATTTTTTCTTCATACGCCTGATAATGGGAATAGCCTAAACCGTAGAGTTCATCAAGGGCCACTTGAAAGGAGAGGGCCTCCGGCGTCTCTAAGGAGAGCTTTTGCAGGCCGATCAAACTTTCTTTTGCCCTTTCAATCTCTTCATCCGGGATCGGGGTGTGGCGTAGGGCTTCAATTTCCGCAAGAAGCTTTTCTTGAACACGAGGGAGTTCCTCTTCCGTGGTCGCCACGTAAAAGACGTAGTAACCCGGATCAAGTCCCCAAACCGGATAGGCCCCCAACGTATAGGCCTGACCCTCTTTGTCCCGAATTTCAAAGTACAGTTTCCCCCCTCCTCCAGACAATACCCCGGTCAACACCTCAAAGGAGTAATAGTCCTTGTCCAAAAGTGAAATGCCATGAAAACCGACCAAAAGAAGAGCCTGTTCTTTGGGAAGTCTCTGGGTGACCAAACGGGGCACTTGAAGGGGGGGTTCTGGAGGGATGTGAGGACCTTTTACAGGATGTGGGGGTAAGGCAGAGAACTCCTTTTCGATTTCCTGGGCCATTCTTTCAACGTCGATGTCTCCAAAAACCGTGACAACCATTCTTTCCGGAGAAAAAAGCTTTTGATAGTATCGGAGGATCTCCTCCCGCGACAGTTTCGAAATCGTCTCTGACCGTCCCAGAGGATGAAAACGATAAGGATGACGGGTATAAAGGGTTTGACGCAAGAGCCGTCCTCCCACTCTGAAGATTTGATCATTCTCTGACTTCAACGCGGCCAGGACCTGCCTTCTTTCTTTTTCCATTTCATCATCCGGAAAAATTGAGTCAACCATCATTTCCTTTAAAAAATGAAGGCTTTCTACGGCGTCTTCTTTCAGGACCTTGAGACGGAGACCGAAACTGTTTTGACCGCTGAACGGAGAGAGGACTGCGCCATGACTGTCGACCCACTCTGAGATCTTTTTTTCGTCATGCGTAGCCGTCCCTTTGGTCAGCATGTCGGAGAGAAAATTGGAGATCCCTTCATGGTCGGCATCCTCGAATAAAAGTCCTCCCAGATGCGCAACGCCGAGAGAGACGGTCGGGTGCGTTGCCTCTTTTTGAAGGAGCACCCGGATCCCGTTCGGAAGAGTCCTTTTTTCGATCTTTTGACTCTTCATCGCTTCCGGTTTCTTTGCTTCTAAAGTTTTTAGGGGAACTCGGGGGACCAATGTCACCACTGTACCATTTTCTTCCCGCAGATACCGCTCTGCAACGCGCTTGAGATCGTGAGCCTCAACCGACTCAATTCCTTCTACATAGCGTTCAGAAAAGAGAGGATCAGAGGCAAAGATCTCATTCTCTGCCAGATCCCCCGCCTGAGATTGAATCGTCTCCCTTCCGAAATAATAAGCGCTTAAGACGCGCCGTTTCGCCTTTTTGAGCTCTTCTTTCGAGACGGAACCCCGTTTCACTTTTTCGATCTCCTGACGAATCGCTTGGAGGGTATCCGGGATTCTTTTTTCATCCAACAAAGCAGAGATAATGAAGAGGCCCGGATCTCTGGGAGACTCATGGAAAGCCCCTATGGAGAAGACCAGTTCCTTTTCCTTCTGGAGAACTCTTACCAGACGGGAACTTTCTCCTGCCCCCAGGAGAATGGCGAGGACATCTAAGGGGTACATCTCTTGGTCAGAGAGTTCGACGGTATGATACGCCATCGCCAGATGGGCCATCTGAACGGAGGTTTCTTCGCGGAGTTCCCTTAAACCGAGTTGCGGCGGTTCTCTGAACAGAGGTTCGGGGGGGAAAACCCCTCGCTCAAAGGGCTCGAAACGTTCTTCGACGGACTTTAAAACCTCGCCTGCCTCAATGTCCCCAACGACGACAAGGACCATATTGTTCGGCAGATACCGTTCACGGTAATAGCGAACCGTTTCTTCGCGGCTTAATGCTTTAACAAGTGGCGAGTAACCAATGACGGGGTGACGGTAGGGGTGAACCCGATAGGCGTTTTGCCAGAGGAGTGTCATGGTTCGCCGGGAAGGATTGTCCTCGTCCATTCGGAGTTCTTTCAAAACAACCTCTTTTTCCTTGGCGAACTCCCCTTCGTCGAACTTCGCATGCATGAGGCAATCTGCGAATACGCTCAAGGCGTCATCGAGGTGATTTTTGTTGACGACCAAGGAATACCCTGTGACATCCTGAGAGGTGAAAGCGTTCATATCGCCCCCGTAGGAACGGATGAGTCGGTCAATCTCTCCGACACCCCTCGTCTCCGTTCCTTTAAAGAGCATATGCTCAACCACATGACTCACACCGCTCCCTGTCAACTCCCCTTCATGGGCGGAGCCGGTCTTGACATAGGCCATGACGGCGACCAACGGGGCTCGGTCGACTTCCTTCAGGAGAACGGTCAGGCCGTTATTGAGGACTTTTCGGGTGAAAGGGGGAGCGTTTTTAAGAAGGGAACGATCCCTCTCTTTGTTGGTTTTCGGAGAGGCGGTGGCTGCGGGCAGAAGGGAAAGGAGAAGTAAAACAATAACCCACTTTTTTCGTCTCATGGGGAGGCAGTCGCATTATCTTTTTCGAAAACTCCGCCGCGCCTTGCGTCTTTTGCGTTCGCTCGGTTTTTCGTAATGTTTTCTCGCCTTCAGCGCCTTGAGCACACCCTCGCGCTCTATCTTTTTTTTCAAACGCCGAAGGGCCCGTTCCAGCGGCTCATTCTCTTTGACTTCTACTTTTGGCATTTTTATTCTCCCGGTCGTTGGACTTCTGAACGGACAAAGGTCACCCTGACCCAAATGGAAGCGGAGGCCCGTTTGAACCCATCCGGAAAAGGAGGAAAAGGAGAGGCGTCGATGACACTCCGCATCCCAATTTCTTTAAGACCTGGATGGGAAGGATTTCCTTTCTCCAACGCCTTTACCTTTTTGAGCTGGCCGTTTGGAAAAAGAACGAAGTTGAGTGTAATGTCTCCCTCCTGTTCCCCTTTCCGGTAATAGGTAAACAAATTTTTGCGGATCCTTTCCCTGATTTCCCCGTAATACGTGAAAAAGATCGGCTTTTCCTGTTGATTCAGATGGAGGACCTCCATCATCTCTGCTTCAGACCGAATTTCTCCTTCCCCAGGTGAAGAAGTTTCTTGAGAAGAGGTCCCTTTGAAGGTTTCTTGACCGAGGCCCTTCGGGGCCACTGGGGGTTCCGGTCGCCGAGGTTGAACAACATCCAGTTTCTCCCGATCCAGTCCTTCCCGCTGCATCATGTAGACAAGCTCGAGAGACTCTTTGACGGGGGGATGGGGTCCCTGGAATGCGAATCGGCCCGTCCCAAAAAGAAGAAGAAGGTGGAATGTGGAGGAAAAAAGGCAGGCACCCTGGAATGGAGTAAGTCTCAACATAACCTTAATATTATAAAAGAGATAGTCTGATTTGTCAATAGCGTTGTCCCCGCTGATTCTCAAACACCGCAATCTTAATTTTTTTCCACCCTTCATAGGGAGAGCGTACTCCCCGCAGTCGGAACGGCCTGTTCATCCCGTGGAGTTCAACCAAAAGATCCCCCGTTTGACAGAACCGATCCCAGGGGCGTTGATGGACTTGAAGCTTCCTCACCCGGCTCAAATCGATTTCGCGGGGTTTCCTCCACCTCCTGTGGAGGATCAATTTTTGAGGAGTGAGACTTATCGTGGTACAAGGAAAGAAGAGAAAATGGGTTCTTCCGATCCACAAATTTTGGTCAGGGCTTTTCATCGGTGGAGGTCCCCTTCCGAAAAGGGTAGGGTCCTGAGAAATCGACTTTTCCATCGAAATTCGTATCGGCTCGGTAAGTGGTGAGAGTTTCTTCTTGACCGTATTGTGCCCAGGCGTCTACTTTCCCGTCATCGTTGGTATCCACCCTGAGCTCCACGGGGACTCCTTTGCGATAGATTTCCCAGATATCTGTTTTTCCGTCGTCGTTGGAATCGATTTCTTGTCGGATCTTTTTTCCTCCCCAGTAGTAATATTTCCTTTCAATTTTTCCATCCCGGTTTAAATCAACCGACTCCACAGAAGGCCTCGCCAAGAAAAGGAGAAAAAAAAGAAGGCCCGCCCCTACGATCGATGCAAGGACTTTAAAAAAAGAGAATCTGTTTTCCAATTCCATGAAGCAGCGCCTTTTGATAAACACGCCACGCCACCGCAATATCTTGAATGGCAAGGCCCGTGGAGTCAAAAAGAGAAATCTCTTCCCTTTTCGTACGTCCTTTTTTGCGACCACACACAATTTCTCCGAGTGTGGCGTAGACATCCTTTCGCGTGATGATCCCGCGCGAGAAAGGGACATTCATCTCCCCGCTCATGGAGGCCTGATGCCAGTCATCCACGATAATCTTCGCCCGTTTTAAAAGACCGGGATGAATTTCTTCCTTCCCCTTTGAATCCGCCCCGATCGCATTGATATGGGTTCCTGGACTGACCCATTCCCGACGGATGAGGGGACGTCGACTCGGTGTTGTGGTGACCAAAATATCTACACCGGTCGCCGTTTCACGGATCGTCTTCTTCTCCTCAAGAAGCGCTCTGAATCCTTTCATTTTCTCGTAAAACCGTCTTCTGTCCGAGGCGGTCAACCCCCAAAAGGGGATGCGACGAAACGTGAAGGTTTTCGAAAGAAAAAGGAGCTGGGTCTCTGCCTGCGCGCCGCACCCGACAAGTCCCAGCACCTCCGAATCTTTCCGGGCAAGATATTTGGCGGCGACAGCCCCCGCGGCCCCGGTCCGCATCTTGGTGATCAAGGTCCCATCCAAAACAGCCAGCGGAAAACCGGTCCCCGCATCGTTGAGAATGATCATCCCCATGACAGAGGGGAGCGAAAAAGCACGGTTACGGGGATGGACACTCACCCACTTCATCCCGCAACGTTTGGGAGATTCCAGATAGGCGGGCATGGCTCGAAAATCGCCGATTTCTTGAGGAAGGGTCAGATAAAGCTTGGGAGGAAGGATGACCTTCCCCTCACCGTACGCCCGGAAAGAGGACTCTACCGCAGAGAAGCACTCCTCCATTTTCAAAAGTTTTTCAACGTCCCTTGCCGTTAATAGAAGTGTCTTGGGCCGTTTCTTTTTAATCATCTTCGATCAGTGGAACAAAAGCGCACTCGCAAATCTCTTTCAATTCCATCTTCTCCTTCTCTTTGTGGAGTAGGGTTAAGATTTGGGAAACGGGGCCGCCCAAGGGAATGACGAGACGTCCCGACCGGTGCAACTGGGAAAGAAGCACCGGTGGAATCGACCGACTGGCACAAGCCACGAGAATATGATCATAAGGGCTGAACTGCGGCCACCCGTTCACCCCGTTGTCACATTTGAAGAAAACGTTGTGATAGCCTAAACCATGGAGCCTTTCTTCCGCCTGTTTCGAGAGCTCACAGACCCGCTCGACCGTATAGACCGTTCCGGAGAGCTCCGCAAGGATTGCGGTTTGATATCCAGACCCGGTTCCGATCTCAAGGACCTTGGATCCTTCGGTGGGGGCGAGGATCTGAGTCATTAGGGCGACCATGTAAGGTTGCGAAATGGTTTGATCAAAACCGATCGGAAGCGGATGGTCTTCATACGCCTCGGCTTGACATTCCTCCGGGACAAAAAGATGGCGCGGCACCTTCCGAAAAGCCCCCAAAACTCTCGACTCCAGGATACCTCGCCGGATTAGTTGCCTCTCGGTCATCTCGGTACGGGACGCTTCAGGGTTCCTTTTTTTCATGACGAAGGTCTTTTCTTCTCACAGTGAGAAGCCTTAGAAAGAGACAGGTATCGCGAAGAGGCTGTATGCTGCTCTTCTCATCTTTGTAAATGGTACGGATAGGAACAGAGACAATACGGAATCCGTGTCTTTTCGCCTCGATGAGTACCTCGGATTCAATCTCGTATTTCGAGGCTTTTAACTCCAAAACCCTGAGCAGATCCGAACGGATAAACTTGAATCCGCACTGGGTATCGGGAATGTCCGACTGAAGAAGCCGAGAGAGAACAAAAGACATAAAGCGGTTGGTCAACCGTCGGATGAAAGGCATGGAAGAGGTCTCTCTCATCCGATTTCCGACGATCACTCCTACCTGGGGATCTTTCGCAGCGTTTAAAAAGGAGGGGAGATCCTGTGGACTGTGTTGCCCGTCTCCATCGACAATCACACACCCGTCATATCCTTTTTCGAGAAGGGTGCGGAAACCGCTCCGCAGGGCCATCCCTTTTCCGAAGTTCTTGGGATGAGCGATCACGTGGGCCCCGTTCTTCTTCGCAATCTCCGACGTCTGATCGGTGGAGCCGTCGTCTACCACGATCACATCTGGAAGCCATCGTTGGATTTCAGGAATGAGTGACCCCAAGGTCTTCGCCTCATTGAACGCAGGGATGAGTGCAACGATCTTTGGGCCATTCATCTAAGAAACTTCTCCTGGATTTTGAAAGATGAGCCATTGCGTAGGATACCGCCGGATCGTATGCTCCAGATGGGAAGCGACTTTTTGTGTCAGGCGCAATAGATCCGCAGAGAAATGTCTTGTTCTCTCCGGTTCTATGGGTGCCTCGAAAATGAGTCGGAAGAGTCCATTGGGAAGACGAATCACAAATCCGACAATGAGAGGACTTCCGCAGCGCAAAGAGAGAGCCGCAGGTCCCCGGGGGAAAGAGACCTTTCGACCCAGAAAGGAAACCGGGATGCCACTTTTCGAAAAATCGCGGTCCCCCACCAGAAGGACCATCTCGTTTTTCGTGAGACGCTGGATAATCGTCCAGATCGAGTGATCGGCCGGGATGATCCTCACCCCCTTTTTCCTGCGCTGATCCATGAAAAAGCGATTGACCCTCCGACTTTCGTGGTTGAGGACGACGGCGCTCACAGGGTAACCGAACATCGCAAGGCCCGCTCCGCCCCATTCCCAGTTTCCGAAATGGGC
>Ga0105164_10000831_pt1 | contig 20335 bp, 20 predicted proteins | sample VDWuncwatermetaG_FD_89674 | JGI IMG/M metagenome (GOLD analysis project Ga0105164, IMG submission 89674) | Wastewater microbial communities from Netherlands to study Microbial Dark Matter (Phase II) - VDW unchlorinated drinking water | ecosystem: Environmental > Aquatic > Freshwater > Drinking...
GGCAGCCGGGGCAGGTAGAACGCCGCCACCGTGAACAGGATCGGCGCCGTCTCTCCGGCGGCGCGGCTGATGCCCAGGATCGTGCCGGTCATGATGCCGGGGACGGCGAACGGCAGGACCGCATGCCGGATGGTCTGCCACCGGCTGGCACCGAGCGACAGGCTCACTTCCCGGAAGCTTTTCGGGACGCTGCGCAAGGCTTCTTCGGAGGCCGTGATGATGACGGGGAGGATCATGATCGCCAGCGTCAGAGCACCCGCCAGCAAGGACGTGCCGAATTTCAGGAAGATCACGAACAGGCCGAGGCCGAACAGCCCGTAGACGACCGATGGCACGCCGGAGAGATTGACGATGGCCAACCGCACCAGCCGTGTCAGCCAAGTGTCCGCCGCGTATTCCGTGAGATACATTGCGGCGGCGACCCCCATCGGCAGCGCGAAGACCACCGTCAAGCCGACCAGCTCCAGCGTTCCCACGATCGCCGGGAAAATGCCCCCGGCCCGCATGCCTTGCGTCGGCATGGTCGTGAGGAAGCCCCACGACAACGCTCCGAACCCCCGCACCAGGATCGTCCCGATCACCACCACGACCGGGATCGCGGCCAGGCAGGTGGCGGCCAGCAGGCCGGCGAAGCCGATGCGCTGCATGAGCAGCGCGCGGCGGTACGAGGTGGCTGCCGGCGCCATCAATGCCGCTCCTGGTGCAGGAACAGGTCCGCCAGCATGTTGATGACAAAGGAAATGACGAACAACGTGATCCCAATGCCGAACAGCGCGGCGTAATGCTCGGATCCCCTGACGGTCTCGCCCATTTCCGCCGCGATGGTCGCGGTCATCGTGCGCACCGGCTGCAGCATGGTGCGCGGGATCACCGCGGCATTCCCCGTCACCATCATCACCGCCATCGTCTCGCCGATCACCCGGCCGATGCCCAGCATCGTCGCCGCGAGGATCCCGGAGCGCGCCGCCGGCAGGAGCACCCGGTACATCATCTGCCATTCGGTCGCGCCCAGCGCGAGGGCCGCCTCGCGGTAGCCCTTCGGCACCGCCGTCAGCGCGTCTTCCGTGATGCTGACGATGGTGGGCATGGCCATCAGCGCCAGCGTGATCGAGCCGGTCAGCGCGGTCAGGCCGGTCGACAGATGAAACGCGTGCTTGATGGCCGGCGCCAGGAGCGTGATGCCGATGAACCCCAAGACCACGCTGGGGATCGCCGCCAGCAGCTCGATGCCGGTCTTCAGCACATCCCTGGCCCACCCCGTGGCGATCTCGGCGATGTAGAGCGCGCTGGCGATGCCGACCGGCACAGACAGCGCCACGGCCCCGGCGGTCACCACGAACGACCCGTAGATCAGCGGCAGGATGCCGAACGACGGCGGGTCAGAGATCGGGTACCAATGCCTGCCGCCCAGGAAATGCGACAGAGACACGGCGTGCAGCAAGCCGAGGCCTTCCCGGAGCAGGAACACCAGGATGAGCGCCACAAGCGCGATGGAAGAAATCCCGCAGGCGTAGATGATCCCTTCGATCACCCGCTCCTTGAGGCGTTGCCAGGGCATGCCGATTAGCGCGCCGCCAACGGGACGAAATCGATCTTCCGCACCACCGCTTGGCCTTCCGGGGACAGCATGAACTCGACAAATGCCTTCACGACGCCCGCCGGCTCGCCGTGCGAGTAGAGCAGCAGCGGACGCGAGATCGGGTACGCCCCAGACCGGACGGTCTCTTCAGACGGCTTGATGAAGGGGCCGGCGGCGGTCTTCGCGATCGCCACGGTGGCGTTCTGGGGGTTCTCGTAACCCATCCCGTAGTAGCCGATCGCGGCCGGATTCGATGCCACCTCGTCCGCGATGGCCTGCGACGACGGCAGCAACAGCGCCTCGGGCGCAAACTCTTTCAGTCCGTCCGGCACCGACGCCAGGACATGCTCCTTGAAGTACACGTGCGTGCCGGAATTCACTTCGCGCGACAACAGCACGATGGTTTTATCCGGCCCGCCGACGTCCTTCCAGTTCCGGATCGTCCCGGTGAAGATCTTCGCCAATTGCTCAAGCGTCAATTGCTTGACCGGGTTGCTCGAATGCACCACGACGGCGATCCCGTCCAGCGCCACGATCCATTCCTTCGGCGCAGTCCCCTGCTTCTCGGCCAGCTGCGTTTCTTTCGGCGTGATCTTCCGTGAGGAGGCCGCCAGATCGCAGGTGCCCCCGATCAGCGCGGCGATCCCGGTGCCGGAGCCGCCGCCGGTCACCGCCACCGTGACGCCCGGGTGCGCGCCCATGAACGCCTCCGCCCACGCCTGGGTCAGATTCACCATCGTGTCCGAGCCTTTGATTTGGATCATGCCGCGCCGCTCGTCCGCGTGGACCGGCGCCATGCCGACGGCCCAACATCCCATTGCCAGGAGACACGCGCTCCAGAACCGTGCTGCCGTTATTGGCTTGATCATCGTAACACCTAGAAGGCGTACTGGAGCGCGCCGATGACCTGATTATCGATCTTGCCGTCTTGCTTAGCCTGATGGACCCAGTTCAGCTGCCACTTCGCGTTGTGTTTATCGATGAAGTAGTTGAAGCCCACTGTCAGGTCTCGCTCGGCATCCAACGCGGTGTTGGCGTCCGGATCCCACCCCTCGAACCGGGCAAGCACCTCCGCCTTCGGAAACCAGGGCGCCAACAGGTAGCCCACCTGGGTGTACCATCCTTTCCCAATGCTCGCATTCTGCGACGTACTGAGCGCGCTCGTCGTTTCCTCTCCGGCCATGTATTCGCCCTTCACGGAGAAGTTCTGATAGGCATACCGGGCCTCATAGCCCAGGCGCTTCTTCGGCACCGCGGTGCCGCCATGCGGCCGGTGCTCCCCTGAGATGCCCAACTCGAGGCTTCCCACATCGGGTAGCTCCGTCATGCTCGCCAACAGCTTAAGGGGCCTGACGACGAGCCGTCCGACGAGATCCTTTTGGTCCTGTTTCGGCGTCTGATTTTGCTTCCCGTTAAACACCCCTGCTTGATACAGGACGAACGGCCAGTCACCGGTCAGCATGATTCCCATATCCCGCTGATCCCCGAACGTGCTGGTGACGATGGCGCGTTCCGCGAAGTCGAGCTGACTGACCGCGCGGATCCCTTCTTCCGTCCTGGGCGGCTTGAATTGGCCCAGCGTCACGGCATGGCGGGGCAGGTACGGCAGATGATCCAGCAGAACGTACGCGTCCTTCAGCGTGCTGCGCGTCGTGTTGTCTTCCTGGACTTGCGCCGGGTCGAACATCACAGTGTACTTAAAGCGGTCATCCCCGAGCACGTCGCCGGCCAACTTGAGCTCCGTGCGGCGAATCCGCACACGATCGTTGGCGAGGCCGTCATGCACGACCCAGCCTTGGAAGAGGCCGCCGATTTTCGCGGTGCCTTTTCCGACATGGAGCACTGTCTTATCGTCGACGGCCTTCTCGAGCTTCGTCAGACGCTCTTCTTCGCTCGCTTCGCTCGCCGCCGGTTGCGGGGCGATCTCACTGCGGACCGCTTGGGCATCTGAAGCCGTCAGGAGTCCTTTCTCCACGAGCTTATTGAGCAACGCGTCGACCTCGCTGGATGCCCAGGCCGGCGGCGAGGCGGCCAGCACCAACCATGCGCCCAGCACCCGTCCCCACAACCTCGCGTTCATGCGCCCCTCCTATGGTTGGAGGAAGCTTATCCGAGGCGTGTCAGGATGGCTTGAGCGTGGTGTACGGTGTGTGTAAAACCGCGGGCTACGCGACGAGCGGGAGCGTGAAGGAAAAGGTGGAACCGTGGGAGGCTCGGCTGTCGACGGAGACGGCGCCGCCGTGGGCTTCCACGATGTGCTTGACGATCGAGAGGCCCAGGCCGGTGCCGCCAAGCTCGCGCGAGCGGGCTTTGTCGACGCGGTAGAACCGCTCGAAGATCCTGGGCAGGTCGCGCTCCGGGATGCCGATGCCGGTATCCGACACCGAAATCGTGGCCCACCCATCCTGGCGGGCCGCGGACACGGTGATCGCGCCCCCCGCCTGGTTGTACTTCACGGCGTTGTCGAGGAGATTGGCCATCACCTGCCGAAGCCGGTCAGGATCCGCGCGGACCTTGAAATCGTTTGACAGCTCAAGCGCCACCGTCAAGCGAGATTGCTGGATCTGCGGCCGCAGCGATTCGACCACCGCGTCGACGAGCGGACGCAGCGAAACCGGCTGGATTTTCAGCGGGACGGCCTGCGACTCGATCTGGGAGAGCGCCAGCAGATCGTCGATCAGCCTGGCCAGCCGGACGGTATCCTCGTCAATCAGCTGGACGAACCGCCGGTTGCTGGCCGGGTCCTCCAGCGCCCCGCCCAACAGCGTTTCGGTGAGGCCGCGGATGGAGGTCAGCGGGCTTTTCAGCTCATGGGAGACGTTGGCGACGAACTCACGCCGGAGCTGCTCGTACCGGGATTCTTTGGAGATGTCTTGCACGACCAGGATCAAAGACGGCCCTGGGGAGGCGCGCTCCGCGCAGGGGACGGCATGGATCCGCAGGGACTGTTCCTGGGGCTGAAACAATTTCAGATCCCGGGCGAGCCGCGTGCGCTCTTGGAGCGCCAACCGCACGAACTCCTGCACGTCCGGCGCCCGCACCGCTTCCAGGAGGCTGCGGCCGGCCGCCTCGCGCGCGCTCAAGCCTAACAGCGCCTCGGCGGCAGGGTTGGCCAGCAGGATGCGGCCGTTCGCGTCCAGGGCGATGACGCCTTCGGCCATGCTTTCCAGGATGGCGGTGGCCTGGTTGCGCTCGGCCGTCAGCGCGGCGATGTGTTGCTGAGCGGTGGCGGTCATTTGGCTCAACGCACCGGAAAGCTCGAGGGCTTTCCGCGCCTTGGTCGCCCGAAGCGCCAGCCACGTTCCGACGGCCACAGCCAGGCCGATCGTCAATCCGAGGAGAAACGACTGGGGCTCCACGCTAGGCATCAATGGCAAAGCGATAGCCGGCATTCTTCACCGTCACGATCCGGTCCGCCATGGTCTTGAGCTTCTTGCGCAGCTGGCTGACGTGGAGGTCCACGGTGCGGGTTTCGATCTCGCCGGACCGCTCATAGCCCCAGACCCGTTCCAGGAGCGCGTCGCGGCTCAAGACCCGCCCCTTGGCTTCCACGAGCGCTCTGAGCAGCTCGAACTCTTTGGAGGTCAGCTCGACCGGCTTGCCCTTCAGCGACACGACGTACCGGCCCCAGTCCACCTTCAGGTCGTCCAGCTGGAACACGTCGGCTTCCGGCGCAGGCGAGGCCCGGCGTATGAGCGCCTTCACCCGCGCCACCAGCTCCCGCGGGCTGAAGGGCTTGGTCAGGTAATCGTCCGCTCCCATCTCCAGGCCGAGGACCTTGTCGGTGACGTCCGACTTGACGGTGAGCATCAGGACCGGGATGTGCCGCATCTTGGGGTCCTGTTTCAGGGTGCGGCACACCTCGAGCCCATCCATCCCCGGCAGCATCCAGTCCAGGAGAATGAGGTCAGGCGCTTCGCGTTTGGCGGCCTCCAGCGCTTTGGCGCCGTCCAAGGCGACGGCCGTGCGGAAGCCGTCCTTCTCGAGGTTGTATTTCACCGCTTCGACGATGTTCTTCTCGTCGTCGACGATGAGGATCTTCCCCTTGGCCATCTCGGCCACAGTATGGCAGAATGACCCTGCCCATGCTATAATTGTTCGTTACCCTCCACTCCGCATTTCGCAGCTCAAAAACTTCAAGGAGCTACAATGCACCAGAACGGCGTCACGTTGTGGTTCACCGGGCTCTCGGGAGCCGGCAAGTCGACCCTGGCCAACCTGGTCGCGGACGAGCTGCGCCGCCGGGGGCTCAACGTCGAGATCCTGGATGGCGACGAAGTCCGCACCAACCTCAGCAAGGGCCTGGGCTTCAGCAAAGAAGACCGGGACACGAACATCAAGCGGATCGGCTACGTCTGCAAGCTGCTGACCCGCAACGGCGTCACGGCCATCAGCGCGGCCATCTCGCCCTACCGCGAGGTGCGCGACTTCAACCGCCAGCAGATCGGCAGCTTCGTGGAGATCTACGTCAAGTGCTCCATCGAAGCGCTGACCCGCCGGGACGTGAAGGGGCTGTACAAGAAGGCCCTGGCCGGCGAGATCCAGAACTTCACCGGCGTGTCCGACCCATACGAGGCGCCGGAGAAGCCGGAGATCACCGTGGATTCCGAGAACGAGAAGGTCGAAGAGAGCCTCGCGAAAATCCTGAGCTATTTGGAGCAGCATGGCTGGATTCCCGCCGCCAAAGGTGCGAAGTCCGCCTGCGGGTGCAGCCACTAAACGGTCCCATGGCCCCTGTCCACACCGACGCTGAGCTCGCTCAGCTGAACGCCACGTTTGAAACGGCGCACCCGACGGAGATCATCCGTTGGGCGGTGGAGACGTTCCGTCCTCGCGTGGCGCTCACCTCTTCGTTCGGGGCGGACAGCGCCGCCATCATCCACATGGCGCTCCAGACTCATCCGCGCATCAGCATCCGCACGGTGGACACCGGCTTCCTGTTCCCGGAGACGCTGGCATTCACCGAGGCGCTGAGCACCCGCTTCAATCTCAATCTCACCGTCATCCACACAAAGCTCCCGGCCGTAGAAGTCGAGCGGCTGAAGAAAGCCTACGCGGACGGCACGCCGGTGGACGACCGCTATTGCTGCGGCGAGTATAAGAAGGAAGCGACCGAGCGGGCGTTGGCCAGGGTGGAATGCTGGATCGCCGGGCTGATGCGGGCGGAAGCCGTCACCCGCCGCGACACGCCGATCGTCGAGAAGCTGGCTGGCGGCCTTATCAAAGTTTGTCCGATCGCCGCGTGGACTCAGCAGCAGATCGCCGACTACATGAAGCAGCATGACCTGCCCTACCACCCGCTCTGGCAGCAGGGCTACACGTCCATCGGCTGCGCGCTGCACACGCAGAAGCCGGTCGACCCGAACGACCCGCGCTCCGGCCGCTGGGCCGGCACCGGCAAGACGGAGTGCGGCATCCACGACATCGGCAAGCCGCCGCCTGCATAATGGAGAGCGCGATGCTTGAGAAGATCATTCTCGCCAAGCCGCGGGGTTTTTGCGCCGGCGTCGAACGGGCCATCGAGGTCGTCGAGCGCGCCCTGGAGCGGTCCGACGGGCCGATCTACGTCCGCAAAGAGATCGTCCACAACCCCCACGTCGTCAACGCCCTCCGCGCCAAAGGCACCGTGTTCGTCGAGGAGTTGAACGAAGTCCCCAAGGGCGCGACGGCCATCTTCAGCGCCCACGGGATCTCGCCGGCAGTCCGGAAGGACGCTCAGGAGCGCGGCCTGCGGGTCATCGACGCCACCTGCCCGCTGGTGACCAAGGTGCACGTCGAGGCGCAGCGCTACGCGAAGGAAGGCTACACGATCCTGCTGGTCGGGCATGCCGGCCATGACGAGGTCGTCGGCACCACCGGCGAAGCGCCGGACGCGATCCGGCTGGTGCAGACCGTCGAGGACGTGAAGAGCCTCGTGGTACCCGACCCCAACAAGGTCGCCGTGGTCACGCAGACCACCTTGAGCGTGGAAGACACCAAAGCCATCGTCGACGCGCTCCGGCAACGGTTCCCGAAGCTCGTCGCCCCGTCCAAGGACGACATCTGCTACGCCACCCAGAACCGCCAGAACGCCGTCAAGGCGATCGCCAAAGAGGCGGAGGTCATCCTGGTGATCGGCGCGAAGAACAGCTCCAACTCCATCCGCCTCACCGAAGTGGCCGAGGTCGCCGGACGCACCGCGTACCTGATCAACGACGCGGGTGAGATCAAGCCGGCATGGTTTGAAGGAGTCCGGTGCGTCGGCGTCACCTCCGGGGCCTCCGCTCCCGAACATCTGGTGCAGGACGTCGTCGCCTACCTGAAGCAGTTCGGCCCGGCGCGCGTGGAGGAATGGGAGCTGGTCCGCGAGGACGTGAACTTCGGCTTGCCCATCGAGCTCACGCAATAACCCCGCCCGTGAAGCACCTCACCGAATATCTCTGGTTCAACACCAAGCAGCGGCGTGAGCTGCTCAATATTACGGACAAACTCGAGGAGCTCGTGAAGAAAAGCGGCGTCCAAGAAGGCTTCTGCCTGGTGTCCGCCATGCACATCACGGCAGGCATCTGGGTGAATGACGACGAAGAGGGGCTCTGGGAAGACCTCTGGGAGATGCTCGACCGCCTGGCGCCGCCCGGCAAACCGTACAAGCACCATCTGACCGGCGAGGATAACGGAGACGCCCACCTGAAGCGCACGCTGATGCACCACCAGGCGATGCTGCCAATCACCAAGGGCAAGCTCGACCTCGGCCCCTGGGAGCAGGTGTTCTACGCCGAGTGCGACGGCCGCCGCAAGAAGCGCGTCGTCGTCAAGATCCTCGGCGAGTAATTCCCCGCCTTATTCTTCTGGGTTCCACAACCCCATCAGCAGGCCTTCCGTCGAGCGCGGGAAATCCGGCAGGCGCAGCCAGGCGACGCCAGCCGGCTTGAGGCCTACACCGTCCAGCGGGCGGCCAAACGCCAACTGCGTGATGAGCTGGCCGAGCAGCGGCTGGTGGCTGACCGCGACGATCAGCCGGGCCTCTTTGAAACGCGGCAGGGCGGTGAGAAACGACGGCGGATCCTGCTCCGGGTGCAGCGCCGTCAACGCCTCCAAACGGTCTTCACACTGCAGGCGCTTGGCAATCAGCTCCGCCGTCTGCCTGGCCCGCGCCAGCGGGCTGGTCAAGATCCGGTCCGGCCGGTAGTCCAGGCGCTCCCACTGGCGCGCGACGCGCAGGACGTCCTCGACCCCGCGCGGCGAGAGCAGCCGCTCCTCGTCCGTGGCGACCCCGGCCTCCTGCTTGGACAGCGCCTCGCCATGCCGCATCACATACAGATCCATCATCGGTTCTTCTCCGCCAGCAGCTCATCCAGCCGCAGCGACCGGTAGACGGTCTGCGCCGCCGGCACCGTGCCGTCGGCGTTGGCCACCCACAGCTCCGGCCAGGCGATGATGACGCTCTGGACGTTGGAGTCCGGCGCCACCGCCCGGAGGATGGCCTTGGCGGCCTCCACGTCGATCGCGCCGTAATGCGCCAGCACCCCGGCCGCCTGCCCGAGATAGCGCACGTCATACGCCGACCCGCGAGGCGGCTCGATGCCCGGCTTGCTCGGCGCCCCCTTGGACGCGACCTGCCGGTCCCGGACGCCAGGGTCCACCGCCGTATCGCTCCGGAAGACGGCGTCGGCGAGGGGGCGCGCGTACGGGACCGCGTGCTCTTTCGGATCATCCGCCTGGAAGATGGCGCACTGGGAACGGGAGGTCTCGATCGCCGCAGCCTGGGGGATCTTGGCGTCGGCGACCACGTAGTTGATGCCCACGGTGCGCGGCGCATCCCGGATGATGGCGACGGCCTCATCCAAGCTGCGGGCCTCCTCCAGCACCCGGCGCATCAGGAACGGCATCGGCAGCCCGTCATACGACAGGTCGACGGTTTCCGCACCGACCTGGCCGATCGAGATCTGCTGGGCATTCACGCCGGTCAAGGTCCCGATAAATCCGGCCCAGCCCACATTCACGAACGGCTCGCGGCCGTTCGGGCGCACGACGAAGACCGTCGCGAAGCGCTGCACGCCGGCATGGATGTTCCAGTCCAGGTTGCGCGTGTGGATCAGGCGCCCGTCGGCGGTGGCCCGGCCCCAGACCGCGAGGCCGGAACAGGCGTAGGTCCGGTCCGGGATCGCGTGCAGGCGCCAGAGTTCTTTCAGCGACACGCCGGAGCCGTCGGCCAACCCTTTGAGTTCTTCGAGATACGCCTTCGGGATGTACGGGAGCGCATGGCCCCAGGAACGGTCCAGCCACCAGTTCACGAGCATGCCGCGCACGACCGGCACTTTGAGATAGCTGCGAAAATACCCCAGCACCTGCGCGACGCATTCGCGGACCGATTCGCGGAGCAGCTCGCCATGCTGGCGGCCGATCTCATAGGGCGTGCCCTCGAGGTAGACGACCGGCAGGCCGTCACGCTGCTCCAGGCGCGGCGCCGCCTCCACGCCGGCCGACAGGACGCCGTGCACGGCCAGCGCCACGATCAGCGGCAGGGCGGCTTGTTTCATTGGCTCTCGTCGATCATGGCCTCAAGCTCCCTGACGAGCTGCTCGCCGGTCATCGGCCCGTTGAACGCCATCGACGACTCGTAGCTTTTGTCCGTGTAGAGGCGCGACGGCAGGCAATAGCCGACGTAATCGTTCGAAAATCCGACGACGACCGGCTGAAACCCTTTGTCCGCGGCGTAACGCTTCAGCTCCAGCCCCAATTCCGCGCTGAAGTCGCACGGCACGCCCAGGAACATGACCGGGCCGGCGCGCGCGACGGTCAGCGTCGCGTCGTCATCCACCAGCGACCGGCCGATGACCCGCGGCGCGGTCCACCCGCCGATCCGGAGCCGCGCAGGCGCCAGCGGCACGACGCGCTGGATGGCCCGGACGCCGTCCGTCGCGCCGGTGGAAGATCCCGCCGGAGGCGGGGAGCCGGGTTGCGCCAGGAGCGCCTCGGCGCGCTGCGCCAGCAGCGTCCCTAACCGCTCCGTAGCCTCAAACCCTTCCCCTCGCTTGACCGGTCCCTGATCGCCGGCGGCGCCGGGCAGGAACAGCACCGCCGCCGACGGATGCGCCGCCTGCAGGCGCCGGACCAGCACGCCGGGATAGTCCGCGCTCAGCTCCATGTTCTTCGATCCGAGCGTCGTGGGATGCGCGGCGAAGCTGACGAGGATCGCGACCGGCTGATGATCCGCGCGCTCCAACGCGACGACGCCCAGCTCGTCATCGACCGGGCCGTCCTTCGTCATCCGGTTGAGGACCGCATCCTCCACCGGCGCGCCCGCATACCGGACGCTGACCGGCTGCAGGCGTTCTGACGCGGCGCGGATCGTCTCCGTGATCCGCGCAACCAGCTCCTCGAAGACGCGCTGGTCGTAATGGCCCATCGACACCTGTTCCAGGAATTTCCGGCCGTACGCGCCTGGCCCGGAATGGGTGTGGGTGGCGGCCAGCAGCACCGTCAACGATGTCCCGGCCGGCGTCTGGTCCAGGCGCTGGCGGACCGCGTCGAATAATCGCTCGTCGATGATCAGCAGGTCGCAGCTGACCAGCGCGAAGGCCTGCTCGCCGTCCTGGATCACGACGGCCCGGACGAACAGCGGATCGTGCACCCCGGTCGCCGGCTTCCCGTGCCGCCGGCTATACCCGGCGAGCGGGGTCTTCACCGACGGGGTCAGCTCGCGCTCCGACGTCCCGGCCACGATCTGCGCCGCGTCCGCCTGCGCGCAGACCGCGAGCATGCCGGCCGCAAGCAGCCGCAAGTATGCGCGCGTCATGCCGCTCCGCGGTCCTGGCCGGCCAGCAGCGACCGGGCCAGCGCAATCGCCTCGTTGCGCGTGGTGAGCGCGCCTTCCGCTTGGGCTTCTTCGATCGCGCGGAGCAGCCGCCCGACCTCCGGCCCTGCCGGAAGCTTGAGCGCCTGCATCAGCTGATGGCCGTCGATCAGGCGGGGCGGCCGGACCGCTTCCTCCGGCTTGAAGAAATAGGCCCCCAGCAATTCCTCCAGCCGCGCGCGCTGCTGGTCGATCTGCGCGACGTTGGACAACGGCCCGCGCGTCGCCAGCCGGTCCGCCCACCACAACAGCAGGCAGGCCGGCCCGTCGTCTCCCAGGTCCCGGAAGAACCGGAAGACCGCCCGGCGCGTCAGCTGCGGCTCGCGGCTCAGGAAGCCGGGGCGCAGATGATAGAGCACGAGGCGGGAGAGGGTTTGCCCTTCTTGGTTGGACAGCTTCAGCCGGTCGATGGCGCCTTCCACCAGCGACGCGCCGAAATGCTCGTGGCCGATGAACCAGATGTCTCCGTCCGGCTTCACCCGGCGGGTCGCCGGCTTGCCGACGTCGTGGTACAGACAGGCCAGCTTGATCATGCCCTTGCGCGAGCGGCGGTCCACCGGCGTCTGCCGGCAGTACTCGGCCAGCGGCGCGCGCAGCGGCTCGGAGAACTCCTCGAAGCCGGACAGCATCCGGTCGCTCTGCGACACGCTTTCCAGCTCATGCCCCAACACGTCGAGATGGTGGTACCCGCCCTGGTCCATATCCCGGCCGGCGGGGAGCTCCGGGCACAGCAGATCCAGAATGCCCAGGCCGTTCCATTGCCCCACCGCCCAGGAGGCGCGGTCGGTCTGGAACACCGCGAACAGCTCATCGCGGATCCGCTCGCCGGACACGCGGCGCAGCTCCGGGGCCGCGTCACGCATCAGCGCCGGCACCTCGGCATCCAAGGCGAAATCCAATTCCACGGCGAAGCGAAACCCGCGCAGGATCCGCAACGGATCGTCGCGAAACGTGCCGGGAAAGCAGGCCCGCAGCCGCCGCTGCTCCAGGTCCTGCCGGCCATGCAACGGATCGATCAGGTGGGCCTGCCACGTTCCCGCAGCGGCGACCCACGCCTCCAGCGGCACCGCCATCGCGTTGACGGTGAAATCCCTCCGCCCCAGGTCCGCCTCCAGCGTCGGGCCGCGGAAATCGGACAGGTCCACTTCCATGCGCGCCTGTTCCGTCGAGACGATGACGCGGCCGGTGGACGTCTCCTCGTGCAGACAGACATACGTGCCGCCCAGGTGGGCGGCCAGGCCGCGCGCGATCTCCAGCGCCTGGCCGGAGACCGCCAGGTCGATGTTCGGAAGCGCGCGCAGGCGCCCGAGCAAAGCGTCGCGGATCCAGCCGCCGACCAGATATAGCGACAGCCCGTGCGCGGACGCAAAGTCGGCGGTGCGGCGCAAGAGCTCGTCAGGAGAGGGGGGCGTTTTCCTCGTTGGCATCATCGACCATCTTATTATAGAATAGAGAGCAAACGCGCGAGGACATCATGTCGAAACCATTCAAGACACGGGAACTGCTGGACTTCGAGATTTCGTTTTACGAGCAGCTGGTTCAGGAGCATCCGGATTTCGTGGATGCGCTGATGGCGCTCGGCGATGCGTACACGCGGCGCGGCTGGTATGAGAAGGGCTTGGCCGTTGATGAGCAGCTGAGCCAACTGAAGGCCGTGGACCCCGTCGTGTGGTACAACCTGGCCTGCAGCCACAGCCTGCTCGGGCACATCGAGCAAGCGCTGGACGCGCTGCGCCAGGCGATCAAGCGAGGCTACGACGACTTCGAGCACCTGGAGCGGGACGGAGATCTCCAGGCCTTGCGCCAGTCCCCGCAGTTCCGCCAGTTCCTGAAGACCCTCTCGCCTCACCCCTAGCGGCGGCCGGGGGCCTTTTCAGCCCAGAGCCCCAACTTGGCGTCGCGCGCTTCCCGGGCCAGCCTCGCAAACAGGTCCGCGTGCCGGACGTTCGGCGGAATCGTCAGCGGCACCGCATAGCCCCGCGCGGTCAGCGCCGCGTTCACGAACTCCCCGTCCGCGTACACGTAGGCGAGGAGCCGCCCGTACCGGTCGTGCGTCTCGACGTCGTACTCCAGGCGCAGGGGCTTGCCCTCGACCAGCGTCGCGTTCGCCGCCTTCGCCTCCTGCCCGAACGGCTCCGGATCCTCGACCCATCCGCCGAGCGTCTTCCGGCGCAGCTCCGGCGTGTCGATGCCGATGTAGCGGAGGAGGCGCCCGTCGGTCAGCTCGACGGTATCCCCGTCAATGACGCGGCGGACGCGCGCGGTCTCCGGCAGGGCCTGCCCGCAGCTCAGCAGGCCGGCGAGGAGACAAAGGGCGAGAACGAGCGGACGGCGGGAAGAAATTATTTCTTGAGGGGTTTGCCGACCTTGGCTTCAAGGGACTGGACCTTCTGCGAAATACGGCCCGGGCCGGGCTTGTCCTTCCGGTCGTCGATCCGGATCGTCGTCAGCACCCGGCTGGCGGAGCCGAGCATCGCCTCGTGGCACTGCTTGACCACCTGCATGACGCGGTCCCAGTCGCCTTCGAGCACCGTGGCCATCGGGCCGACCCGGTACTCCAGCCCGCTCGAGTCAATGATCTGCGCGACCTTCACCAGCAGCGCGCTGAGGCTGGCGTCCTTCGTGCCGACGGGAATGATGACAAGCTCAGCAAGCATCGGTCACCTTCCTGCTACTCTATCACACTGCGGCCGCTTCGGCCGCCTCGATCCGGCGGGTGATCGCGGGATGGTCGTAGAAGAGCCATTCGATCCAGTGGGGCGGAGCTGGATCGGCAAGGTTGAGCTGGGCCAGCCGCCGCAGCGCCGCGGCGAACGCCACCGGCTGCCTCGTCAGCTCCACTGCGAACCGGTCGGCCTGCCATTCGAAGCGCCGGGAGATACCGTTCTGGACCGGCATCCCGATCAGCCCGACCAGCGACAGCGCCAGCAGCAAGACCGGCACGCCGGCCGGATCGGCCAGACCCTGCAATCCCAACGCCGGCACCCAAACGGCCGCGGCCAGGCCGATCAGCGAAAACGCCACCCAGGAGCCGGCGGCCGCGAGGGCCAGCCCCTTGGTGATATGGCGGTAGCGTTGATGGGCCAGCTCGTGGGCGAGGACGGTCTCGATCTCTTCCGGCGTGAACTGTTCCAGGAGCGTATCCGACAACAGCACCCGCCGGGTGCGCCCGACCCCGGCCAGGGCCGCGTTGGCTTTGCGCGTCTCCACCCCCAGCGCGACGCGGAACACGCCGAGCGCCGGCACGCCGGCCCGCTCGCACAGCGCCAACAGCCGCGTGGTGAGACCGGCATCCGCCAACGGCTCGGTCTTATAGAACATCGGCAGCAGCCACGTCGGAAAGACGCGCGCGATCACCACGCTCACGAAGACCCACCCAACCGTCGCCAGCACCGTCCAGGCCTGCGGGGCGTGACGGAGCAGCGCATACCAGCCTTCCATCAAGAGCAGCCCCAGCGCCCCGCCGAGCAATGCTTGCTTGGCTTCGCGGACCGCCCACCCGCCGAGCCGCAGCCGCGACAGCCCGAACTGGTGCTCCAGCAAAAACCCGCTGTAGAAATGCAGCGGCAGGAACACGAGGTAGGAGGCCAGCCCGAAGACCGCGAGAAAGCCGAACAGGCGCAGCGGCTCAGACTGGAACCGGGCCGCGGCCCACTGCGCGGTGGCGTCGGACCCGCCCAACGCCTGGTAGGCCCAGAGAAAGGCCATCCCGCCGATCACATCGACGAGGAGCAGACGATAGCGGATCGTCGCGTAGCGCCGGGCGCGCTCGATCGTCTCGTCAGGCGACGCCGGCATACAGGGAGGAGCGCGGTTCGCCATTGAAGGCGGCGCGGAAGCTCAGGCTGTCGGCCAGCTGGCGGTGGTACTGCTCCACCTGCTCCAGCACCCGCTCCCGCGGCAGGCGGCCGTACCGGTGCAGCAGATCCGTCAGCGCCGAGAGCATGTCCAGGCCTTGGCAGGCGCTGTAGGCGATGCGGGTGCGGCGGAACAACAGGTCGCTGATCGTGCAGGCCATCTCGTCGCGCAGCATGTAGGCCAGCTCCGCCTGGATCACGTCATGATGCGGGCAGACCGGCTGACGCAGCGCCGGCTCGAATTCCAACAGCTCCAGGATCCGGAATGCGCCGGTGCCGTAGGCGGCCAGCAGCCGCGCCAGCAGCTCCGGGGCGATGCGCTGCGCGAGATCCTGCCACCGGTGCAGCACGACCGGATGGACCGCGTCGTACAGCGCCACCTGGTCGGTGAGGCACTGGTCCGCGCGCAGGTCGAACCGCTCCGCGATCATGTCCAGCGCCTGCCGGGCCATGGCGCGGTACGTGGTGAACTTGCCGCCCATGAGGCTCACCAACCCGTAGCGGTCGACTTCGAACTGATGCTCCCGCGACGCGCGCGTGGGCGAGCCGGTGAACGCCAAGAGCGGCCTCGCGCCGGCAAACGCCGCGACGATGTCCGGCGCCTCCAGGCCGGCATCGGGAATGATCCCGTTGACCTCGTCCATGAGGTACTGCACCTCCTCCGGCGTTGCGTGCAGCGCGTCCAGGCTGCCGCGGACCGGCGTCTCCGTCGTGCCGACCAGCGAATAGTCCTCGCCGTACGGCAGCAGGAAGACCATGCGCCCGTCCGCCTTCGCCTGAAAGAACACGCCGTGCTGCGTGAGCCGGGGCACGACCAGGTGGATCCCCTTCGTCGGCGCCAGCCGCGTGCCGGCCTGCCGGTCGCTCATGCGCCGGATGGCGTCGGACCAGGGACCGGTCGCGTTCACCAGGACGGCCGCGCTCGCCTCGAACACCTGCCCGCTGCGCGTATCTTCCAACGACGCGCCGCACAGCCGGCCCTGCGCCCGGGTGAAGCCCAACACCCGGACATAGTTGGCGCACACGGCGCCGAAACTGACCGCCTGCAGGATGTTGGCGAGGCACAGGCGCGCGTCATCCATCTGGCAATCCGTATACTGCGCGGCTAGCCGCAGGGCGCCGCGATTCAGCCGGGGCTCGGCGGCCATCAGCCGCCGCGAGGAGAGCACGCGGTGCGCGCGGATATTCCGCTGCCCGGCCAGCAGGTCATAGAGCGCCAGGCCGGCGCGGATCTTCCACGCCGACCGGACGCCGCCCTTATAGACCGGCAAGGTCAGCCACAGCGGCCAGACCAGATGCGGGGCGATCGTCCGCAGGACGTGGCGCTCGCGCAAGCTCTCAGAGACAAGCCGGACATGGCCGTGCTCCAGGTACCGCAATCCGCCGTGGATCAGCTTGGAGGTCTTGGAGCTGGTGCCGCCGGCGAAATCCCCCTGCTCCACCAGCGCCACGCGCAAGCCCCGCATGGAGGCATCCCGCGCCAGGCCGGCGCCGACGATCCCGCCGCCGACGACCAACAGGTCGAACGGTTGCGTGCGCAGCCTGGCCAACTGCTCATCCCGCAGGCTCATCGCATCCCCTTCCGGTGTCTGGCCCCTCGCGAAGCGAGGTGCCTGACTCCGGCTACCGCGTCATGCCATCCATCCAATAGGCGTTGGCGCTCCGCCGCGCGCATCCGCGGCCGGAACGTTTTATCCGGCTGGCCCATGAGCGCGCCGAGGCGAGACGGCTGCCACCAGCCGATGCCGATGCCGGCCAAGAGCGCCACGCCTTTGGCGGTGTTGGCCACCAGCTTCGGACGCACCACGTCGATCCCGAGCAGATCCGCCTGAAACTGCATCAGCCAGTCGTTGTTCGCCGCGCCGCCGTCGACGGCCAACCGCGTCAACCGGATACGGCTGTCGCGCTGCATCGCCTCGACGACATCAGCGGTTTGATAGGCCAGCGATTCCAGCGTCGCGCGGACCAGCACGCCGCGCGTGCTGCCCCGCGTCAGCCCCACGACGGCGCCGCGGGCGCCCATGTCCCAGTACGGCGCGCCCAAGCCCACGAATGCCGGCACCACGTACACGCCGCCGGTGCCGGCCGTGCGGCGCGCGATGGCCTCGGTCTCCGCCGCGGTCTTGATCACCTGCAACCCATCCCGCAGCCATTGGATCGCCGCGCCGGCGATGAAGACGCTGCCCTCCAGCGCGTACGCAGGCCGCCGGCCTCCGCCGTACGCCAGGGTCGTAATCAATCCATGCCGGCTGGGCACGAACCGCGAGCCGGTGTGCAGCAGCAGGAAGCAGCCGGTGCCGTACGTATTCTTGGCTTCCCCGGGGGACAGGCAATGATGCCCGACTAATGACGCCTGCTGGTCGCCGGCGATGCCGGAAATCGGAATGCCGGACGGCAGCGCCCCGATGCGCGCCGTGTGGCCGAACGCGCCGCTCGACGGCTTCACCTCCGGCAGCATCGCGCGCGGAATACCAAGAACCTTCAGCAGCGCACCGTCCCAGGCCAGCGTCCGGATGTTGTACGCCAGGGTCCGCGAGGCGTTGGTATAGTCGGTCGCATGCACGCGCCCGCCGGTCAAGTGCCACAGCAGCCAGCTGTCGACGGTGCCGAAGGCGATATGTCCGGCCTCCGCCTGCTTGCGCAGCCCGGGCACGTGGTCCAGGAACCAGCGAATCTTGGTGCCGGAAAAATAGGCGTCGAGCACCAGGCCGGTCTTGCGGCGGAACGCCGGCTCCAGACCCTTGCGCTTCAGCGCCTCGCACATCGGCGCCGTGCGCCGGCATTGCCAGACGATGGCGTTGGCCACCGGCTTGCCGGTGCGGCGGTCCCAGCAGATCGACGTCTCGCGCTGGTTGGTGATGCCCACCGCGGCGAGCCGGGCGCGCCGGCGGCCGAGCTGATGCAAGGCCTTCCCGACGACGCGCAGGGTGACGGCCAGGATCTCGCGCGGGTCATGCTCCACCCAGCCCGGCTTCGGGAAATACTGCGGCAGCTCGTCGTAGGCGCGCGCCACGACGCGGCCCTGCCGGTTGAAGACCAGCACGCTGGTGCCGGTCGTGCCCTGGTCAATCGCTAAAATCATGTATAATGTCGTCCATGTCGAGGACCTCGCTCCCGCGCTGTTTGCAGGTCGCCGAGCGCGCCGCCCGCCGGGCCGGCCGGCTGCTGGCCGCCCATGCCGGGCGCCCGGCCACCGTCGAGACCAAGCGCAGCCACATCGACCTGGTCACCGAAATCGACCGCGCCTCGGAGCAGATCCTGCACCGCGCAATCCGCCGCGCCTTTCCGGACCACGGCTTCCGCGGCGAGGAAGCCACCCTGACGAATCCGCACGCTCCCTACCAGTGGATCGTGGACCCGCTGGACGGCACGACGAATTTCGTCCATGGCACGCCGTCGTTCGCCATCTCGATCGGCCTGCTGCATGTCGGCCGCCCGGTGCTCGGCCTGATCCACGATCCGATGCGCCATGAAACCTTCACCGCCCTCCGCGGCCGCGGAGCCCGGCTCAACGGCCGCCGCATTTCGGTCTCGCCGGTCCGGTCCGTCGCCACGAGCATGCTGTCGACCGGCTTCTCCGACAAGTTCCGCGACAACCCGGCGCCGTACCTGCGCTGGTTCGCGGCGTTTCAGTCCCGCTGCCATGCGGTCCGGCGGATGGGGTCCACCGCCCTCAGCTTGGCCTACGTCGCCTGCGGCCGGCAGGAAGGTTTCTACGAACAAGACCTCTGGCCGTGGGACATCGCCGCCGGCATCCTGCTGGTGCGCGAAGCCGGAGGCCGCGTCACCGATTTCCATGGCCGCGACGTCAAGCTCGAGGACGGCCGCGTCGTCGCGTCCAACACCCGCATCCACGCCGAGATGCTGCGCCTGCTCGCGCGCCCCACCTCTCGCGCCAAGCTCTAACTCGTTCCCGGCGCTTCCTTTAAGTATAACTGATTCCCCGCTCAAGCACCGCCAGCACTTCCACGTGCGGCGTCTGCGGGAAATGATCGAACGCCGTCACCTGGCGCAGCCGGTACGTCGGAAATCCCGTCGTCAACACTTGCACATCGCGGACCAGCGTCTGGGTGTTGCAAGAAATATAGGCCAGCTGTTTAGGCCGGGCGGCCAGGAGCGTGCTGATGACGTCCTTGTGCAGCCCGGCCCTCGGCGGGTCGACCACCACGAGATCCGGCTTGGCCTCGGCCAGCCAGAAGCGCTTGTCGGCCAGCAGCGTTTCGGCGCAGCCTCCCTGGAATTGCAGGTTCGCGATGCGGTTGCGCTGCGCGTTCAGGCGCCCCAGCTCGAGGTTGTGCGGCTCGCTGTCGATCGCGTACACGGTCCTGAACTTCGAGGCCAGGTAGAACCCGACCAGTCCGATCCCGCAGTACAGGTCCCAGGCGACGCCGTCCGGGGCCGGCGCAATCGACTCCATCAGCCGGGCGTACAACCGCTCCGCCTGCACCGGGCTGGGCTGCAGGAACGTCAACGGATGGATGTCGAGCCGGAACGGCCCGATCTGATCCTCCAGGTACGGCGCGCCGCGCAGCAGGGTCAGCGCATCCGGCGCCGCGCTGTCGGAAATCTTTTCGCTCACCCCCCAGTAGACGCTGACGAGCTCCGGGTGGCCGGCCATCAGCTCATCGGCGAACCGCTCAAGCGGCGCGCGCTCCCCGGCCGTCGTCACCAGGCAGGCCAACAGCTGCCCCGTGGCCCGGCTCGCCCGCACGACCAGGTACCGGAAAAAGCCGCGGTGGGTCTTCGGATGATAGGCGGGCTGTCCCAGCCGCTGCGCCGCGGCCAACGCGTCGCGGAAGACCCGGTTCATCGGCTCCGGCAGCAGCAGGCAATCCTCGATATCCATCAGGCGCCAGAAGGACCGGGCGACGTGGTAGCCCAGCGCCAGCCGGCCGGCGGATTCGCTGAACGTCATCGCGGCTTTATTCCGGTACCGCCAGGGATCCTCCATCCCGACCAGCTCGATGGGAAGCGCCGGGGCCAAGCCGCTGAAGAGCTGGAGCAGCTGGCGGCGTTTCATGGCCAGCTGATCGGCGTACGCCAGGTCCTGGAGGCTGCAGCCCC
>Ga0105164_10000834_pt1 | contig 20236 bp, 23 predicted proteins | sample VDWuncwatermetaG_FD_89674 | JGI IMG/M metagenome (GOLD analysis project Ga0105164, IMG submission 89674) | Wastewater microbial communities from Netherlands to study Microbial Dark Matter (Phase II) - VDW unchlorinated drinking water | ecosystem: Environmental > Aquatic > Freshwater > Drinking...
CACGCTCTTGATGATGTTGGCGCCCTGCGCGCGCCGGGTGAATCGGCGAATCGTGGAAAGGGCGTTTTCGGTCCCCGTCTTGCTGACTTCTGCTTGTATCATGTGAGGGGGAGTGTACCATGGAACCAAAAAAACGCAAAGCGCCGCCTACTATCTATTGAAAGGCTCCGCAAGTACTCGCGGGCGGGTGATCGTCCGATGCCGCTTGAGGTAGCCGACGAGGTCTCCTATGGGGACGGCATTTTGCGAATTGGTCGCCATTTCGCGTACGATGATGGTGCCTTCGCTCGCCTCTTTGTGCCCCAAGATCAAGATATACGGTACACCGAAAGCATTGGCGCGATCCATTTGCTCGCTCATTCGGTCGTGCCACAGGCTATGATGCACATGGATGTCCGCTTGCCGCAGGTTTTCGAGAATGCCGAGCGACCTTTGGCGAGCCATGCCGCCGAGGTGCGCAAAATAGATCATCGGTACGATCCGCTCCGGTTGCGGCCGCGCTTGGGATATGGTCTTTGCGCCGACCGGATTCTCGTAGGTGACGGATACCATCGCCGCGCTTCGCGGTGTCCTCGCCATGCGGCTTATCAAGGGGTCATAACGCCCGCCGAAGGCAACCGGTGCGCGCAAGCCGGTCGCCGGATCGACCTGCGATATCTCAAATAGAGAGTGCGACCAGCAATCGCGACTTCCGAGAATCTGCCCGTTCAATTCATAGGGGAGACCGAATGCTTCGAGGTATTCAAGGAGTTCCCAGAAGCGCGAGCGTTCCTCCTCGGTGAGGTATTCCATCGCCTGCGGGGCTCGCGGGACGGCCGGATGGCCGCGTTCGATCAATTGCACCAGCGTGCCGAGCGGATCAATCGCCGCGCGCGGACGGAGCGTAGGCGAGATGGATTCGATGTGCTTGCGCAGATACAGCCCGACGTCGCGTATATATCGGCCCGATGATTCCGCGGAGCCGATGTTATTGATAAGCACGACGCGATCTTTTACGCCAGCCTCTTGCGCGATTGCACCCGCTACGATGATGAGCAGGGCTTCGGCGATGGTGTTTGGCGTGCCGAGGACGTGAAGCTCCAGAGATACGGAAGGATACATGCCGGCGCTTGTCACGATGCGCCACGCGAGCAGGGTACCCTGAGAAGGATCCATGCGGACGAGGCATTTGCGCGCGGCGGCAGGCAGTGTGCGCTCATCGCGGCGCGCGAAGGAAATCTCGTTTTCGATCTTTGCGGGTACTCCGGAATTCTTGGAGGTGTCTTTATGGCCTGTCCGACGGCCGGGCAGGCGCGCGATTCCATCAAGCGACGAGAATCCGTAATACTCGGCGATCGATATCGCGTCCTGTAAGTATGCATCGGGAGACTTCGTGCCTCCGTCTTTGAGTCTGATCATGCGGTCAGTGCGATTTATTGATAATAAAGTGCGGTTATGGCGTGCGGTCTTCGACGTACCGAGCTTCAGCGGGAAACACACCGATACCATCAAAGGGATACAATCGAAATAGCACGCGGCCGACGATATCGGAGCGCGGGAGGATGCCCCACGTACGCGAATCGGCGGAGACTCTTCTGTTGTCGCCAAGGACGAAGTACTGATCTTGGCCCAACGTGACGCTGATATTCGAGGTGCCGCCGTAATTTGCGGCGCTTATATACGGCTCTTTGAGGGTTGCGCCCTTGGGATGCTCTTTGTCGATGATGATGACGGCCGGTTCGGCGCCCTTGAGCTCGATCGTCTCGCCGGGAAGACCGATAATGCGCTTGATAAGGGCGCGGCCGGTGTCTTGCGGCAGATTGAGGACGACGACATCGCCGCGCTCCGGCGCCTTGAGATCGTAGGTGAGACGGTCGACGATCAAATAATTCCAATTATCGAAATTCGGTTCCATCGAAGACCCGACGACGATGTAGGGAGCCGCGACGAAGAATCGGATGACGAGCGCGAGCGCGAGCGCGACGATGAGGTAGAAGAAAAACGAACGATCAGTTTTAACAATACCAGTCGTTGGTTCCGGTGATGAATCATTTTGCACCACGGGATCGGTCATGTGCGTACATTCTACTGCGCACATGCCGTTGACGCAAATAGTTTCCGGTGTTGCGTCAGTGGAAAACGCAAACAAAAATAAAAATAAGAAAAAATAAAATATATCGCGCATCGTTTTCGATTTTTCCTGCAACTTTCCATGTGTCCCGTCTTTGCGAGCCCAGCGAAGCAATCCATGGGTGTGTGCACAGGCTCCGGATTGCTTCGCCATGCTCGCAAAAACGGTATCTCCGGTATGATTTCGTTTGTTATTTATTATTTATGGTTTATTCTTTATGCCATGACATGGATCATCATCGGCTTGGGAAATCCCGGAGAAGAATACGAGAACACGCGGCACAACACCGGCCGCATGGCGCTCGAATATGCCGGCAAAAGGCTCGGCGCGGGGGAGTGGAAGGTGAACAAGGCGACCAAAGCGACTGTGGCGAAGGTATCGATAGGCAAGACACCGATCGTATTCGTCCTGCCTGACACCTTTATGAACAAATCAGGCGCGGCGGCGGCAAAATACGTGAAGAGCATGAAAGCCGCGGAGCATATGATCGTAGTGCACGACGATCTCGATCTGCCGCTCGGCTCGATCAAACTCTCCTTCAATAGGGGATCGGGCGGACACAAGGGCGTCGAATCTATCGCGCGCGCGGTCAAGACCAAAAAATTCACCCGTATACGCATCGGCGTCTCTCGCGCGACTGCCGGCGGCAAGATCAAGAAACCCGCAGGCGAAGACGAAGTGATCGATTTCATCCTCGCCCCCTTCAAGCCCGCCGAGCTGACGGAATTGAAGACGGTATTCAAAAAGGCGACCGATGCTATCGAGACAATAGTGACCGAAGGCCCCGAACGGGCGATGAATCGGTTTAATTAAAAAAATAAAGAAAGCCGCGCAGTGATATGCGGCTTTCTTTAATAGTTACACGATCGGTTTGAGGGTCATCCGGCGCTCTTTGGGTTCGAAGAAGGAGATGGTGAACGGATACACCTTGCCGAGTTCGAGTTTGGAGCGGAGTTCGTCTTCACTGCCGAATTCGGAGACGTGCACGAGGCCGGCGACGCCTTCCTCGATGGAGGCGAGCGCACCGTGTTTGTTGTATTTGATGACGACGGCGTCCACGCGCTGATCCTTTTTGTATTTTTCCCCGGCCACCTTCCACGGATCATCCATGAGTGCTTTGATCGAAAGCGAGACTTTGTCTTCCTTGACGTCGATCACCTTGACCTTGACCGCTTCACCCGCGCGGAATCGCGTTTTGGGGTTTTCGACGAGCGCCCAATCCATCTCCGAGATATGCACAAGCCCTTCAAGACCTTCTTCGAGCTTCACGAAGACCCCGAATTCGGTGGCGCCGGTGACGACGCCCTCGAGGATTTCTCCCACGCGATATTTCTCGACGAGACCCGCTCGCTCGGATCCGCCCGCTCCCTTCTCGGTGAAGATGAGCTTCTGTTCTTTGGGGTTTGCGGTGATGATCATCACGTCGACAGTGGTGCCGATCATTTTCTTGAGCTCGGCGAATACTTTTTCCTTGTCGCCGTCCGCGACGCGCGGATAGTGCGCCGCGGAAAGTTGTGAGGCGGGCAAGAATCCGGCGATGCCGTTCCATGTGATGATGAGTCCCCCCTTGTTGGCATCGCTCACGGGAAGCGTGAATACGGTCTTCTTTTGCAATGCTGCCTCCGCATCGCTCCACATCAGAGCCTGGCGCGCCTCGCGCAGAGACAGCTCCATATAACCCTCGGCGGTCTCGGTGCCGACAATCTTGGCGGCGATGATGTCGCCGATGTTGACATTCTTCAATGTCTCACGTGCCGAGAGGTACTCGCGGCCGTAGATGATACCGGTGCCGAAAGGGTGCAAATCGACGAACACGCGCGCGCGGCCGACGGCGACGACCGGTCCTTCGACCATCTCGTCCATTCCCGGCTTCTTGGGGGCGGCACTCAAAAGCTCGGCCATGGGGCCTTGCTTTTCCGCCACCGCTTCCTCATGATCTTCCGTCTCCAAGTCCGCAGACTTCTTTTCCGCTTTTGTCATTGTAAATATGACGCTTTGGGTGCTGATCGCTATGCAACAATTCCAATCGGAGCGATGCCCTACTCCGCATAAAGCTACGAAGGGGGAGCAGTGTTAGCCCGTGGCGTTCAATTGATAATGAACAAAGAGACTGTAGCAAAAAATGCACAAAGCGCAAGTCTTTGGTATAGTGACGGAATGATTCTCACATACCATGACGGAGCGTGTATCAAGGCGAGCGCGGGGGATACTACTATTGTGTTCGGACCCGTCTCCAAACAATCCCAAACCTTCAAACCGGCCAATTTCGGCGCGGACATCGCCTTCGTCTCGCTCAATCATCCCGATATGAACGGCGGCCATGAGGTCGCTCGCGGCGATCGGGAACCCTTCGTCATCACCGGGCCGGGCGAATACGAGGTCAGCGACATCACGGCCGCCGGATTCCCGTCCGTTTCCACTTATGGAGGCAAGCAACGTATCAATACGATCTATTCGATTCATTTCGACGGACTCTCGGTGCTCTATCTCGGCGCGTGCGGCGAGGCACTTTTGCCAAAAGAAGTCTTGGAGATGGATGCGCCCGATGTGCTCATCATCCCGGTCGGCGGAAACGGATCATTGAGTACGGCAGATGCGCAGAAGATCGCGGTGAAGCTCGAAGCCAAGATCGTGATCCCCGTTCTCTACGACGACAAATCGCTCAAGACTTTCCTCAAAGAAGCCGGCGCCGAAGGCGTGAAGCCCGTCGACAAGCTCACCATCAAGCCGCGCGATCTGGTCGGCAAAGAAAGCGAGACCGTCATACTTACTGTATAATTATCGCATGGTCATCAAGAGAACCATCGCATCGCTCAAAACTCGGCCGCATGATGAGCGCCGCGCTTTTGCGGGCATGTGCGCGATCGTCGTCATGGTGGTGTTGACGGGATCGTGGGGGGCGGTTTTCTTCAGAAGTATCCAAAATGTCGCCGCGGATGAACCGTATCAGGGTACCGCCCATACGAATGCCCCCCATCAGACCGCCGCCGCGGCTTCCTCGCTCAATAGTATCGTGCAGTCGACCATCACGAGCGATATCGGCGCGCAACTTCCTGCCGATACTACCGATATTGCATCATCTACAGACGCCAACACCGGCGCACAGTACGGCGCATCTCAGATTCCCGCATCGTCGAGCGCTACCGGCGCCGATAACGACGTCGTGAAAACGCTCCAAGCCGCGTTGCGCCAATAGGATGTTGCGGCTTGTTTGGTGTCGCCGTTGCAGGTCTCCGGCGCCCAGAGGCCTTTGTGCGCCGAGCGCGCGGCGCGCTCGGCAGTTTTGAACGCATCCTGATATTTATATGGGAAACGGTAGGTGTATTCGTGCGCATATCCTTGCGCGATCATGTATTTGTTGACGAGGGTACCGTCGGGAAGAAATACATAGGCGAGCAAGCGGCCGTATTTGTCGTAGGTGTCTTGCGACGGATCGGTCTCGATCGCGACCTGCCGGCCATTGAGCAGATCATGCGCCTTGCGCGAGGCTTCCCGCCCGAAGCATTGCACGGGGCGGCGCGGATCGACCACCTCGGGAGTGTCGATACCGATCAGGCGGATCTTCGTGTGCTTGCCGTCTTTTTCTATCTCGATCGTGTCGCCGTCCACGACTCTTGTCACCCGATACAAGGCGGTGCCCGTGGATGCGCGATTGGCGGTCGCGATCGAGGACGCCGTCGAAAACGCCGCAGGTGAAGCGTATTGACGCAGGGCAAAAAGACCGAATGCGATAATCAGCGCCGCAATGGACAAGTATCGTTTTCCCATACTATTTTTGCAATGTCGTGTGCCGGGGGGGAGACTCGAACTCCCATGTCTTGCGACACCAGCTCCTAAGGCTGGCGCGTCTGCCGATTTCGCCACCCCGGCACTCTGCACAGGGCGCGTCTGCCGATTTCGCCACTCGCCCGTACCCGCTATCCTACCATCTTTTGTCGGATATGGTGTAATGTTTGATCCCATCGGTTTGCGAGTCTGACTCGCACAGCGTGCGTCTCACACCAGTCAGACTTATGTGTTGATCATGCTCGGGCGAGCGCTATAGGGGTGACTTCGGCTCCCGCTTTGCGCAGGGTTTTGGCCGCGCTTGCGAGCGTGGCGCCGGTGGTGGTTACGTCGTCGATGAGGAATATGCGCGAGCCGCTCACATCCGTTGCGCCCGATACTTCAAAAGCATTGCGGACATTTTCGATACGCTCGGCGCGCGCGAGGCGGGCTTGCTGTCGGGTCGCCTTCGTCCGTACGAGCGCATGCGATGCGAGCGTCGCGACGTGTCCGTCGCGCAAGGATGGGGGCAGGCGTTCCAATACGATTTCAATTTGATTGAATCCGCGCTCGCGCTTGCGCGCGCGGTGGAGCGGCAGGGGCACGAGCAAGACCTTTCGCGGAGAATAGGATTTCTCGACGGAAATTTCCTCCTGCAAAAAATCGGCGAGGATGTTCGCGCAGAGATGAGCGCTGTGTCCGCTTCCGTCGTATTTGAGACTGCGAATGAGATCTTGGACGGACGGATCGCGATAATCCGTCAGAGTGGTTATTTCCATATTAAGTAAATGATGCACTGCGGGGCGCAGGGGAATGTCGATCTCCGAACGCGCGACGGTGCGCAGAGTCCGCGCACTGCGCGGCGACACTATATCTATGAGCGCGGCGAGCATATCCCGACCCCGTGCATACAAATCATACATGCGGGCAGTATAGTACAAGCGCGAAGATTGACCCACTTCATTGAAGCTATCCGTGTTGATGTTGTTGAAATCCACAAAATAGGATAATTGACCCCCCTAGCGCAAAATAATCAGGTATAATTAACCCATGGCACTTTTCGAATACATAGACATCGACGCGGTCATCTCACGACTGCGCACCCCGCATCTGCTCGTCATCAGTATCGCATTTACCGGCATATTCGCATCTCTGATGATGTTGTCGGTATACGCCGCTTCCGCTTCGCCCTTGTTTGCGAGTATCGATCAATTCGTGCTTTTTGCCGATCAAACGCTTTCGCTCGACGCAAACACCACCATCTCCAGCGGCGATATCGGTGCCAACAAGACACTGAACATCGGCAAAGATTCGACCGCAAACGGCAACCTCTTCGCCGATACGATAGCCATCGACAAAAACACAAGCATCAACGGCAACGCGACCTTCAACAAACTCACCGACACGAGCGCGATTCTCGGCACGAAAACGACCCCCATATCTCTGCCTATTGCGCCGCTTCCCGTCATCGCACCCTTCACCATCGGTACGCAGGACTTCACCTTGAGCGGGACGGCCAATACGCTCCCCGCAGGGTCTTACAAAGACATCACTGTTCAAAAAGGCTCCACGCTCACCCTCAACGGTGGCACCTACAATGTAAACACCCTCGACCTGCAAGAACACGCCACGCTCATATTCACCGCACCCACGACACTCAACATCCAATCCAAACTCCGCGGACGCGATCACGTTTCCATCCTCAACGGGTCAAACGCTAAGCCCGACGATCTCCACATCAACTACGTCGGTATCAAATCGAAAGAGGACAAAGGAAACCAAGACGACGACGCAGAAATGGCGCAACAGATCGACCCCGAGGATCGCGCAGATCACGACAAAGGAATTATCGGACGGCCTGTCGTCTTCGGCGATAACGCCTTCCTCAACGCCGCGCTTCTGGCACCGCACGCGAGTGTGATCATCGGCAAGGATTCCACTTTGCGCGGGCAGGTGCTCGCCGGAAAGATCAAGGCGGGGAAGGGGTTTGTGGGGAGTAGGGATGCAGTCTTCGCGAAGGAGAGCGACGCAAGTAAAGTGATCGAAAGTGGAGGCGCTGAATTTCTTTCGAATGAAATAATAATTCTTATGACAGACGATGCAACATACACTGACGCGCAACGCATCGCGGACTCCGTGCGTGGTGTTATCGCTGGGTACATCGCACCTCCGCAGATTTATAAGATCGAAGTTCAAACGAACACTGTTGTAGCGCTTGACGCACTGATAAACCAGATCAACACAGCAGGCGATCCGCATGTACAAGGAGCGACGCGTAACTTCATATTACAAGCATTATAAATATAACCATCGTATATGAACATAGATAAAATCACTGTTGCCAAGGTATATCTTTGGCTGTCGATCATCAATATCGCGTCTACATTGCTCACCCTGATAATTCTCGTTTGTACGTTATTGTTGGGTGCAAATCAGTTGGCGCTTACGGTATCTGTGTTTTGCCTGACCGTTATGGAATTTTTAACCACAGCTCCTTTTGGACCACTTCCCCTCACTCCTGCGATGCTACTGATTTATTTTTTCTTTTTCTGTGGCTTCTTACTCCTAGTATTTTCTTGGCGTGATCCGAAGGCGAGAAAATTTATATTGATCGGTCTTGGTCTGACGATAGTATATGGCTATTTTCTTTCAGGGCTTATCGCGAACTCAACTCTTAGGGTGCAGGATGTGTTGGGCACGTTGCATTAACTCGTATGATCATTCATGTATTTAAAAATAAATACGCATTATCTGCGCATGTCGTATTGTTGATATGCTTTCTATTTCCACTATCGACGACTGCTCAAACGGTAAGTACCGATCTTGCAAACCTCAGAGCGTCTTCTCCAGCAACGACAGAGGCGTACGAAAGGATTGATATTTTCAATGCATGGCATGCGATTACCGGCAGTAATGTGCCGCTTTTTCCCGTGACCATCGGCATCGTTGATACCGGCATCGATGCTCGCCATCAGGAATTTCAAGCAACGGCTTCGGTGGGGACGTCAGGCGCTGTCGTAAATCTTGGAATTACCCCTCCTGACGCAAAGACAGACACCCTTGGTCATGGTACTGCCGTTGCAGGGATTATCGGAGCAAACAATCTACTCGGAGCGGGATTTTCAATTCCGGCATCGAGCCCGCAAATGAACGGTATCCTGTCGGGACCCGCACACCTTCCATATACACTCGAAGTCCGCAAGAGTGGTAGTGGAGGTAAGCTCAATTCATTTTCAGTCACCAAGGCCTTCGTTACTCTTAATGCGCCAATCATTAATCTGAGCTCAGGAAATCCGCGACCGTCCGACTCTGGCGGGAACCTTAAATGGCTCATTTGGGACAATGCACTCCGATTAGTAATGGAGACGCACTCATCAAAACTTTTTGTATTAGCGGCAGGTAACGGCGGGATCGACGCGAGCAATTTTTCACCGGCCCGCAACGGCGACCTTGCAAACGTTATAACTGTCGGCGCAACAAAGAATGACTCCGATACACGAGCTACTTTTCCACCGCCCGACGTAGCCAGTAATTATGGAAGCGTTGTAAGCTTGTCTGCTCCCGGTACAAACGTCTATGCGCCAAAGCCAAACAATCAATACAATCCCCATTTCTCCGGCACCTCCGCCTCCGCTCCGCTCGTAACCGGCGTCGCCGGACTCTTGAAGGCCGTCAAGCCGGAGCTCACACCGGCAGAGATCAAACACATTCTCATCTCCGACAGTTCTACCGATCCGATTTCAATAGAAGCGGGTAAACCAATCGGCCGCCGCTTGAACGCCCTCAAAGCCGTACGGCAAGTCCTTCCGCCCGAACGCCCCGCTTTCTTTGAGGGGTGGGACAGTCTCCCCATCGGACATCCGCTGTGCGAAATACCGTTCGAGTCGTCCTTCATCAACTGCGCCTTCACCGCCGACAGCGGACAATGGCTGGTGACCGAGTGGAGGAACGTCAACACGCCGCTCGGCAGTCCGATCCCTTCGGTGGAAGTGTTGCCGGGGAAAATACTCAAGATTATACCGGCTCAGGTCGGAGTCTTTCCTATCAAGATCGGAAGTGCAACCGCTCGAGCGGCTACCGTTGGGTTTCCTTTCATACCTCTTTCCCCGACTACCGTATTCTCGTTTACGGATCATGTCACAATCATCGCGCCCGGTACCCATGCACGCGTCGAAGTCGTCGTGGCTCTGGCCGCTCCGGGCGGCTCCGCACCGTGTCCCAATGGTTCAACATTCTCCGATACCACTATCATCTATGTATTGGAGAGCACGTCTCAAAACACACCGGTTGCGGCTCCTTGCACGGCACGCATCACGGTCGGATCAGGCACTTCTTTCTCGCGCAACCTCCACGATGATTTTGCGCGCTTCCTACCCTTTGCGCCGGAAGGGTGGAGCATCTTCCAGATCAGCATGAGAGTAGTCCCCGACACGCTGTCAGACACCGATATCTCGACGACGTGGGATAATGTTATGATTACAAGGTGACCAAAACATGATCCCATGGCACTTTTCGAATACATCGGAATAGACGCGGACGGCAACGAACGGCAGGGGACTATCGACGCGGTCAATATCGATCTGGCGATAGCGGCGCTCCAGCGCCGGAGCATCGTCATATCCAAGATTGATCCCGCGGGCAAGAAGTCGTCTCTTCTCAATTTCAATTTCTCGTTCTTCAACAGGATCACCAACGCCGACATCGTGATGCTGAGCCGCGAGATCACGACGCTTTTCGAGGCGCAGGTCTCGGCGCTCCGCGCGTTCGAGTTGCTCGCGACCGAAGCGCGCACGCCGATTTTGGCCGAGAAGCTCACCGAGATCACGAGCGACATCCAAAGCGGCAGTTCCATCTCGATGGCGTTGTCGCGCCACCCCGACATGTTCTCCAATTTTTACGTCAGCATGGTGCGCGCCGGCGAAGAGTCGGGAAGCCTCGACAAGACGTTTGAATTCCTCGCCGGATACCTCGACCGCAATTACGAGATGGTGCAGAAAGCCCGCAATGCGCTCGTATATCCCGCGTTCATCATCGTCACCTTCATCGCCGTCATGATCCTCATGATGACCGTCATCGTGCCGCACCTGACGACGATACTCACCGATACCGGGCAGGAGCTCCCGATCTACACCAAAGTGGTGATCGGACTTTCGGATTTTATGAGCCGTTATATTTTGCTCATCATTATCATTGTGGGCGCGAGCGTAGGATTCTTCGTCAACTACGGACGCACCGAAGGAGGCAAAGCGGTGCTCGCGCGCGCCCGCCTCGACATACCCGCTCTCGGCGCCATCTACCAAAAGATCGCGCTCTCGCGCATCGCCGACAATCTCGCCACGATGCTCAAGAGCGGCATCCAGATATTGCATGCGCTTGAAATCACCGCGTCGGTCGTGGGTGATCCGGTGTTTTCCAGCGCGATCACCGAAGCGGCCGCGGATGTCAAAGGCGGCTTGCCTCTTTCAGAATCTCTCCGCAAGCACAAAGAAATACCGGGTATCATGGTCGCGATGATCAAGATCGGCGAAGAGACGGGATCCATGGGACCGATCCTCGATACCATGGCCAAGTTCTACCGCCGCGAGGTCGACGGAGCCGTCGACACCCTGATCGGATTGATCGAGCCGCTCATGATCGTCGTGCTCGCCGTCGGTGTGGCCTTCTTGCTGGCGGCGGTGCTCCTGCCGATTTACAACATCGCCGCAAGCTTCTAGCGATCGCGCCGGAAACCGCTATCCACAGGGGGAGTGTCTTGCGGCTGTAAAATACGATACAATGCATTTACACGCATTATCCCGTGTTATAAGAAATTATTAATAGAATATATTTAGAAATATATGAATAAGATACAGAAAAGGGAAGGGAATGGGGGATTCATGCTGACTCGTACAAGTGAATCAAAAGGATTCACTTTGATCGAATTGCTCGTGGTGATCGCGATCATCGGCATCCTCGCCTCGATCGTGCTCGCCTCGCTCAATACCGCCCGCAAGAAGGGCCGCGATGCGCGCCGCGTGGCCGATATGAAGCAGGTCCAGCTTGCGCTTGAATTGTATTATGACGGTCACAGTTCGACGTACCCCGCCGTTTCGGGGCTCAGCGGCGTTACCCTTGGAACCGTAGTAGGAGTTTCGCCGGATTACATAAGCACATTGCCGACTGATCCGAATGGAGCCGCGACTCCGTACATATACCAATCGACGGACAACGCCGTCCCGACGCCTGCGGCATGTACCGCCACCCCCTGCTTGGGATATCTCATCCGGGCGGTACTGGAGACGGGGACGACGCAATCAGGCCTTACCGGTACGATCGCCGGTGTCGCCTGCACGCCGACTGGGGGCGCAAGCAACAATTATTGCGTCAAACCGTAATCTGGCATCGCTTCGATTGTCGTGGCAATCGCGGTAAGTATAAAGAAAAAGCGTCCGTCGACGGGCGCTTTTTCTTTATACTTATCCCCATGATCCGATCAACCCGACTGAATCCGCGTTACAATGCGACTATATGATTAAACGAACTGACTGCGCTTGTATCCCTTGCCGCTTTGGCGGGAGCAGGGGCGGCGAGGGATTAACCCTGATCCGTACAAGTGACTCAAAAGGATTCACTTTGATCGAATTGCTCGTGGTGATCGCGATCATCGGCATCCTCGCCTCGATCGTGCTTGCGTCCCTCACGACGGCTCGACAGAAAAGCCGCGACGCACGTCGGCTTGCCGATATGAAATCGGTGCAGACCGCTCTCGAGCTTTATTACAGTACCAACGGCAACACATACCCTCCTCGAAATACATGGGCTAATTTGACCGCGGACCTGAATGCAGGCTATATGAGCGGCGTACCGAACGACCCGACCTTCGCGGGTCTCACTACCAATTACACCTATCAAGCGACCAGGGGTGATACCGCGCCCACGGCTTGCGCGGTCGTACCGTGCGGAGGATACCTGATGAGGGCGCAGACCGAGTATATCGGCTACCTGACGGCGGATGTGACGGGAGTGGGAAACGTGCCTACCGCCGCTTGCACTTCCGCAGGCGGGCCGCCTTACAACTACTGCGTCAAGATATAACAACGCGCAAAAGCATGTCTTCAGTTACGAATCGCGCTATTATCTTACCGTCTTTGAGTACGCTATACTGACCATACATGACAATGGAGGCGATCGTGTTCGGACTGCTCGGTCTCATCGTCGGGAGTTTTCTCAATGTTGTGATCTTGCGGCACGGGGCGCGGTCGCTCGGCGGCAGGAGCGCTTGTATGGCATGCGGTCGGCAATTACGGTGGTTTGACATGATACCGGTGTTGTCGTGGCTTGCGTTTCGCGGGCGTTGCCGATCATGTCATGCGCGGATATCGACACAGTACCCCGCGGTCGAGGCTTTGACCGCCGCCCTCTTCATACTGATCGGACTTGCGCCGATCGGGCTGTTCGTAAAAGCATTGAGCTTGTGCATCGCGGCGCTCCTCGTCTGCATAGCCGTCTACGATCTCCGTCATACGATCATCCCCGATGAATGGGTATACGCATTCGCGGCGCTCGCCTTCGGGGTCACTCTCGCCGGTGCGGCAAACGGGGGGGATGAAACGAGTATCGCGTTGTCTTTATTCGCCGGACCTCTGACGGCTTTCCCGCTTTTCGTATTATGGTTTATTTCACGGGGCAAATGGATGGGATTGGGGGATCCGAAGCTCGCGCTCGGGATTGGCTGGTTTTTGGGCGCCGTCGCGGGTCTCTATGCGGTGTTTCTCGCGTTCGTTATAGGTGCCTTGGTGAGCGTCTTCATTCTGTTACCTTTTGAATATATACGGCATGCATGCGGGATAACTCGTTTGGGCGCCGCGCGTCAAGGCTTTACAATGAAGAGTGAAGTGCCGTTCGGACCGTTCCTCATCGTGAGCTGCATGTATGTGTGGTTTGCGATAACGTATGGTTTGCCGTTGCCGCTTTTTATATGATTTTGAAACAAAAGACAGGGTTTACTTTGATAGAATTACTCGTCGTGGTGGGTGTCGTCGTCGTCGTCAGCGGAGTTATCTTGGCCAGTAGCAACAGGCTCGGCGGGCAGTTTCTATTGGACAACTTCGCTTACGACATGGCATTGACGTTGCGCGAAGCTCAACAATACGGCATCTCGGTGCAGAATTTCAACGGCCGCTTCGATGTCGCCTACGGCGTTCACTTCGATTCCGCAAACCCCACCACCTATGTGCTTTTTGCGGATGCCAACGGAATCCCCAACGGTCTCTATGATCCGGGGTTGACTCCCACCGAGCTGGTGCAGTCATATACCATTACGCGCGGATTCAAGATATCCTCGATCTGCACCACGCTCAACGGCGTCAGCGCCGAGGACTGCACGCTCACCTCGCTTGACGTTCTTTTCAAACGGCCGGAGCCCGATGCCCTGCTGAGCAAAAACCGCGTCTCATGCACGGCTCTGTCGACTAACTGCCAGTTGACCGCGCGCATCAAGATGATCGCGCCGCGCGGCAACATAAAAAGCATCGTGATACCGGCCAACGGCCAGATGTCCGTGCAATGATAAAGGATATGGGAAGAAAAAAGACGAACAACAAATACCCTAGAGGCTTCACCATCATCGAGATGATGGTCGCCGTCGCGCTTTTTGCCGTCGTCATGGTCGTCTCGGCGGGGGCACTGCTCTCGCTCGCGAGCGCCAACCGCAAGGCGCAGGCTCTGCAATCCGTCATGAACAATCTCAATACGACGCTCGACAGTATGGTGCGCTCTATGCGCGAGGGGAGCACCTACCATTGCGGCATAAGCGGTGCCGCGACGCTTCCCCAAGATTGCGCCGCCGGCGATATTCAAATCGCCTTCGAGCCGCACGGCGGCGATCCGGCGACCTCCGATCAGCGTGTGTATTCGTTCGTAGCGCCCGTCGGCGCGGCAAGCGGGTATATCCAAAGATCTCTGGACGGCGGAAGCACATGGGCGCGCGTCACGGCGCCCGAGATATCGATCGTCGACATGAAATTCTATGTGGTGGGGACGACGCCCAAGGATGCGGTCCAGCCAAAGGTGGTTATAGAGCTCAAAGGTACCGCAGGAGGCGCCAACACCAGGATCACCACGACATTCCACATCCAAGCGACCGCCGTCCAGCGCGTACTTGATCTATAACTATGCGACAAACGACACACGACACACGACAAACAAGAGGAGGTAGCGGATTCACGCTGATAGAAACCCTGATCGCGATCACGCTCCTCATGATGGCGGTCGTCGAGCCCATGGCTTTGACCGCGCAGGCGCTCAAATCCGCCTACTACTCGCGCGACCAGATCACCGCGTCGAATCTCGCGCAGGAAGCGATCGAAGCGGTGCGCAGCGTGCGCGACGCGCAGATACTGAAAATCGCGGAGAGCGTCGATCCGGCGGCAGACATCTTCGGGCCGATTCCCGTCGACAAAGATTTCACGATCGATACTTCCAACAACGCCATGACTGTCTGTACGGGCGCGTGTCCGCCACTGCAGACCAACGGCTTATTATACGGCTACAGCGCCGGATGGGCGAATACTGGATTTACGCGCACGGTGCATGCCTGTTATGTCCAGCCGATTGCTCCGTTTGCCTGCAACGCCACCCCTTCCGATGAGATGCGCCTCCAAACCACCGTCGTATGGCGGACGGGCTCATACCCGGCGCGTTCAGTCACTATCTATGAGAATATGTATCGGTGGGTGAGCAATACTTAAATTAACTATGGAAGAACAAAAAACAAAACACGAAAAACAAGGGATTCTCGGTGAACGGGGATTCACTCTGCTTTTGGCTTCGCTCGCGGCGTCGATCGCGCTTTCCCTGGGATCGTCGATCTTCAGTATTTCCTCGAAGGAGGTACAGCTCTCATCAATCGGACGAGACTCGCAGTTCGCGTTTTATGCCGCCGATACCGCCGCGGAATGTGCGCTGTATTGGGACGTGCGATTTCATTATTTCGCCACGTCGACGCCGCCCGATCCGCAGAGTCAGTATGTTTGTGACGGGCAAGCGCTCAGTGCGACAGGTCGTCCGTCGCCGAGCAATCCAGCGCCGTATCCATACATCATGTCGGTACAGATCCAGCCCAACGCCCATTGCGCGAAGATCACCGTTTTGAAATGCGACGGCCCGATCTCTTCAACCGGCGTATGCACGCACGCGCCCGCTCCGGCGCCGATTCGCACGGTGGTTCACGCCGACGGATTCAACACCGCGTGCGCCAACATCACCAGTGCTGTGGCGCTTGAACGCTCCGTCGAGCTCACGTACTAGCGGTTCGGCGCGCGGAGCGGTATTCTGTCTTGGATGGCGTCAAAAGAAATACAAACGCGGTATGACAAACTGAAAGCGGCGATCAATCATTACCGCACGCAATTTCACGCGTATGATCGCGAGGAGATCCCGGAGAGCGCCCGCGACGCGCTCATGCATGAACTCGTGGAAATAGAGAACAAACATCCCGAGTTGATCACGCCCGATTCTCCCTCCCAGCGCGTCGCGGGCGCCACCCTGCCGCAATTCAAGAAAGTGCGCCACGCCGTAGCCCAGTGGTCGTTCAACGACGCGTTCACGCCCGACGACATGCGCGCTTTCGATGAGCGCGTCAAGCGCTTTCTCAAACCGTCTTTTCCCGATGCGGCGCCCTCGTATGTCTGCGAGCTCAAGATCGACGGATTGAAGATCGTCCTTACCTATGAAAAAGGCTCGCTCAAGACCGCCGCGACGCGCGGCGACGGCGAGATCGGCGAAGACGTGACGCAAAACATCCGCACCATCGAATCCGTGCCGCTCTCGCTCGCGCGCCCGATAGATATCATCGTCGAAGGCGAAGTGTGGATGAGCTCCAAGAATCTCGAGCGGCTCAATACACAGCGTGCCGCCCGCGGCGAGCCGCTCTTCGCCAATCCGCGCAATGTCGCGGCGGGATCCATTCGTCAGCTTGATCCGCGCATCGCCGCAGAGCGCAAGCTCGATGTGTTTATCTATGACGTTGCGCACACCTCGGAGTCGTATCCGGCGACACAGGCGGAAGAGCTCGAGTATCTGCGCGAGCTCGGTTTCAAGGTGAACCCGCATCACAAGGTCGTGAAGACCATCGAAGGAGCAATCGCCTATTGGGAAGAGTGGAGCGGAAAGGGACGGCATCAAGAATACTGGATCGACGGCATTGTGGTCAAAGTGAACGAGCGCACATACGAAGAAGCGCTCGGCTACACCGGCAAAGGCCCCCGCTTCGCCATCGCATTCAAATTTCCCGCCGAGCAGGCGACGACGATCGTCGAAGATATTATTTTGCAAGTCGGGCGCACCGGCGTGGTGACGCCTGTCGCAAAACTGAAGCCGGTTGCGGTCGCGGGCAGTACCGTCGCGCGCGCGACTCTGCACAACGAAGACGAGATCAAGCGGCTCGACGTGCGCATCGGCGATACGGTGATCTTGCAAAAGGCAGGCGACGTGATCCCCGATATTGTGCAAGTGATCCCCGACCTGCGGCCACGGAGCGCCAAGCCGTATCGGTTTCCGACGCATGTGGCGGCCTGCGGCGGCGACGGTCGCATCGAGCGCGTCCCCGGAGCGTCCGCATGGCGTTGCGTGGCGCCGACCTCGCCTGAGCGATTCAAGCGCGCGCTCGCATATTTCATTTCCAAAAAAGCGCTCGACATCGACGGTGTGGGGGAGAAAGTCGCGGAGCAATTGGTAGACGAAGGGCTCGTGCAGACTTTTGACGATCTTTTCAAACTCACTTCAGCGGATTTCCTCACGGTGCCCGGATTTGCGGAGCTGAGCGCCAGGAATGCCGCCGGTGCGATCCGTGCGGCGGCGCGCGATGTCTCACTCGCTCGATTCCTCACCGGCCTTTCGATCGATCATGTGGGCGAAGAGACCGCACGCGACTTGGCCGAGCATTTTGGCACGCTCGGCAAACTGCGCGCCGCGAGTGTCGAAGATCTCGAAAATATCCCCGGCATCGGCCCCGTGGTCGCGCACTCTGTCCATTCCTGGCTTGGACAGAAGAGCAATGCCGCTTTAGTGGATCGTTTGTCGCAGTACATAAAGATCGCACCCCCAGAGAAAAAAAGGAAGGCGACGCCTTTCGTCGGTCAGACCTTCGTCTTCACCGGCACCATGGAGAGCATGTCGCGCGATACTGCGGAGGAGCGCGTGCGCGCGCTCGGCGCCGATGTCTCAAGCACCGTTTCCAAAAAGACCGCTTATGTAGTCGCTGGAGCCGAACCCGGAAGCAAGCTCGAAAAAGCCAAGGCATTGGGCGTTAAAACCTTGACAGAGAGCCAATTTTTACGTCTGCTTGCAAATGAAAATCAGATGTGATATAATTCCCGGTAGTAAAAAGCATCCCGTTTTTTTGCGAGATCCTCGAAAGGAGGATTCGATGAAAAATGCGTTGAAAAGATTTGTCGCGCAAGCCAAAAGCGCGATCAATCGCGCCTTTGGTAAGAAAGGTTTTCGCGTCATCGACTTGCGGGGTCGATGGCTCGAGGAACAGGAGGCTCGGCGCGCGGCGGAGCGTCCCCGTCGTGGGCGACGACAACCCATCGCTGTTCGTTGCGGAGGCCGTGATGAACACTAACGGTTTCGTTGCCGAAGACGCTCACGGATAGGGGCCTACGTCTGAAATCAGATGCAGGCCCCTTGGATTTTGGTATAGTACAAGGCATGAGTGAAAAAAAGCCCGTCATAGACATCCGCGCTTTGGCGGAGCTTTCTCGCGTGGAAATTTCCGATGCGGAGGTCGCTCAGCTCGAAAAAGAAATTCCCGGTATTTTAACTTTTGTGGAGACGATACGGCAAATACCGGATGAGAAACTGCTTGCACTTCGAAGCCTTGGCGAAGAAGTGCGCAATGTCATGCGTGCGGATGAAAATCCGCACGAGAGCGGCATCTACACCGAGGCGCTTTTGAGCGCGGCCCCGGCGCGCGAGGGCAGTCGCATCGCGGTCAAGCAGGTGATTTCCCGAAAGAAGTGAATGTGGTATACTAACATTGTATGACGAAGACACTTGCAGAGGCATTCAAAAAGGCAGCTACCTTGCCGGAGGAGACGCAGGAGTATATCGGACAAGCGGTGCTGAATCGCATTCGTGCCATCGCGGATTTGCGCGCAAAGATTGCGGTGGGTATGCGCGACATCGATGAAGGGAGGGTCTCCAAGTTTGATATTGAAGCGATTACGAAAAAAGCTCGCGAACGGCATGCAAAAGCGTAAGGAGGTTGTGTGGGCGTCTGCTGCCGAGGACGATGTCGTAAAAATCGTCCGTTATTTGATCGAACACGAATCGGAAGAATATGCGAGAAGAATGGCGGTTGACATCCAAGAAGCGGGAGAGCGTCTGTCGTACCAGGCATTATTGTGGCGTGCGCGCGACAATGTGTTTCCGGGCGCGCGGTTCGTCTTGATGAAACCTTACATCATTGTATATGATGTGCGCGACGATGATGTGAATATTGTTCGTGTGTTGCATGGGGCGCAAAATATCGAAGCGATCTTACAAACAGAAGATGAACCGAATATATGAATCTCTCCACGCTCACCATCGCAGAAGCACGCCGGGCACTCGACGCAAAGGAGTATTCGTCGCTCGATCTGACCAATGCATACCTCGATGCGATCGCCAAGAAAAATCCCGAGATCCATGCCTACCTCGAAGTGTGGGAAGAATCGGCGCGCGCGGAGGCACAGCGAGCGGATGACATGATCGCGCGGGGCGTGCAGAAGCCGCTCACCGGCATTCCCATCGCGATGAAAGACAACATCTTGATCGAAGGCAGGATCGCCAGCTCGGCTTCCAAGATGCTCGAAAACTACCGCGCAAGCTACGACGCGACCGTGACCAAAAAATTGCGCGGACAAGGTGCGGTGTTTTTGGGCCGCACCAATATGGACGAATTCGCGATGGGAAGCTCCACCGAGAATTCCGCATTCGGCCCGACCAAGAATCCGATCGACATGACGCGCGTCCCCGGCGGCTCTTCGGGCGGCTCGGCCGCGGCCGTCGCGGGTGGTATGGCGCTCGCGGCGCTGGGGAGCGACACGGGCGGTTCTATCAGGCAACCCGCGTCGCTCATCGGACTCGTCGGTCTCAAGCCGACGTATGGCGCCGTCTCGCGCTTCGGCTTGATGGCGATGGGTAGCTCGCTCGACCAGATCGGGCCCTTAACGCGCACCGTCGAAGACGCGCGCATCCTGTTCGACGCGATCCGCGGGCATGACACGAAAGACAGCACGTCGTTACCAGACACCGGAAAGTCTGACTTTCCAAGCTTGGAAAGTCAGACTTTCCGGAAGCCGAAGTGCATTGGCGTGCCGCGCAATTTTTTAGGAACCG
>Ga0105164_10000836_pt1 | contig 20216 bp, 34 predicted proteins | sample VDWuncwatermetaG_FD_89674 | JGI IMG/M metagenome (GOLD analysis project Ga0105164, IMG submission 89674) | Wastewater microbial communities from Netherlands to study Microbial Dark Matter (Phase II) - VDW unchlorinated drinking water | ecosystem: Environmental > Aquatic > Freshwater > Drinking...
GCCTCACTCTTTTCGAAAAAACACCACTCGATCAATTACTTAAAAATGTGGAGCAACAAATGAATCTTTCAAAAGATACTAACCAATTGAATTTATTTAATTAAATGTCCGGACACTACTGATATTACTCGAACGATGCACCTCAAAAAACTTCGGCACATCTTACGCGGGCTTACCGCGTTCTCGAACGTAATGTTATGCATATATCATTCTGAAAAGTTCATAGGGGGAGCCTGACCACCCTGTAACTTGCGAAGTGAGGACAGCCGCAATTGCAGTTATGTATGGACAAAAAATGAGTCCCCTTCCCTCTACAAAGGTAGCTCGCAGGTATGCGGCGATCAGCTCAGGCCACAAGCGCCAAATCCTAACGCTATACACACCAAGCTCCGCTGTTCCATTCGGTTTTGTGCCAACAATTATGCTCGCCTCAAGCCGTAAAAAACCTGTCTTCGGCAGATGGGAATAATGAAAGTGCCCCGCCTTTTCTTGGTAGTTTGGATAAGCGGCAACTCCAAAAGCAACTATTTTTTCATAAGTTAGACCATTGGTAATTGATTGTGCAGAATGTCTCAATTCCGCAAACGCACTAGATGCTGTCGGCCATGAACATACAATGGAACCCAGCAGGATTAGCCATAGAGCACCGTAAATCATCTCTGCCTTTTGTACCTTTAGCCCGATTGCGCCAGAAGAGGCTGAATCAAGCGACACAACACCCATCGCTAGAGCTATAAGCACCAATGAAGATAATATGGCTGCCTTCTGGCAACGGCCAAGATGCACGTAGTTATTCATCTGCATAACGTTAAATTAAGGGGCGCGCTTTACCGCGTCCCTCTTGAATGCCGGGTTAGCCACTCTTTGGGCGCGACTTACGATTGAGTAACAGTCGCCCACAACTTGCTGAAGTATTTCCGGCAGAGTTGGAAAAATTGTTACCTTGGAATTGAAAGAGCGCAGTGGATTTGCGAGAGCACCAATACCACGTTCCAATTCAACAGACATTAATACAATCGCGCGAAATGCATTATGTACATCTTGTTCATGTGCAATTTCTTCTTTTTGTAACCTATCAAGTTGAGGTTGGATTTTGGAAAAATTAAATTTTTCTGATTTGCTGTGGACTAGTCGGTTTCGTGCAGCCACCAGCCGTTTCAAACTTGCATATGGTGCTTGATCCTTTTGCAGCTCGTATCCAGATACGAATCTCAGTACTACGATCCACTTTGAAAGGACATCCAGTTTATCAAGGTGCTCCTGAACATATTTATCTCCGAGGTGAATTGCGGCGAAGTCATAGATAGCAGCCTCAAAACACATGCCGGCAAATACGATGGCTTGAACCCCAGCGATTTGATGCTTGAGATTCAATTCATCTAAATGTTCGTCATATTCAACCTCGCCAATATCTGATATCTGATTGGATAGAAGCAGATAGTCTATGTAACTTCTTTGGCATGTATCAGCATACAGGGAGCTTAAAGTTCCGATGCGTGCATATGATTCAGGAGTTGGAAATGTCATAGCTTGGCTAACGTTAAATAGACACCCCAAACGCGCCGAAAAAAGCACCTTCGAGGTATCCAATCTGAAATTCATTCTGCAATACGCCGCTTATGCTTGGCGAGAGTTTATTAACACTTTCTGCTCAGGCACATCTCAAAACGGAATATCGTCATCAAAATTATCGAATCCGCCGCCTGATTTCGCGGGCGCTGCTGCCGCATTTTTAGCGGCTGGGGCAGATGATGGGGGCGCGGATGATGCACCCGAATCGACTACTTCAAAACTACCGCCGCTGCTGCCCGATTTGCTGCCCAGCATTTGCATTTCATTGACGATGATGTCGGTGGTGTATCTATCTTTGCCTTCTTTGTCTTGCCATTTGCGCGTGGTGATTTTGCCTTCGACGTAGATCATCGAACCTTTTTTCAAATACTCCCCCGCCACTTCGGCTAGGCGGCGGTAAAAGGTGAGGTTGTGCCACTCGGTTTTTTCTTGTTTTTCGCCCGACTTATCTTTCCAATTTTCGGACGTAGCGAGGGTGCAGTTGGTGACCGCTTCGCCGTTGGGCATGTAGCGTGTTTCGGGGTCTTTGCCTAAGCGGCCTACGAGGATTACTTTATTGACTGACATTACTTTCTCCTTTTATCAATTTATTTACCGCACCTTCATCAAACCCGCTCATTTCAACTTTTAGGCAGGCCATACATTCGGCGGTGACAATCATCACTTCGCGCACGCCGTGTAATTGTGCCAATTTTTTTTGTAATTCGATACCCGCCATTTGATCCATCTGTGGCAGCGGGTACATTTTAGTGCGGACAGCGGCAGGGGCTTGCATGGTGCTGGCAACCAGCAGCCACAACAACAGCAACACGATAGCAAAGATAAAGACCGCATCGCCGCCGACATGTTGCATCAATAATCCACCCGCTATCGCCCCGACAAACGCACCTAAAAATTGCACGCTGCTGTATACCCCCATCGCCGTGCCCTTGGCCGCGACGGGTGCAATTTTGCTAATCATCGAAGGCAAGGTGGCTTCTAATATATTAAATGCGGTGAAGAAAAATAATAGGGCAAACGCCACGCCCCACACGCTGTGTTGCAGGAGCATCAGTAATAATTGTCCGAATGCGGCCAAGGCAATCGCGCCCATGAAAATTTGTTTCATTTTAGCTTTTTTCTCGGCGATGATGATGGGCGGTACCATGAGGATGAAGGCGATCAGCATCACCGGTAAATACACTTGCCAATGTTGCGCGATTTCCAGCCCGTTATTTTTCAGCACGAATGGCACTTGCATAAACACCGACATCAAGATCGCATGCAGCGCAAAAATGCCAAAATCCAACCGCAATAATTCTTTGTCGCGCAGCACTTCGGTAAAGCGGTTGCTGCTTACCCCCATCTCGGAATGAAAGCGTGTGATGGCGGGCTTGGGGATGACGTATACAACCACCAGCATGGCGAGCAAAGCCAGCACGCCAGTCAGCATAAAAATGCCGGGCACGTCGATCACTTGATACAGCACCGGCGACAATACCAGCGAGATGGAAAAAGTAATACCAATGGTGATGCCTATCATCGCCATGGCTTTAGTGCGATGTTCTTCGCGGGTGAGGTCGGCAGTGAGTGCCATGACGGCAGCATTGATCGCGCCCGCACCCTGGATGATGCGCCCAGCGATGACCCAATAAATATTATCCGCGTAAGCCGCGATAAAGCTACCTAACGCAAATAATAAAAGGCCGAATAAGATGACGGGTTTGCGCCCGTAGCGGTCGGATAACCAGCCTGCGGGAATTTGTAAAATCGCTTGCGTTAAACCATACGCGCCAAGCGCCAAGCCGACCAACATTTTATTGTCGCCGCCGGGTAGCCGCTCGGTGGCATATAGCGCGAACACGGGCAAGATGATGAATAGCCCCAGCATACGCAGCCCGTAGATACTGGCCAACCCTAAGCTGGCACGACGTTCAACGGAGCTCATGGCATCTGAGCTCGATAGGGATGAAGGTTCTGGCATGGAAGGTGGGGAGATAGAGATATTGGGGAAGCAAACGAATTGGCGTATATTAGCAGGTTGATTCCCCCCCAGATAGAACTACAGATAGAACTCCAAATAGAACTATAAGATAGCTCGGTATAAAACTTCGCATGGACAGCATAAAAATTCGCGGTGCACGCACGCACAATCTTAAAAACATTAGCCTTGATTTGCCACGCAATAAGTTGGTGGTGATTACTGGCTTGTCTGGCTCGGGCAAATCTTCGCTGGCGTTTGATACCTTGTATGCCGAAGGACAGCGGCGCTATGTGGAATCTTTGTCCGCCTATGCGCGGCAATTTTTACAGCTCATGGAAAAGCCGGATGTGGATTTGATCGAAGGCTTGTCGCCCGCCATCGCCATCGAGCAAAAAGCCACTTCGCACAATCCCCGTTCTACCGTGGGCACGGTGACCGAAATTCATGATTATTTGCGGCTGCTATTTGCGCGTGCGGGTGATCCATATTGCGCGACGCATAATCTAGTGTTGCAAGCACAGAGCGTGGCGCAGATGGTGGACCACATGCTGCAACTGCCCGTCGATACGCGCATTATGATTTTGTCGCCGCTGGTGGTAGAGCGCAAAGGCGAGCAGTTGGAATTATTCGACGAGCTGCGCGCACAGGGCTTTGTGCGCCTGCGCGTAAATGGCAAAGTATATGAAATAGACAATCTGCCCGCACTGCAAAAAACCAAAAAACACACCGTTGAAATTGTAGTGGATCGCTTAAAAATCAGCGCGGACAATAAGCAACGCTTGGCTGAGTCGTTTGAAACGGCCCTGCGCCATGCCGATGGCCGCGCGATTGCGGTAGAGATGGATTCCGGCAAAGAGCATCTATTTTCGGCCAAGTTTGCCTGCCCGATTTGCAGCTATTCGCTACCGGAACTGGAGCCGCGTTTATTTTCATTTAACAACCCGATGGGCGCGTGCCCAGAATGTGATGGCTTGGGCAATATCAGTTTTTTTGATCCCAAACGCATCGTTGCTTTCCCGCAACTATCATTAAGCTCTGACGCGATTAAAGGCTGGGATAAACGCAATCAATTTTATTTTCAAATGCTGGACAGCTTGGCGCGACATTACGATTTTGATCTGGAACGCCCCTTTGAAAGTCTGCCCGAAAAAATCCAACAGATTATTTTATACGGCTCTGGCCGCGAAGAGATCGCGTTTAAGTATCTCGGCGAGCGCGGCAAACCTACACTGCGCGAACACGCTTTTGAAGGCATCGTCAACAATCTAAAGCGGCGTTATAAGGAAACCGATTTGCCGACCGTGCGCGAAGAGTTGGCGAAATATCTCAACACCTGTGTTTGCCCAGAATGCAAAGGCACGCGCCTACGCCATGAGGCACGCCATGTGCGGATTGGCGATGCAACGATTTATGAATTAAGCGCGCTGCCGCTAAAGCAGGCATTAGTGGTTTTTCAAGCACTGCAATTGCCCGGCCACAAGCAAACGATTGCCGAGCGCATCGTGCAAGAAATTATCAGCCGCCTAAATTTTTTAGTGAACGTGGGGTTGGATTATTTATCGCTGGAACGTTCCGCCGAAACACTTTCTGGTGGCGAGTCACAGCGTATTCGTCTGGCCTCGCAGATTGGCTCTGGCTTAACGGGTGTGATGTATGTGCTGGACGAGCCTTCCATCGGCCTACATCAGCGCGACAATGATCGCTTGTTGGGCACGCTCAAACGCCTGCGCGATATGGGTAATAGCATCATTGTGGTAGAGCATGATGCCGATGCAATTCTAGCGGCGGATTATGTGGTGGATATGGGGCCAGGTGCGGGTGAGTATGGCGGCAAGATTGTCGCACAAGGCACGCCGCAAGAAGTGTGTGCTAACCTTGATTCGTTGACTGGCGATTATTTATGCGGTCGCCGCAAGATTGAAGCCCCCAGCAAACCGAGGTTGCCGGATAAAAAACGGATGCTGCAAATTAAAGGGGCGAGTGGAAATAATTTAAAGCAGGTTACGCTGAATTTACCCGTGGGCTTGCTGGTATGTGTCACGGGCGTGTCGGGTTCGGGCAAGTCTACGCTTATTAATGACACGCTTTATCACGCCGTGGCGCAGCATCTCTATGGCAGCCATGCTGAACCTGCGCCTCACGCGGCAATCACCGGGCTGGAGTTTTTTGACAAGGTGATTAACGTTGATCAAAGCCCCATCGGTCGCACGCCCCGCTCCAACCCCGCCACTTATACGGGGCTATTTACACCCATACGCGAACTCTGTGCGGGCGTACCGCAATCGCGTGAGCGCGGTTATGGCCCCGGTCGATTTTCATTTAACGTAAAAGGGGGGCGTTGCGAATCCTGTCAGGGCGATGGAGTCATTAAAGTAGAGATGCATTTCTTGCCTGACCTGTATGTGCCGTGCGATGTATGTCACGGCATGCGCTACAACCGCGAAACGCTGGAAATACAATACAAGGGAAAAAATATTCACCAGATTTTGCAAATGACGGTGGAGCATGCACATGAATTTTTCAAGGCTGTGCCCATCGTCGCACGCAAGCTACAAACCATGTTGGACGTGGGTCTCGGCTATATCACGCTGGGACAAAGCGCCACCACACTGTCTGGTGGCGAGGCGCAGCGTATTAAATTATCGTTAGAATTATCCAAACGCGACACCGGACGCACGCTGTATATTTTTGGATGAGCCGACCACAGGCTTGCACTTTCACGATATTGCTTTGCTGCTGAAAGTGCTGCATAAATTGCGCGATCAAGGCAACACGCTGGTGGTGATCGAGCATAATTTAGATGTCATTAAAACTGCTGACTGGATTGTTGATATGGGCCCAGAAGGCGGCGAAGGTGGGGGGTTGATTATCGCGCAAGGCTCACCGTTTGATGTAGCCAACAACCCCAATAGTGCGACGGGTGCCTATCTAAAAAGCGTTATTTAACTGAGCTCGAGAAAAACAACACGTATCAAAATTTTGATTTATGATACACCTGCCTGTTGCCGAGCTTTTATGTCTATGCATCGCTTGAAAGATATTCGCGAGCGTTGGTTTACTCTTCAAAATTCACATCAGGCCGTAGATGTTTCTAACTCAACCCTCTATTAACTTAGCTATTTAAATAAGGAGTAAAAAACATGTCAAAATTAACATCTTATGTAGCTGTATTATCGTTTTGCTTGGGACTGGGCATGACACAAGCGTCTGCCGCAGGTGACAAGACGGTCACACTCAATCTCGGTGGAAAATTTTGTGAGTTTTACCCAGATGAAGTGGCTGCCGCTTTGAGAAAGTTGCCGGGAGTGAAATCTGCCGATACCAAGCAAGGTCAAAAATTTGCAGTGGTGCAGTATGATGCAAGCCAAGTAAACACCGACAAAATGATTGCTGCGGTTAAGGGTGTCAAGCAAGAGGGAATGTGGCACTGTGAGGCGACGGTTAAATAATCTTTTCGGATTTACGTGCTATATTCACCCTGCGCCTGAATTTTTGGCGGCAGGTTGCAACAGGAATACAGCTTGTTTGGTTTTATTTTTGCTAATTTATTTTTTAGGAGAAACTACAATGAAAAAATTCAACTCACTCGCACTTGTATTAGCGGCCAGCATTTATGCCTCTGCTGCGCTAGCAGCGGACGCATCCATTAACATTTCGTCCCCTGCTAATGGCGCAAAAATTAGCTCGGCAGCAAGCGTTCCAGTGACCTATGAGGTGATGCCCGGCCCTAAAGGTGACCACACGCATATTTATGTCGATGGCAACCAAAAGGCCGTGCTGATGAAGCTGAAGGATACGCACACGCTGGATGCATTGGCCAAGGGCACGCACGACATCTGCATTAAGATTGTTAACAAAGCACACTCACCGATTGGCGTGGAGAAGTGTGTTGCGGTAACGGCGGAATAGCATCGTTGGCAGCCTCTATTGAAGGGTTAAGCTACGCCATTGTTCAAGTCGTGCACAATTTCGGTGCCGCCGCAGTTGTGGGCGGTGCCGTTTTTGCTTTGTTCCCCGCCACACAACCAGTGACCATACAACGTTCGCTGGCATGGCTGGTGGGCTTCGGATGGACGGTGCAAGGACTCAGCGGCATGGTGTTTGGCGCAACCAGTTATTATTTTTATGGCCAGCTACCTGATATTCATGGTATTGCGACTACCGCACTCGTTATAAAAGTAATTTGTGCCGCAGCGGGCTTCACCACAGCAGCGTTATATTTGTGGCAAGGCCAAGCGTGGTCGGTAGAAAAGCGGCGCGCAGCTTGGAAATTGTTGATTGCACTTGGGGTAACGGCCTTAACCGCAGCAGCTTTTTTGCGCTGGCTTTCATAGCTGAATATTGATCAACCTAACAACATATATCATTAGCAACAACGAAAAAGGCTTCCAACATAAATTGGAAGCCTTTTTATTTTTGGTGCCGCTTTATTTTTGGTGCGGCGTTGCTAAAATTACTCTGCTGCAACCTCAACGGGCGTTAAATCTGCCGGGCGATCAACCAACTCAACGAGTGCCATAGGGGCATTGTCGCCCTTACGAAAACCAAACTTCAAGATACGTGAATACCCGCCATTGCGCGCTGCGTAGCGTGGGCCCAGCTCGTCAAACAGCTTGGTTACCATCTCGCGATCACGCAAGCGTGCAAACGCTAGGCGACGGTTAGCCAAATTAGGTGTTTTTCCCAAAGTTAAAATAGGTTCGGCAACGCGGCGCAATTCTTTTGCCTTAGGTAAGGTCGTTTTAATTGCTTCATAACGAAACAAAGAAACCGTCATATTGCGAAGCATGGCCAGGCGATGACTGCTGGTTCGATTTAATTTTCTTAATCCTGAACGATGCCGCATGGTTATCCTCTTTTGCTTTAATCTCGCTCACTGGCATCAAGAATGCCTTAGTAAGCTATTACTGAATGTAAATACTCGCCTGCTGGCTACTATTTATCTCTAATTTTTTTATCTACAGGTTATTTGTCTACAGGCGCAAGCCAGTTTTCCAACTTCATGCCCAAGGACAAACCATGCTCAGCCAAAACCTGTTTAATTTCATTCAATGATTTTCGACCCAAATTTGGTGTCCGCAACAGATCATTTTCTGTATGCTGAATTAAGTCTCCAACATAATGAATACTCTGCGCCTTAAGGCAATTTGAAGAACGTGGCGTCAGCTCTAAATCGTCCACCGGACGCAGCAGCATAGGATCAACCTTGGGCGCTTGCGGCTTCTCTTGCGGCATGGGCGTGCCTTCCAGCGAGGCAAACACAGAGAATTGCTCGACCAACACACGTGCAGCGTAACGAATAGCTTCTTCGGGATCAATCGCACCGTTAGTCTCGATGTCCATGATTAACTTATCCAAATCTGTGCGTTGCTCAACTCGGGCACTTTCTACCGCATAGCTCACGCGACGTACTGGGCTGAACGAAGCATCCAGCGAAATGTACCCCACCGAACGGGTGTTACCTTGCGTTTGTCTGGAAATAGAGGAAACATAACCGCGGCCTTGTTCCACTTTGATCTCCATATCCAACTTGCCGCCCGCTGTCAGGTGTGCAATAACGTGCGTAGGATTGATCACTTCGGTGTTGGAACCCACCTCAATGTCACCCGCTGTTACAACACCTGCGCCGTCCTTCTTCAGGGTCAATACGGCATCGGTGGCATTGTGCAGCTTTAGTACCAAACCTTTAAGGTTAAGCAAAATCTCGACCACATCTTCTTGCACACCATCTATAGAAGAATACTCGTGCAATACGCCTGCAATTTTAACTTCTGTTGGCGCGTAGCCCTTCATCGAAGACAGCAGAATCCGGCGCAACGCATTACCCAAAGTATGCCCGTAACCACGCTCAAAGGGCTCCATCACCACTTTGGCGTGAGTTGCAGAAATTCTTTGCACATCAATAATGCGGGGTTTCAAAAAATCATTCTTTTGCATATCCAGCTCCGCGTCAATTACTTGGAATACAGTTCAACAATCAGGTGTTCATTTATGGTAGCAGGTAGCTCCGAACGCTGGGGCTTAGCTTTGTATGTGCCCTTCATCGCTTTGGTGTCTACCTCAATCCACTCCGGAAAGCCACGTTGCTCAGCAGCTTGTAAAGCAGCCTTAACACGCAATTGCGCCTTAGCTCCCTCTGCGAGCTCCACCATGTCCCCTGGGCTCACTTGGTAAGATGGAATGTTGACCCGTTTACCATTCACTAAAATTGAGTTATGACGCACAATTTGACGTGCCTCGGAACGCGATGCGCCAAAGCCCATGCGATACGCAACATTGTCCAAGCGTGATTCCAATATCTGCAACAAGTTTTCGCCCGTGATGCCACGCTGAATTTCAGCAGAGCGGTAAGTCAAGCGGAACTGGCCTTCCAAGATGCCATAAATACGGCGTACTTTTTGCTTCTCACGCAACTGACCACCGTAATCCGACATACGGTTATTCTTCTTCTGACCATGTTGGCCAGGCGGATAAGCACGACGTTCGATGCCACATTTATCGGTGAAGCACTTCTCGCCCTTCAGAAAGAGTTTCTCCCCTTCACGACGGCACTGACGACACTTTGGATCAAGATTTCTAGCCAAGTCTAACTCCCAATTTATATACGACGCTTTTTCGGTGGGCGGCAACCGTTATGCGGTACCGGGGTAATATCTGAAATACTGGTAATTTTAAAGCCCGCAGCGTTCAAGGCACGAACAGCGGACTCACGTCCCGGCCCCGGCCCTTTAATGCGAACCTCCAAATTCTTTACGCCGCATTCGTGCGCCACTTTGCTGGCAGTTTCGCCTGCAATCTGCGCCGCGAAAGGCGTACTTTTGCGTGACCCTTTAAAGCCATTGCTACCGCTTGTTGACCAAGCCAAGGCGTTACCTTGCCGATCTGTGATCGTCACAATCGTGTTGTTAAACGAAGCATGGACGTGAGCAATACCTTCCGCCACGTTCTTCTTTACTTTCTTACGCACTCTTGTGCCAGCTTTAGCCATGTCTACAATCCTCTGTCAAACTTCCCAACCACTCAAATTAAATTACTTCTTAGCTCCCGCAACGGATCTGCGAGGACCCTTGCGTGTACGCGCATTGGTGCGCGTACGTTGCCCACGTACCGGCAAACCACGGCGATGGCGCAAGCCGCGATAGCAGCCCAAGTCCATCAACCGCTTAATGTTCATGGAAATTTCGCGGCGCAGATCACCCTCAACGACAAATTTGGCGACCTCTTCCCGCAGCTTCTCCATCTCGGTGTCACTGATTTCCTTCATCTTAGTGGTTACACCCACCCCCGCAGCCCCGCAAATATTGCGCGCGCGCGTGCGTCCAATGCCGTATATCGCAGTGAGTGCGATTTCAGCGTGCTGGTGATTTGGAATATTTACTCCTGCAATACGTGCCATGCAGCTACCCTATCAAAATAATATATCGACTTAAAAACGAGCTATTGTAACACCGAGGGGCTACCCCACTCAACCCAACCTTACTGAAACCTATCCTTGGCGTTGCTTGTGACGCGCATCACTGCTGCAAATAACCCGCACAACATTTTTACGTCGTACCAGCTTGCAGTTTCTACAAACCTTCTTTACAGATGCTTGTACTTTCATTTGATTCTCCAAAAAACAACCTAAAAAAACACGTCTAAAAAGTTAAACCTATTTCGCACGAAAAATAATTCTGCCTTTGGTTAGATCGTAGGGAGTCAACTCTACCGTGACCTTATCACCAGGCAAGATGCGTATATAGTGCATGCGCATCTTGCCTGAAATATGACCTAATACAATGTAACCATTTTCAAGCTTCACACGAAAAGTCGCATTAGGAAGTGACTCGACCACCTCGCCTTGCATTTGCATCGCATCTTCTTTTGCCATCAGCGAACTAGCCCGCCTTTAAAGTTGGCCTTTTTCAACAGGCTCTCATACTGATGAGACATCATGTAGGACTGTACTTGAGCCATAAAATCCATCGTTACCACAACCATAATCAAGAGTGATGTCCCACCAAAATAAAATGGAACATTCCATTTAACCACCAAAAATTCTGGCAGCAAACACACCAGTGTGACATACACCGCGCCAACCAAAGTCAGGCGCAACATGATCTTTTCAACATACTTTGCAGTTTGCTCGCCAGGACGAATCCCCGGCAAAAACGCACCACTTTTCTTCAAATTTTCTGCGGTTTCCTTGGGATTAAAAACCAACGCGGTATAAAAGAAACAGAAAAATATAATCGCAGCAGCATACAGCATCACGTATATAGGCTGCCCTGGGGACAACATATCGCTTAAGTCTTTCAGCCAAGTCATCCCACCTGCTGACATTCCCGCCAACGTAGCAGGGAACAAAATAATACTGGATGCAAAAATAGGAGGAATCACGCCAGCCATATTAACCTTCAAGGGCAAGTGTGAACTTTGACCACCGTAAACCTTATTGCCCACTTGTCGCTTAGCATAATTGACGAGGATTTTGCGCTGCCCGCGTTCTACAAATACCACCAATGCCGTGATGCCGATTGCACCAAAAAACAAAAACAATACTAACGGAATCGAGAATGCGCCCGTACGCGCCAACTCCAATGTACTGCCAATTGCGCTGGGTAAGCCCGCTGCAATACCTGCAAAAATAATGAGCGAAATGCCGTTACCCAAGCCGCGTTCAGTAATTTGTTCACCCAACCACATCAAAAACATTGTTCCAGAAACCAGCGTCACCACCGTCGTCACCTGAAACATGATGCCAGGATTCAAAACCAAACCTTGTTGCCCCTGCAGTGCTACTGCCATAGCCAGCGCTTGGAAAATTGCCAGAATCAACGTACCGTAACGAGTGTACTGGGCAATTTTTCTACGCCCGGCATCTCCATCTTTTTTTAACTGCTCCAGATGCGGTACGGCATGAGTGGCCAGTTGCATGATAATCGAGGCGGAAATATAAGGCATAATTCCCAGCGCCAAAATCGTGAAACGAGAAAGCGCGCCACCAGAAAACATGTTGAACATGCCTAAAATACCGCCCTTCTGCGAGTCAAACAACTCAGCCAGAACTTCTGGGTTAATGCCAGGAACAGGAATGTGCGCGCCAATTCTGTAAACAATCAGTGCCCCTAACAGAAACCACAGCCGACTACTCAGGTCGCCATATTTTCCTTTGCTAGCACTATTTTTTACGGCTGCGTCCAAACGACTCACCCTTCTGCCGAGATGCTGCCGCCTGCCGCTTCAACAGCAGCACGCGCACCCTTGGTCAACAACAGGCCTTGCAACTTTACGGGACGGGCGATCTCGCCGGCCAAAATAACCTTAACCGACAACGTGGCTGAAGGGACTAAACCCGCCTGCTTAAGAACGAGCAGATCAATCACGTCTACTGGCAAGGCTTCTAAATCTGACAAACGTACTTGCGCATTATCGTTACGCGTTAACGACACGAAACCACGCTTGGGCAAACGACGCTGCAGGGGCATCTGTCCACCCTCAAAGCCGACCTTATGAAATCCGCCAGAGCGCGACTTCTGTCCTTTGTGGCCGCGACCACAAGTCTTACCAAGACCACAGCCGATGCCTCTGCCGACACGGCGCTTGTAATGAGTGGAACCTGCTGCTGGTTTAATTTTGTTGAGTTGCATTTAAGCCTCCCACTTTACTAAATAATACACTTTGTTAATCATGCCCCTGACCGCAGGCGTATCTTCTACGTCCACTGTATGATTGATGCGGCGCAATCCCAAGCCACGCACACAGGCGCGGTGTGATTCTTTGGTACCGATCACACTCTTAATCTGGGTGACTTTCAGTCGGCCCGCTGCCTTAATCTCTTTAGTGCTTTCCATTACTTACCCCTGAATTTCTTCTATGGTCTTGCCGCGCTTAGCCGCAACTTCGGCTGGTGCATTCAATGCGCGCAAGCCGTTAATTGTTGCCCGCACCACATTATATGGATTGCTTGAACCTATGCATTTAGCCAACACATTATGTACGCCTACCGCCTCAAAAACCGCGCGCATTGCACCGCCGGCAATGACTCCCGTACCATCTGATGCAGGCTGCATATAAACCTTAGCGGCACCATGCCGGCCAATTACGGTGTGGTGTAGCGTGCCTTTATTTAAGCTAATTTTAGTCAACTTGCGACGCGCCTCATCCATTGCTTTTTGCACAGCCACTGGCACTTCTTTTGATTTACCCTTGCCCATGCCAATGCGACCATCACCATCACCGACCACGGTCAGTGCAGCAAAACCCATAATGCGTCCACCCTTGACCACCTTGGTTACGCGATTAACGGAGATCATCTTCTCGATCAAACCATCCCCACGTTCCTCAGCTTGCTGTGTTCTTCCTTGTGCTTTAGCCATCATTACTCCCAACTAGAATTGCAAACCATGTTCACGCGCTGAATCTGCCAGTGCCTTAACACGGCCATGATATTTATAGCCAGAGCGATCAAATGCCACCTTGGCAATGCCGGCACTCTTTGCTTTTTCAGCAATCAGCTTACCAACCAACACAGCCGCAGCCACATTGCCGCCGTTCGCCACTTCTTTTTTCACATCCGCCTCAACTGTGGAAGCACTCGCTAAAACTTTACTGCCACAGGCAGAAATAATCTGCGCGTAAATGTGTAGATTAGTGCGGTTGACTGCTAAACGAACCGATTTTTGCCCAGCTATTTTTGCACGGGTTTTGCGTGCTCTGCGCTGGCGTGCATCACTCTTGGTAAACATAAACACCTCAATTATTTCTGCCGTAATTATTTCTGCTGCAATTATTTCTTCTTGGTTTCTTTCAGCTTCACAACTTCATCAGAGTAACGCACACCCTTGCCTTTATATGGCTCTGGCGAACGGAAAGCTCTAATCTCTGCTGCGACCTGCCCAACCTGTTGCTTGCTTGATCCTTTAAGCACAATTTCAGTTTGCGAGGGCGTTTCAACCTTCACGCCAGATGGCATTTTATAAGACACCGGATGTGAGTACCCCAACGTAAGATTTAACATTTCTCCGGCAGCTTGGGCACGATACCCCACGCCAACCAATGTCAACTTACGCTCAAAACCCCGACTCACACCCTGCACCATATTGGCAATCAATGCACGTAAGGTGCCGGACATCGCATCGGCTTTTGCAGAATCATTCAACGCTGCGCACAGCAAGTGGTCACCCTCTTGCTTGATTGCCACATCGCCATTCAGCGTCTGTGTCAACGTGCCCAAGGGGCCCTTAATAGAAACCTCATGTGCAGCGATAGACGCATTTACACCTGCGGGCAATACAATAGGATTTTTGGCAACTCTGGACATATTTACCTCGTTACGCGACGATACACAAAACTTCGCCGCCAATTCCATTAGCGCGCGCTTTGCGATCTGCCATCAAACCTTTAGAAGTCGAAACAATCGCGACACCCAAACCGTTCATCACCTTTGGTATCTCGTGACACCCTTTATAAACACGCAAACTGGGGCGGCTGACGCGCTGAATTTGCTCTATAACAGGGCGACCCGCATAGTATTTCAGTCCAATTTCTAAAACAGGCTTACCATCGTTATTAGCAATGGCAAATCCTTCGATATACCCTTCGTCTTGCAGCACTTTTGATATCGCCACCTTCAGCTTGGAAGAAGGCATAACAACCGTCAGCTTCTGTGCCATCTGTGCGTTCCTGATACGCGTCAACATATCGGAGATCGGATCACTCATACTCATAAATTTCTCCTACCAACTTGCCTTGATTACGCCAGGAACTTCGCCACGCATGATGTATTCGCGCAACTTAGTACGACCCAGACCAAATTTACTAAACACACCTCGACTGCGACCCGTTAATGTACAGCGATTACGCAGTCGAACCGGGCTGGCATTGCGTGGCAATGCTTGCAATTTCTGGCGCGCAACATAGCGATCCTCTTCACTCAACTTGATGTCCGCAATCAGTGCGATTAAATCAGCGCGCTTGCTTGCATATTTTTTGACCGTCTCACGACGCTTCAAGTCACGATTTATAACAGACATTTTTGCCATTTTGTCCTTAGCCCTTCAGTGGGAATTTAAATGCCAACAACAACGCGCGCGCCTCTTCATCTGTCTTAGCACTCGTAGTAATCGTAATGTTCATGCCGCGCAATGCATCAATCTTGTCGTATTCAATTTCAGGGAAAATGATTTGTTCTTTAACGCCCATATTGTAATTTCCCCGCCCGTCAAAAGCCTTGCCGGACATACCACGAAAATCGCGAATACGAGGAATTGCAACAGTGACCAAACGATCCAAAAATTCGTACATATGCGAACGGCGCAATGTTACTTTGCAGCCAACTGGATAGTTTTCACGAATTTTAAACCCAGCGATAGATTTCTTGGACTTGGTGACAACGGGCTTCTGCCCAGATATCTTTTGCATATCCGACACCGCGTGCTCCATTACCTTTTTGTCGGCAACCGCTTCGCCCACGCCCATATTCAACGTAATTTTCTGAATACGAGGCACCTCCATCACAGACTTGTAGCCGAACTTTTTCATCAGCTCCGGTGCTACGGTATCCTTGTAAAAATCGTACAAACGCGCCATGCTCAAATCACTCCCTTATGCGTCAATCGCTTCGCCACTGGATTTAAAAACGCGAACTTTTTTTCCGTCGCCCAATGTTTTAATTCCAACTCGATCAGCTTTTTTAATTGCTGAATTAAAGATAGCCACATTGGAAGCGTGAATAGACATCTCCTGCGAGATGATGCCACCCGTCAAACCCTTGACCGGGTTTGGCTTCTGATGTTTCTTAACTTTATTTACACCACTTACCAGCAAACGATCACCAAGGACGCGCAAAACACTTCCGCGATTCCCCTTGTCCTTACCTGCGATGACGATCACATCATCATTTTTTTTAATTTTTAGCACGATTATTTCCTGCCTGCGTTAATATCAATACGGTATTTACTCTGATACTTTTAAACAACTCCAGCGACTTACAAAACATCACCGACTTACAGCACCTCGGGTGCCAACGATACGATCTTCATAAATCGCTCGGTACGCAACTCGCGTGTCACCGGGCCAAATATGCGCGTGCCAATCGGCTCCAGCTTAGCGTTCAGCAAAACCGCCGCGTTACCATCAAACTTAATCAAAGAGCCATCCGCGCGACGCACGCCTTTTGCAGTCCTCACCACCACCGCGCTGTGCACTTCACCTTTTTTCACACGCGAACGCGGCGCAGCATCTCTGATGCTTACCTTAATTACATCGCCTATGCCCGCATAGCGACGCTTGGAGCCACCGAGAACCTTGATGCACATAACAGAGCGCGCGCCAGTATTGTCGGCAACAGTTAAAACCGATTGCATTTGAATCATTATATTTTTCCTTCCAACTTTATCCGCTCTGTGCGGCCAGTCTTGGAACCCGTTCGGGTTAATTTTGCAACCCATTATCTGAGTTGAGATTGCGAAATATTCTTAAACTTCCCCGCCTACCAACAGCGACGAAACGAAGCCGCGCACTATAGTGAAACTTGAGGCTAAGCGCAAGGCCTATGTATAATAAAATCGGTCTTTATCTTAAACCGCTTGCGATTTATCAATCCGCCTGACCACGCGCCAACTTTTTGTTTTTGCTAATGGACGGCACTCTTCTATCGCAACCATATCGCCCGCATGAAATTCATCGTTCTCGTCATGCGCGTGATATTTCTTGGAAACCGTCATCACCTTACCCAAAAGAGGATGCTTAATTTTACGCTCAACCAACACCGTGACCGTTTTGTTCATCTTGTCACTGACCACCGTACCGGTTAACGTTCGCTTCTTTGCCGTTGCACTCATGCCTGCACACCTTTTTCAGTCAATATCGTCTTTACGCGTGCAATATCGCGCCGCACCTTTGATAATTGGCTATTGTTAGTCAATTGCTGCGTCGCAATCTGCGTACGCAAACCAAATTGAGCGCGGCTTAACAACAACAACTCTTGCCCCAACTCGGTCGCAGATTTTGCCCTTAGTTCGCTTGCTTTCATGCTTATGCTCCCACCTGTCTAATCACAAAGGAGGTCGCGATAGGAAGCTTGGCCGAAGCCAAACGAAACGCCTCACGCGCAATCACCTCGTCCACTCCATCCATCTCGTACAGCATTTTACCCGGCTGAATCTCGGCCACGTAATATTCAGGATTACCTTTGCCGTTACCCATACGAACCTCTGCAGGTTTTTGCGAAATTGGCTTATCCGGGAATATGCGTATCCAAATACGTCCGCCACGCTTGATGTGCCGCGTCATTGCACGACGCGCCGCCTCGATTTGCCGCGCTGTCAAACGACCTCGCGCCATTGCCTTAAGGCCAAATTCACCGAAGCTAACTTTATTGCCCCTGGTTGCAATGCCTGTATTACGGCCTTTTTGTTCTTTGCGATACTTTCTTTTAGCTGGCTGCAACATGTTTTGCCCCCGCCTTCCTTGTTTTCTTTTCTGGCTCTGCCGCAACGGGTGCAGCGACTTCTGCTATGCCTGTGTGCTCACCCTTGTAGACCCACACTTTGACACCAATAATGCCATAAGTAGTCTTGGCTTCCGCCGTGCCATAATCAATGTTGGCACGCAGTGTATGCAATGGCACACGTCCCTCGCGATACCATTCAGTACGGGCAATTTCAATTCCATTCAAACGCCCTGCACTCATAATCTTGATTCCCTGAGCACCGAGGCGCATTGCATTTTGCATGGCACGCTTCATTGCGCGACGGAACATAATGCGCTTTTCCAACTGCGACGTAATGCTCTCGGCTATTAGTTGCGCGTCGATTTCTGGCTTACGCACCTCTTCGATATTCAACGCCACGTCCGGCAAATTCATGCGCTTTTTCAATTCGGCACGAATAGACTCAATGTCCTCGCCCTTTTTTCCGATCACCACCCCTGGTCTAGCGGTATAAATCGTAATCTTGGCATTCTTTGCTGGCCGCTCTATGACGATCTTAGAAATGCCCGCACTAAATAACTTCTTTTTCAAATACTCGCGCACCTCAATATCCTTGAGCAGCATCGCCGAAAATGATTTGCTATTAGCATACCAAGTAGATGACCAGTTTTTCTGTACGCTCAACCGGAAACCGATTGGATGAATTTTCTGTCCCATATCTGCATTAACTCCCGACGATGATCGTAATGTGGCAGGCTTGCTTCTCAATCTTGTTGCCGCGACCTTTGGCACGCGGGATCATGCGCTTCAACGAGGTTGCCTTGTCCACATAAATCGTAGCCACTTTCAACTCATCAATGTCTGCACCATCATTGTGCTCGGCATTGGCAATCGCCGACTCCAAACCTTTTTTAATAATGACCGCCGCCTTTTTCGGGCTGAATGTCAAAAGATTTAACGCCTTATCAACTGCCATACCGCGAATTTGATCTGCCACCAAACGACCTTTTTGTGCCGATAGGCGAACACCTTTAACCACTGCTGTGCTCATCACCTCTCCTTATTTTTTGACCACTGCTTTTTTGTCGGCAGCGTGTCCTTTGAAAGTGCGGGTCAGCGAAAACTCGCCCAGCTTATGCCCCACCATATTTTCCGAAATGTAAACCGGTATGTGTTGCTTGCCGTTATGCACCGCAATTGTTAAACCAACAAATTCGGGTAACACGGTTGAACGTCTCGACCATGTTTTAACCGGACGTTTATCACTCGTCGCACGCACGGCCTCCACCTTTTTCAACAGGTGAGCATCAGTGAATGGACCTTTTTTAACGGAACGTGCCATATTTCCTTACCCCTTAAACCTGAAACCGACGACGAACAATCATATTGCTAGTGCGCTTATTGCGGCGCGTACGGAAACCTTTGGCCGGAACACCCCAAGGGCTAACCGGATTACGGCCCGCAGCAGTTTTACCCTCACCCCCACCATGCGGATGGTCTACCGGATTCATCGCCACCCCGCGCACGGTCGGACGAACACCGCGCCAGCGCATCGCGCCTGCCTTACCGATTGAGCGCAGGTTATGCTCCGAGTTACCCACTTCGCCGATAGTGGCTTTACAGTCAACATGCACTTTTCTAATTTCGCCAGAGCGTAATCTCAACTGAGCATACGACCCTTCACGCGCCAACAATTGCACCGAAGTACCCGCCGAACGAGCCAGTTGCGCGCCTTTACCTGGTAGCATTTCAATACAATGAATAGTTGAACCGACCGGCACATTACGCAACGGCAAAGCATTGCCCGCCTTGATCGGAGCCTCCGAGCCGCTTATGAGTTGCGCGCCAACCGCCACACCCTTAGGAGCAATAATGTATCGACGTTCACCATCCGTATAGCATAGCAAGGCAATAAATGCCGTACGGTTTGGGTCGTACTCCAAGCTCTCAACCGTAGCGACAATTCCGTCTTTGTTACGCTTAAAATCAATAATGCGATAATTTTTCTTGTGCCCGCCGCCCATGTGACGAACAGTAATATGCCCGTTATGATTACGACCAGCGGTACGATTCTTTCTCTCAACCAGTGGCGCATGTGGCTTACCCTTATGCAAATCGGGATTCACCACACGCACAACGGTGCGTCGCCCAGGAGAAGTTGGTTTTAGTTTAATCAATGCCATGACTTATCCCTGCCCACTCTCAGCAAAATTAATTTCCTGACCTGCCGCCAGACAAACGTATGCTTTTTTGTTGTCGTTGCGCCGC
>Ga0105164_10000837_pt1 | contig 20214 bp, 20 predicted proteins | sample VDWuncwatermetaG_FD_89674 | JGI IMG/M metagenome (GOLD analysis project Ga0105164, IMG submission 89674) | Wastewater microbial communities from Netherlands to study Microbial Dark Matter (Phase II) - VDW unchlorinated drinking water | ecosystem: Environmental > Aquatic > Freshwater > Drinking...
CATTTATTTGAACAGCGAGTAAGAACAAATTTTAATGCATTAAGATATTGGCAGCCTGAAATAGAGCTAGATGTGGTTTATGAATTTAAAAAAAATCTTCACGTGGGAGAGGTTAAGTTTAGTTTTTTAAAAGAAGCAGAACGGCGCGGGATAATCAAAAGTTTAGAAGAGCGTTGGGTGTTGTGTCATCTCTCAAAAAAGTGGCCTAAACCCGTTTTTGAAGTTTTTGACCTAAAATTTCTTTCTGAACTAAAATAAAAACTTCATTTTCGATTTTCATAGCACTTGTTCAAGTAGGCCTAATAGCCGAGGCGAAGTATTGACGCTTTTTTCTTTGCTTAGGCGGCTTAAGATTTTAGATAATTTTCTGTAAGAATTAAATGTCTCAAGTGCTGCCGGATTGATTTTCTGGTAATGCAGAACGATAAAGCAGGCGCAGTATATTCCGGTGCGTGATTCAGCTAAATTTTCTGATTTAATCATTTTGAGTTTTAAATATTTTATAAGCGTCATCCATAAAAATGGCGTACTCATCAGATTTTAGGGGTGGTGCTCTGGGGTATTTAGTCGCAGGTTTGATTTCGGTTTTTGCCGCGGCAGCTTTCAACGAAGCTGCTTTTGTGGGCTCTGTCTTTTTTGCATTGGCAACGTTAAAAAAAGTTAGAGTTAAGATGAGTAATATAAAATATAATTGTGTGTGATTTTTCATACCCATAGGATACACATTTCACAATACGTTTACAAATAACACATAAGTTGTAACTTTCATCACAAGCCAGAACTGGATGTTTTACTAGGTCTATTGTTACGTCAGTCAGCTATACTTGCGGCTCTTTACCCACTACCGCCGTAATAAAGCTAGGCTTTTCAATTTCTGCATAGCCTGTGGCTAAATAGAGTTTTGAAAAACCAAGTGCGTGAATGCGTTTAGCGACGTCGATGCCGCTCACACCATTTGCTAAATTGACGTCAATATAAAGCGGAGTTGTTTTATCAAACGCACTAGCTACAGCTAAAAACTCAGCTTCGGTTTTAAAAAGTATTACAGATTTATTTTTTTCTTTGGCCATCATCTGCCAGGTCATGTGAATTAATTCGTCATCATCAATTAACACGGCATCGTATTTTATTTTTGGCTGGGTAATTTTAATGGGCACAAAACCGGCCATGCCCTTTGGTATCAGTTTAACGCCCAATTTTGCGCAGCGGTTTTGTATGTGTTCTTCTTCGTAGCGGCTGGTAACTAAAATGCTGTTATCACCCAACCCCAGCTCTTCAATTAAATCTAGGCCTGTCATGTTTTGGTTCAGCAACTCGTAATCAACCAGAAATATTTTTTGTGTAGCGTCTTTGTTTTGCGAACCAGTGCTCTCATCCGTTTGCGCCAAGATATAATTTTTAAACTCACTACCAGAGGTAAAACTTAACAAACGAACACCCAAACTTTCAGCGTTTAATGATTGCAAACGGCCTTTCCAGATCTGATGAATACTTAAATCATCATCTAAAGAAACAACTTGGCTGCTGGACGGCAAAACAAGTTTTTCAACAAACCAACTCGGCGCTGCCGCCTTCGGAAAGCTCATCGTAATGGTGGTGCCCATCCCCACCTTTGATAAAACTTCAAACTGGCCGTTAAAACTTTCTATTGCTTTTTTAGCGTGGTAAATACCTAAACCGCTACCCGAATTTGTGCCGTCTTTACCATGCGATACGCCCTTGTCTCCGAGCTTAGCTAAAATATGCGGCGACATGCCTTTACCGTTATCGTGCACCACAATTGATACCGTATTTTGATCGCTGTTGTGGTCGTTATTAATTGAAACAATGATTTTACCTTTTTGCTCTGCAAAGGCCTCAACTGAATTATTTATTAAATTTGAAAGTACGCGTTTTAGCTCGTTAGAGTTAATCATAGCAAACTCGCCATAAGAGTGGCTAAAGTCAGAGCTGATATCAACATTCATTTTATCGCGGTACTGAATGCGTTTTTCAGAGATGATTTCATCAATCAGCGGCGACAGAAAAAATTTTTTTAACGCAATTGTATTAGTGGTTAATAAATCAGAAGCAGAGATATCAGCCGAAGACGATTGAGCGGCAGATTCTTTGCTTTTTTGAAGAAGTTGATTCGCAATATCGTTAATTCTTTGCACAGCATTTCGAATAATTAACCGTTTTTCTTCAGGGACGTCTTTGAGGGTGGCCGTAATCATATTTAGTGCCGATAATGGCGAGCGAATATCGTGCGAAACCTGTGCGGCAACAGTTACTAGGGCAGATTGAAACTGAATTGACTCTCTGAATCTGAGGTTTTCTAAAAGTTGTTCATTAATTGAATAAAAATCTTGAATTTTGAACTTTAAAGAAGTGCGCTCTGGCGGGCGCACTTCTACCGATAAACGAAGCAGATCAACCTCTTTTATAAGAGTATTTGAAATTAAATTGAAAATGTAAAATAGCAATGCATAAAGAACAAAAGACAAAAAAATTCCAAAAAGAACCCTGAAATAAAAATCTTGCCGCATTTGTGTGAAATTAAAATGTAAAAGCACGTCTCCATAAACATTGTTGTCATATTGAATAATAAATTTTTCTGAATCCTTTCCGACAGCAGTAATTAAATTAGTTTCACAATCATCAGTGGCAACTTTTTTAAGATCAAGCTTAAAGCATTCGATGAAATTTCCCCTTTTTAGCGAATAGAGAAAATTGCTGGCCTCAATAAGGTCTCCTCTCAAAATGGCAGACTTAATTCCAAGCAGTACGGTATGAGCCGTTTTTGTTTTAACATCAGTAATTTTTTGCTTCGTGAGTATGGCATACGAAATCACATCTATAGTTGTAATTAAAATTACAACGAGCACAAGGATTTTAAGCAATTGCTTGCGAAGAACCTCTTTAAAAGAAGGCCTCGATGCTGTTGCCTCAAGTAAAATTTGAGAAAAAAATATAAATAGTCCACCCAATGCAACAAGGGCACCGATCAGCTCGTTTGAATAAATAAATACTTTGAAATAACCGCAGAAAGAAGGCCAAAAACTAAATAGGCACCCGTATTGCCTAGTCCAAGCCATGTTGTTTTATACTCAGATTTAACATGTACAGTTAGCGAGCTTTCGATTGATTTTGAAAGAGCATCGCTAATAACAAAAAGAGTAGTCGTCAGTGTAACAAAAAAGATGTACTTAATTATGCTGCTTTCAAAAATCCAACTGGCGCCAGCTAAGAAGATTCCGCCCTGAAAGGCGATAAATCCTAGAAAAGGTATTATTATGTTGATAAAGTTTTTAGAGAGCCGAGGCAGCAACCAGACCACCGCAGATGTTCTAAGTAAATAAATTAAAACCCCAGTTCCAATGGCCGCTAGCCACATCGAACTAGAGCCAAAACCCATCGGCTCAAGTAATTTGATGGCCTGCCCCGTTAAGTAAAGAAATCCAATAAAATTAAAAAGGGCCGCTAAGCTGTAGAGCACAAAGATACTTTTTTTTGTGGCCACAACCGCAAGCACCTCTTTTAACCCAGCAAGCATGCCAGTTTTAGTTTTATCAGTTATTGGATCAATGTTACGAAAGTCGGCATTTACTATATAAAACAAGAATAAGCGTATAAGAACTACAAAACCAAGAATAACATAAGAACAATGATACAGATTAAAATGAGCTGCTTCAGAAAACTGAAATAACAAGACAATAAAAAGCACAAAACAGATCGGTAATATAAATCGCAACTTTATGCCATATTTAAAACTTCTAAGAAAAAGCGGCGGTGGCGAATCTAGGTTTTTAGTAATACGTTCATATTGTGTTAGATACGAAACCTGATAAGAGCCACTTACGAGAGTATTTGATATCGCGTCTAAGAAGGCCTCAAAAAAGAAGGCGTACCAGACCCATTGAGTCTCGCCAATTGAAGCAAAATAAATAGCAAGGCCTAAGCAAGCAGAAACCAGTATTTTTAAAAACAAACTTATTCTTAAGATCAGAGAACGTCCGAATCTGTCGGCAATAATGCTGGTTGGAAGTTCTAAAAAAGCCGAGAGTAGCAATTGAATTGAGCCAGCAATTAATAGCCCCTTGGCGCCGAAACCTGGCAATAGAGAAATTGCCGCAATTGTAAAAGAGCCACCAATTAGGCTAACAGAGCGAAATAAGGCATCTCTAAAAGCAAAAGCTTTTATAAAATTTGCTGACTCTGATATAGTAATCATAGCGAACTCCTTAATTTATAAAAATAGGCCAAGGTTTCATTATAAAAACCATAGCCTATATAAACAGTGGTCTATACTAACCTATTCCAAGATCAATTCTTGCTTCTGAAAAAATATCGCTATTAAAAATTTCTAAATCGATAGTCATGTTACCTCCTCTCTATTTTGGTAGATAATTTATTAATTTATAACTGTATTTATATGCTGTGGGTGATTTATTAAGCTTACTGTTTCTAAGCTCGCTAAAACTTGGAGCCCAGCCAGCTATATATCGAATTTCTTTTTGTGTAATTTCAGAGAACTCTCTGTAAAGGGCGGCGCGCTTGGCACTATCAAACTCTTTTTCTGCCTTTAATCGAATAGCCTCGGCTTTTGTGCCAAAAAGTTCTTTTGATGTGCGGCCTAACATTGAAGGCAAAACAGTTAAGTAGCCCTCTGGGTCAAAAAACCCGCCCGCGTATGATATTAAAACTAAGTCATTTGAAGATTCTTTTTGCCTAGCAAGCTCATGCAATGGAAATGCATTTATTTTGATAATTACACCGGAGTCTTTCAGCTCTTTAGTAGAAAAAATTTGTGCAGAAATAATTTCTGAAAGCCCCTCTGGTACGGCGACCTCAATAGATACTTTTTTAAAATTAATTTTTTTACTCAACTTAGGACGCTCATGCAATGAGCCTAAAATACCGTAAGGCACTATTCCTGTTGATAATTCGCAATTAAGCGCTCGTCCAACAGCTTGAGACAGCAAAGTCAATACAGTGTTTATTTGGACTCTTTGTTCATTTTTAAAGCGCTTGTAATTGTTGCCCAACCACCAAAAGGATGTTTGAAAAAAACTAAATGATTTTACATCGTAATGGGTAGTCTGAAGCTGTGGATATTTTTTCAACAGAAGCTCTTTAGTTGATTTTGATGCTGTTATAAACAAATCAGATGGAAGAGTTGGAAGGATATTTTTAATAGGATCTATAATATCAACTCTCCAGCGTTTAATTTTTATTTCGTTTAAACTTCGATACTTCGAATTACTGACTAAGTACCAAGCCCCTGCTTCTTTTACAATTCTGTAGGGACCTGACCCGATAAAGGGTTCATTACTTTCTGAATTAAAAACCCAACTTTTGGGTAATATGCCCAGGTGATCACGAGATAGCGCCAAAAGAATCGGAACATATTTATGACGAAGAACAATTTTAAGATTTTTATCATTAATAATACTAACGGCTTTGATAACATGTAGATAATTATAACTTTGTGATGTAGGGTTTTGAAGATGTCGTTCAATAGAAAACTTAACATCTTCACTTGTTACAGGCTGCCCGTTAGAAAAAAACGAACTGTCACGTAAAGTAATAATAAGCTCAGTTTGTTTGTTACTAAACTCCCATTTATCAGCAAGTGCGCCCGTTACAAGGCCGTCGTCGCCAAGCGTGAAAAGTGGCTCTAAAATTTGACCAATAAGAATATGTTCTTGATAAATATTTATATTGAGAGGGTCTCTAGGAAAAGTGGGCGCGTTTATTCCGACCGAAAAATCGATTGCTAATGCCATAAAACTGAACCTCCAAATTATTAGAAAAAGCGTAAGCTTAAAGTGTTTTTGCAAAAGGCTCATAAACCCCCTTGAGTAAATGCCTGCCGAAATCTGTAAGCTCTTTTTCGTCAAGAGAGCTTAGATTATCGTTAAACTTTGAAACAAAAAAATTAAGTTTTTCGTTAGTAGCATCAAATATTTGCACGAACTGAATCATTCTGAAAAGCGCATGCGCCGAATGTAGCCGTCCAATTGGTGGTCTTAACTTATTTTGATAAGGAGCATGAATAAGCTGAAAATCGTATTTCTCAACAACGAGTCGATCAACAAAATTAATTAAAAACAATTCTTGATGAGCTGACTCATGAATAATTGAAACAAAAAAGTCAAACTGGCTATCATTAGGGTTAAAGTGAAGAAAGAGCGACCCAAGAAAGTGGGGGTGAGATGCGCCCCTGAAGTTTACATTGTCTAGCATAATTGCATATTCTAAAAAAGACATGAGTGGCGCATAGATTTCGTTTTTTGTTGCGAATGAAATAAAATCTTCAATCCAACTGATAGCGTTTGGCGCAAGAGCCTCAGCGCTAACAAGCCGCCCTTTTTTAAAAAAGTGAAGAATTTGATCTTGTATATATTCAAACTGATCAAAATTAGAGGTTACGATCTGTAAAGGGCGCGGTCGAACCTCGGAAAGACTTGTGCTTCGATTAAGAGGCTTATAGTATGATGAAGAAACAAAGGTCAAAGAGAGGCAGTCAGGTAGAACCATTTGTTGTTCAAGCCCAAGGCCTAGACGCATTTTATCTTTGATGGGGGTAACGAGAAAACGAGTTACCCATTGATTTTCAGTAAGCATAGATTTTAAGGCATCCATTTATTTGTTTCCATACTGCTTGTGGAGGTGTAGTTAAAGCATGCCTACTGTCAAATAAATCGACAAGTTTTTATAATCGTCTACTTATTTGACAGACGTGCCTAACTCCAAAAAAATCTCCAGAAAGAGAAAGTGGTCATGTGTTTGTCTCTGAAATATTCAGGTGTGCTCATGGCTGTTCTTTCGTAATACGACTCCATTTTAAACTCCGCTTGTTAAGTTAGGTTAAGTGTCGTAACCCACGTATCAAGTTTTGTGCCAGATTTAGAGAGCCTGTAAACGAAGGTATTGAATCTCGCGTTCGAAATTCCAACGATTCGGAATTCAGTTCAAAAAAAATTCTTAAGCTTAGCAACATTGTAATTTTTGCACAGCTTACAGAGTTAATTCTGATTTCGTCTTTAAAAGCCTTCAAACCGCTACAAAAATTATTTTTTACTTTCGACTTTAATTAAAGCCTTACCATTATCAACAAAGTAAACTTCAGCGCCAGTAACAGCGCCGATTTTACGTACGGTTTGACCAGCTTTATTAACAACAACAATGCTAATGCCGCGAGCTTTCAATTGTTCTTCAAAAGTAGGGTCTTGATATTGCTGTCGTATCATTTGGTATTTTGGGCCAGACATTTGATTAAATGCTGTAAGTGTCTGAAGCGCGGGGGTATCTAATTTTTGCGGGCTAGTGCCGAATGTGGCCTGTAGAGGTTCGGTTGTAATTGCGTCGACGCTAGCTGGTTTTCGGTTGGGCGCGCTGGTTTCAGCCTTTGCAACAGTGCTTAGACTAGCTGGTTGCGGGGCTACCGAAGCAGGGCTGCGATTATTTGAAACTGTATTGGTGGCAGAAGCTGGGGGAGTTGTTGCCTTAGTTAGCGCGCTGCCAGCGTCAGCAGTTGCTATTTCGGCTGGAGAAGGAGAAAAAGCTGGAGTTGTGGCTGGAGCATTTACAGCTAAGTTGGTTTTTGATAGAGGCAAGGTCTGCACTGGGCGATCAAAATCGGGCGAGTATTTATCATTAAGAATTTCGTTTACAGGGTAAGCGGCCACCTTAGCTACTTGCGCTGATGGCTTTACTGTAGCGGCTTGCACTGGGGTTACAGCCATTGCCATTGCTGTATTTAAAGACCGCGCAACACCTTCAGTGGTTTCATTTAAGGCGGTGTATACAGCATTTAAACTACTATTAACAGCGGGCGTAGCAACAACAGACTGCACGTCTCCGTAATTATTTGCGGCGCTCTGCCCAGCACTGTTTTGTAAATAACTATTTGCTAATGTATCAATGTCAGTTGACTCAACTGGGGTAAAAACAGCGGGGTCGGTTGTTGTTTGTAAATTGGTTGTGACTCTTGCTTGGGTTTGCAGGTGTGCAAGCTCTTGTGCTGCGGTTATTGTGGTGTTGGAGTTCTTACCGTCATCGCTAATAGCGGCGGTGGTTTTTAGAACAGGCGTGGACGCACCGCTTGCGCAAAGCTTTAGTATTTCATTACTGGTGGTCATTTTAGTCTGACTTAAATTTGGTGGCGAAAAGCACAGGTTATCGAATTGTGTTGCAAACGCCTCATCCAAACACTTTTTACATAGTAAGAATTTGCTAAAAAGTAAAGAAAAGCCTTCAATTACGGTCATTTGGCATAAATTTCACGGTGAAACCGACCTCATGTCGCATCTTTAGAGTTTTATATGAAATATATCATTTTGAGAAAAATGCGATTGTTTGCAAGAATGAATATTTTTTAAAGTCTGCATCGCGAGTAAATATTCTTTTGACCTTATGCTGCTTCAGACAAATAGCAATTCTTGCATCAAAAACCTCATTGCCTTTGAGCCCTATAATCTGCCGTGCAATGTCAGGAAGTTGTTTCCACCAATTGGTTTCTTCGTCTAGAATTCGTATATCATAAGCTTCAATCAGTTGATCTAAGGCCTCTACCGCTTTTTCAATCTTTAAGGGCGAAGGGAAAACTTTAGAATGTGTTAGAAGCCTCAGCACCTCACCTATATTTGTAGGCGTCGTGCAAAGATCGTCTTCAAGGTTATCCAACCCCTCCAATACTTCTTTATGAAAGGAGCTCGAGGAGACCATGACCCCAATTAATATATTTGTATCAAGAGCGGTCATCTTCTAAGTCCTCCATCCAGTCTTTTCGATTAGTAAGATCAATCTTTTCAGATCCAAGATTAAGAGGTTTAAATTTTTTGGAAGGCTGTCTTTTTTTTTGGCGCCAAAGATCGCGACCCATTGATGCCCAAGAGCTTATAATTTCACTGACCGCTTTTCCGGTCACCTGGCTCGCGGAGGGCTAATCGCAGCGGCTACAGAACAAGAGCAAGTTATCACAGCAGAACATATAAGAATAGCTTCGACAGAACTTATTTAAAAAATTTGAATATTCAGTGAACCGTGCCTCCATCAAAAAAATGGGGGTTTTTTTCTTAAGAAGTCAAAGGATCACTATGCAAAATAAAGTGGGAATCTTTGATCAGAAGATCGTGCAACTTCACACCTATGAAGATTATTTTTTAAATCACTTAGAAAGATCTTGTCCAAACTCGAATGACTAAGAAATAGCTTGAACATGTTTTTTTCCCATGAAGATTCAATGGGTAAAGAAAACTCAGACCGAAATAAGTGAGCACCTAATGATAAAATCGCTGTATCACCAGCCTCAGAAAGCTTCTCTAAAATATATCTAGTAGTGTTAAAATCAAAATCAGAGTCATGCCCATAGCCTTGATTAAACTTAGTGTAAGGGACATCGCACTCCTTAAACAAAAAGTTAATCTCATCTACAGATTTAGACTTTATTTCTTCGTTGATCTTTTGAATTAACTCTATTCGTTTTAACTTTTCCACAGATTCCTTTTTAGCAAGTATTGAGCATTCTCACAAGCCAAAGCAGCTGTGCGTAGTTGAACGCTAAGACCGTTATGCTCACTATCCTTTTCGCTCTTATCGAGCTTTCCGCGCTACCGCGCGCACCATGTAGTCCGTTTGTAGTGTTTTTGAAAACAAACTACAGAGGGGACGACAGAACGACATCCAGCAGGCCAATTCCCATAGGCAATCTGAAATAACGGTGAATAATGATTTCTTCGACAGGAACAGAGCTAAGTGATGATTTTTATTGAATGTATTTTTAGATTACCAACGATTATTTTCAGCTTGACGAAAAATGGTAGGGGTGCACGGACTTGAACCGCGGATCCTCCGGTTATGAGCCGGATGCTTTAACCAACTAAGCTACACCCCCACAATGGTTTAAATTATAAAAATATTACCAAATAAAATCTAGCTGTCTACAAAAGTTTTAAGCTTATTCGAACGGCTCGGGTGGCGCAGTTTGCGCAGCGCCTTGGCCTCAATCTGCCTAATGCGCTCGCGGGTGACGTTAAAATCTTGCCCCACCTCTTCTAGGGTATGGTCGGATTCTTCACCTATGCCAAAGCGCATGCGCAGCACTTTTTCTTCTCTTGGAGTTAGCGTTGAAAGTACACGGCGGGTTTGTTCCGCCAAGTTTATATTCACAATCGCTTCCGCCGGATTGATAACTTTTTTATCTTCAATAAAATCACCTAAGTGAGAATCCTCTTCTTCACCCACCGGAGTTTCTAAGCTGATAGGCTCTTTGGCAATTTTTAGAACTTTGCGTACTTTGTCCACTGGCATATCCATTTTATCAGCTATTTCTTCTGGTGTGGCCTCGCGACCCAGCTCTTGAATTAATAAACGCTGCGTGCGCACTAATTTGTTGATGGTTTCAATCATATGCACCGGAATACGAATGGTGCGGGCTTGATCGGCAATGGCGCGCGTGATGGCCTGACGAATCCACCAGGTGGCATAAGTTGAAAACTTAAAACCACGACGGTATTCAAATTTATCAACGGCTTTCATTAAACCAATATTGCCTTCTTGAATTAGGTCCAAAAACTGCAAACCACGGTTCGTGTATTTTTTGGCAATTGAAACCACCAAACGTAAATTGGCTTCAACCAATTCAGATTTTGCCAGGTCTGCCTCGCGCTCGCCCTTCCAAATAGCGGTGTAGGTTTCTTGAATCCATTTAAAATTCATGGCGGTGTCGTCATGTAGACGCTTTAAGCGAACTTCTGCTGTCTGAGCCTGAATAACATAAGATCTAAAGCGACCGAATGATAGGCCCGTGTCACGGGTCATTTTTGTTAATTCTTTTTCGTTAGACTCAACTTGCTTTAATCTTTCTGCTAGAGAGGCCACGTCTTTTGAGAACGTTTTTTCTGTTCCGTCTTTAATGCGACGACGCAGGGTGCCCATGCGGCCAACTAAGTTTTTAAACTTAATCACTACGCGATTAATTGTTTTACGATTAAAATTGATCGATTCAAAATTAGCCATTAATATTTGGTTAATGCCTTTTAAATCTTCCATAACTTTTACTCTTACGTTTGGATTAATATTCTCATCACGTAATTGTGTAAAATGTTTTTCAGTCGTCTTTTGATACTCGGTCACAATATTCATTAATTGGTAAATTTTTTCGATGTATTCTTTTTCTTCGTATTGCGTGTCTTCATCTTCGAGACCACGAAAAATTGATTTAACTTTAATACGGCCTTGTTCAAGGCGTTTACCTAAATTAATAATTTCAAAAGTGCCCAGCGGCGACAGCAACATGGATCGCACAATTTCACGCTCGCCGCGTTCAATACGCTTAGCTATTTCGACCTCGCCGTCACGAGTTAATAACGAAACAGAACCCATTTTGCGCAAATAGAGCCGCACGGGGTCGCTACCTTTAACATCTTCGCCCGTGGCTTTATCTTCGTCGTCATCATCTTTTTCATCTTTTTCTACATCTGATAAAAATTCTTCTTTTTCAACGGCTTTAGCGGCCTCTGTGTGTTCCGTAATAACAACACCATTTGATTCAAGCAATTGCATAAAAACATCTAGGACTGCAACCGCTACGATTTCCGCAGGCAAACTTTCATTGATTTCTTCAATGGTGACTCGGCCTTTTTCTTTTTGCAGCTTAACAAGCTTTTGCACTTCTTCTTGAGCTAGAAACTCTTGTTCTGATATTGAAAGCACTTTTGTGTCTTTAGTTTTTTTTTCTGCCATTAAATCCCGCCATTTTTTTTACTTAAAGAAATTCTGTTTCTTTGCAAATCTTCAATTTCTTTTAATTTTTCCGTATCGTTTTTACTAATTCCAAGCGCCATTTTTTTAGCCTGTCCTTTTAAAAACGTTTGCTGAATGCGCTTACAACAATCTGCAATCATTTTATTCTCTTTTTCGGTGTCAGAGCCCGTAGCGCCCATACTGCCAATCGCCGAATTCGAAAATAACAACTCAGGATGATCCACGTAATCAATCAACAGACTGGTTAACCTATCAAACTTGCTGGCGTCTTGTCTATAAACTTGCTCAGCTTTTTCAAAGAGATTTTTCATACCTATGTGACTAATTTGGCTTAAGATTTGCTGAGACATATAGAGTTCAAAATTGGCACGGCTTTTGAGTGAAAGTTGCATAAGCATAACCTCTGCCTGCGGAGCCCCGGATAACAAAAATAACGGCTTTAATGACATTGGTGCCGTTATAATTTGAGCATTTTCGTCAGAAAGGGCCAACTTAGTGTGCGAATAATCTTTAGCCGGACTGGCGCCCGCTAAGGCCGAGTGAATCCAGCCAAGCCCCACATTCATGCGGTGAGACAACTCTTGAGTATATAAACTTTTTAGCCTTGTATCAGAAATTGCATCAAAAATGGGTCGAACTAGGTCTATTAGCTTCACTTTCTGCGAAGCTTCGCCTTTATAATCTGTCATCCACATTTGCAAAACCATATTGAACAACTCGGGACTGTTCTTAATTTTTTCACTTAATGACGGCAAACCAAATTTTGTAACGTACTCATCCGGGTCTTTAGCTTCCTTTAAAATTAAACCTTTAGGATACAGGCCTGCCGCCAGCAGCAAGGGCAAACTTCTTTCCGCCGCCCGCTGTCCGGCCTCATCACTATCAAACAAAACAATTACATTTGTTGTTAAACGTTTGATCAGTTTGGCGTGCTCAGCGGTTAATGCGGTGCCCATAGTGGCCGCTACATTTCTTAAGCCTGCCTGAAATAGCGAAACAAGATCCATATAGCCTTCAACAATAATAACCACATCATCAGATCGAATATATTTAGCCGTGTGCGCAAGGCCGTAAAGCACTCGACCTTTATTGAAAACTAGGGTCTCGGGGCTGTTCAGGTATTTAGGCTCACCCTGATCATGAATACGTCCGCCAAAAGCCAAAACTTCTTGCATTGGAGATAAAATTGGAAACATCAAACGGTCTCGAAATAAATCAAAATGACCGTGACCCTCTTTGCGCGCACGAATTAGCTTAGCTTCTTCCGCCAGAGCCATAGAAATATTTTGTTTATGTAAATGATTGGCTAAGCCTTCCCATTCGATCGGAGCATAGCCAATTTGAAATTCTTCGATAGTTTCAAGTTTTAAATTTCTTTTTTGTATATAAGTTTTAATCGGGTGATCATTAGAAGCCTGTTTAAGCGTTTCTGCAAAAAAAATAGCAGCCATTTTGTTGACCTTGAGCATTAATTTTTTTGCATCTTGCTGCTTCTTATAATGCTCGTTTTGCTCAATATGTTTTTCAGTTTGATGTTCATTTTGAATTTCCGGCAGCGGAACCCCAGCTCGCTCGGCTAAGTATTCGACCGCCTCTGGAAAGCTCATACCATTATAATCGCGTAAAAAACTAAAAATGTTGCCGCTTTTTTTACAGCCAAAGCAGTGATAAACCTGCTTGGTTTCTGAAACTGAAAAACTTGGAGTTTTTTCTGCGTGATCAGGAAATGGGCAGCGACCCATGTGGCCATTTCCACTTTGCTTCATTTGAGTGTATTGCGAAATGATATCACTGAGGTTGTTCGCCTCTTGCACTCGATCTATAAATTCGGGCGGGTATCGCATTACTTGCCTAACTTAGTTTGCTTTATGTTAGCTTTGCCTTAATTACTTCGCTAATCATTTTTCCATCGGCAGAACTTCCTGCGCGAGCTTGAGTTTGTTTCATAACCGCACCCATGTCTTTAATAGTTTTTGCCCCGGTAGTGGCAATAACTTCTACAACCATGGCTTCAATTTGCGCGCGGCTCATTTGGGCGGGCAAATAAGTTTCTAAAATTTTAAGCTCTGCAGATTCGGTGTCGACCAAGTCGTTGCGGCCAGCGGCAGCAAACTGCTCAATAGATTCTTTTCTTTGTTTAATAAGTTTTTTAATGACCATCATAATGTCATCTGCGGTAATTGGAGTTGGTCTTGAGTCTATTTCTTTATTTTTGATCTGCGCGTTTAAAAATCGAAGGGTATTTAATTTTACAGCGTCTTTAGACACCATGGCCGACTTGATGTCGGCCAATATTTTTTCGCGTATTTCTAAGTGAATTTCCACGGCGGTGCTCTCTTTCGGTCGTCGCACAAACTAAAAAGATTACTCTCCCCAGCTGCGGCGTACTTTTTTATGCGCGCGTTTGCGTGCAGCGATAGATTTTTTCTTTAAAGCCATGCTTGGCTTTTCAAAATGTTCACGTTTTTTAATGTCAGAAAGAATTCCTGCTTTTTCACAAGATTTTTTAAATTTACGGAAGGCGCCCTCAAAGCTTTCTCCGTCTTTTACTCTAACTAATGCCACTGTAATCACCTGCCCCTCGATGTGTGGTCTTTAAATACAAAACAACTCAAGAGATATAGCAAAGGGCGGCGCCAATGACACTGAGGAATATATAAATTAACGCCAATTGTCATCAAATCAAATGCTTAATAAATACTCGGCGCTTAAATCTCCTGTAATTCATCAAAAATTAAAATATGCAATTGTGAAGTTGATACCTGTAAGCTTTAAATGTACATAGCTTTCTTAAACTTAACATAGGCTTGAATAAATGGACTCAAATCACCTTAGCCTTGACGAAAAATTTATGCGTTTGGCAATCAAACAGGCTCAGGCAGGCGAAAAAATGGGTGAAGTTCCTGTTGGTGCCATTATTGTTAATAAAAACGGCAAAATTGTGGCGCAAGCCAATAATTTACGCGAAAAACATAAAACCACCCTGGGTCACGCGGAGCTGGTGGCCCTTCACCGCGCCTGCAAAAAACTAAACTCATGGAGATTAAACAACTGTACACTTTATGTGACACTTGAACCTTGTTTTATGTGCGCGGGCGCCTTGGTGCAAGCGCGCATTGAGCGCGTGGTTTTTGCTGCCCCTGACCCCAAAGGCGGAGCCCTGGTAAGCCTTGCAAGCCTAGGTAATGACCCGCGACTGAATCATAGATTTGAAATTACCCGTGGAGTTTTAGCTGAAGAGTGCAGCTTGATGTTAAAAAAATTTTTTAGAAAAAAAAGGAAACTGCCTGACAAGTGATAAATATTTCATTAGCTCTATTACAACGAAAAATAGGTCGCCACTAAATAAAACAGCGGTGCCGCAAATAAAACACCATCTAACCTGTCCAGTATACCACCGTGCCCAGGCATTATAGAGCCAGAATCTTTAACGCCCGATACTCGCTTAATCAGTGACTCAAACAAATCTCCGATTTGGCCAAGTAATCCTCCCAGAAATCCACATAAAGCCAAAATATACAGCGGCGCTAAGGGAATAAAATATTTAAAACTAAGCGCCGCCATCAAAGAAAAAAACAACCCACCAACCGCTCCCTGTACACTTTTTTGGGGAGAAAGTGCGGGTGCAATTTTAGTTTTTCCAAGGCTAACCCCAAATAGGTAGGCCCCAATATCACCCGCAAACACAACGCTTAGTAAACAAAAAAGCCATTCAAGGCCATTGTTTGCCTGAATCATCCAAACCACGTTTGCCGGTAAAAAGCTAACATACACCAGTCCCAAAAAACTTTTTGCCACAAAAGTTAAAACTTGATCTAAATCTTTAAAAAATCGATGAAAAACAACCCCTAAACCAGCAATTAAAACAAAAGCAAAAACAAAGGCAAAGCTCGCAATATTTTTTAATGGCTCCTGGGTTATAATTAAAAAAAATGCGGTGGCCAAAAATACAAAAAATCTTTTAGCAAATTTAGGATACGCATTTGAAAAAAACATACGTGCCATCTCAAAAGATCCGCGCACCACCACAAATATACATAAAAAATACGCACCCGTTTTTTTTCCGAAATAAACCGCAGCTACAACAATTACAAAAGCCACAAGGGCCGAGACGACTCTAAATAAAAGATTCTTCATTTTTACTTAAGACCTTTCCAAAGCGTCTTTCGCGTCCCAAATAGTGCTGCAGGGCCTCGTGAAAATCTTTGGCCGTGTAGTCGGGCCATAAAATGGGGCTAAAAAAGAGCTCGCTGTAAGCGGCTTGCCACATCAAAAAATTTGAAAGGCGTGATTCTCCACTGGTGCGAATAATTAAATCGGGGTCCGGCGTGCCAGCGGTCATTAAACAATCCGAAAGGCTTTTCTCATTAATTTGATCTATATTTAATTGTCCAGTCGCAACTTTTTTGGCCAAAGTTTGTGCGGCCAAAACTAACTCTTGCTTTGAGCTATAGCTTAGCGCAAAAGATAAATTTAATCCGGTGTTGTTTTTAGTTAGCTCTTTGGTGCAGGCAATAGCCTTTTGAATTTCAATAGGCAACTTATTGATTTCGCCGATAACATTAAAGCGAATATTTTTTTTATGTAAATTAATCGATTCTTTTTTTAAATAACGATTGAGTAGTCTCATTAAAAAAGCCACTTCGGTTTTTGGACGCAGCCAATTTTCAGAACTAAAAGCATATAAGGTAAGATTTTTTAAGCCAAGATCAGAAGCTTGCGTGATAATTTTTTTTGCAACACGTGCGCCTTTAATATGACCGAAGGTTCTGGGCTTATTGCGTAGCTGGGCCCATCTGCCGTTGCCATCCATAATAATTGCAATATGCTGGAGTTTTTTTAACATCTGCCATCAACCCTAGATTGTTAGGATTGATTTTTCTTTTTCTTCAGCAATCAGATCAATTTTTTTAATAAAATCATCGGTTATTTTCTGAATATCGGTTTCACCTTTTTTAGTTTCGTCCTCACTGATGACTTTGTCTTTAAAAGCTTTTTTTATTTCTTCATTAGAGTCTCGGCGCACCAATCTTACCGCGACACGACCTTCTTCAACAGTTTTTTTAACCTGTTTAGCTAAATCTTTGCGTCGCTCTTCAGTTAAATCGGGCACTTTTAAGCGAATAACTTTGCCATCATTAATCGGTGCCATGCCAATATCTGACTTAACAATGGATTGCTCAATTTCTTTTAAAATTGAAGACTCCCAAGGCGCAATTAAAAACGTTTTAGCATCAGGGGTTGAAACTGAAGCCACCTGATTAAGCGGCACTTGCTGACCATAATAATTAACCCGAATAGAATCAAGCATCGAAACTTGGGCCTTGCCGGTGCGAATTTTTTTTAGATCCTCACCCAAGGAAACAATCACCTTTTCCATTTTAGTTTTGGCGTTATTTTTAGTTTGATCTAACATGGCATTTACTCCTTATGCTTGATATGCACCCTTAAGAAACACCTTAAGAAATACCTTAAGAAACAACTGTCCCGATGCTTTCACCCAATACAGCTTTTAATATGTTACCTGGCTTTGCAAGATCAAATGTTAAGATGGGTAATTTATTATCCATACAAAGACTGATGGCGGTTGAATCCATGACTTGCAAGCCCTGTTTTAAAACCTCTATGTAACTGATTTTATCATATTTTTTAGCCTCGGGATGCTGAGTTGGATCTTTGTCGTAAATTCCGTCAACTTTAGTGGCCTTCATCAGAATTTCGGCGTTCATCTCCATTGCCCTAAGAGCAGCGGCGGTATCCGTAGTAAAATAAGGGTTGCCCGTGCCAGCGCCAAAAATTACTATTCGTCCTTTTTCTAAATGGCGTATAGCGCGTCTGCGAATATACGGCTCTGCAATTTCATCCATCTGAATAGCACTCTGAACACGCGTGGGAACATTTTCCTTTTCAAGCGCGTCTTGCAAGGCTAACGAATTAATACAGGTGGCAAGCATTCCCATATAATCGCTACTGGCGCGATCCATGCCTTGGGCCGAAGCCGCTATTCCTCGAAAAATATTTCCACCACCAATAACCAAACCAATTTCAACGCCGGTTTCATGCGCCGCCTTAACATCTTGGGCAATCTGCTTAATAACCGCCGCATTGATGCCCGTACCTTGAGCCCCCGCAAGAGCTTCTCCACTTAGTTTAAGCAGCACTCTTTTATATACTGATTTTGGCGATTTTAATAACTTTTCCAAAAAAAGCTCCGGCGTTAAATATGTACAACTCTATAAATAATTAATGCGTTTTTGTCTGTGCCGCTACTTCCGCAGCAAAATCAACAAGCTTTTTCTCAATTCCTGCGCCCAACTCAAAACGAATAAATCGCTTGATGCTTAAATCTCCGCCGGCCTTTTTTGCACATTCTTTAGCATAAGCACCAATTGTTAAATCTGGGTTTTTAACAAAATTTTGATCTAATAAGCAATTTTCTGCCAAAAATTTACGAATTTGGCCCTCAACAATTTTATCAAGCATTTCGGGTTTTTTACCAGACTCAAGAGCCTTTTGTTTTAAAATATCTTTTTCTTTTGCAACAACAGAGGCATCCATTTGGTCTTGTGAAAGTGCCATTGGGCTCATGGCTGCGATATGAAGACAAACATCAGAAGCTAAAGTTTTAGCTTCCGCTGAGGCCGCCACCGTCGCTGTAGCTGCCACAACTTCAATCATAACTCCAATTTTACCTTCACCATGTATGTAGGTGTGCACCAATCCGTTTTCAGTGGTGGTGTATTTTTCTGCGCGGCGAATAACTGTGTTCTCACCAATCGTCGCAATGGCTTCTTTTAAAATATCTCCGACTTTTTTGCCAGCGGCATTGCCAGCTGCGCCCACAAAATCCTGCTCTAAAATAGGCGCGAGAGAATTTGTTTTTAAAATATGTTGGGCAACAGAAGTCACAAAATTTTTAAAATTATCAGTACGCGCCACAAAATCAGTTTCTGAATTGATTTCAACCACAACTGCATTTTTTCCTGCAGTCATGGCAAATACCGTTCCTTCTGCAGCTATACGGTCAGCCTTTTTAGATGCGGCCGATAAACCTTTAATTCTTAACCATTCAATGGCCGCTTCAAAATCCCCCTTAGACTCTTCTAAGGCTTTTTTGCAATCCATCATTCCGGCGCTTGTTTTTTCGCGTAATTCTTTAACCATTAGGGCAGAGATAGACATACAGAGTCTCCATTTTTAATATATTATTCGGCGGAATCGTCTTTGTTTTCTTTAGTTTCACTTAATTCCGCTTCGATCTCAACCAATTCTGCGGTACCTGCTGCAACAAGCTTTCTTGTTTTGCTGGCTTTAACAACTGTTGGACCCGCCGGTTTTTTAGCTTCGGGTCTTTCGCCACGCACGCCGCGAGTAGATCTGTCTGCATCTTTAGCCGCGTCCTCTAATTTTTCTTTAGCTAAATCAGAACCTTTATCCGTGTTCGAACGTAATTTTTGCTCCCAAAGCTTAGCGCCCTCAATAAAGGAGTCCGCGACTAAATTAGAAAATAATTTAATTGCACGAATCGCGTCATCGTTTCCTGGAATTGGGTAATCAACAGTATCCGGATCAGAATTTGTATCCGCAATAGCAACAACTTTGATTCCTAATTTTCGAGCTTCCGCGATAGCAATATGCTCTTTTGGCATATCCACAACAAACATGACTTTAGGTAAAGTTTTCATGTCTTTAATGCCTTCAAGATATTCTGTTAACCGAATGGCCTCTTTATCCAGACCCGCACGTTCTTTTTTGGTAAGCAAATGATATTCGCCTTTTTCTTTCATCGCATCGATTTTTCGTAACCGATCAATTGATGCCTTAATGGTTTCAAAATTGGTTAACATCCCACCGAGCCAACGCTTTGTTACAAAATACTGACCGCATTTTTTGGCGGCCTCTTGCACGGGCTCAATAGCTTGTTTTTTAGTTCCAACAAAAATTGCCGCACCACCGTTAGCCGCGACTTCTTTAACAAAGTCCGCGGCTTGATTGGCACGAACCACAGTTTTTTGTAAATCAATAATATGAATTCCACCACGAGCGGCAAAAACATAAGGTTTCATTTTTGGGTTCCAGCGCTGAGTTTGATGACCAAAGTGCACGCCGGCGTCTAACATTTCTTTCATGGTAACTTGTGCCATGTATATCCTTTTCTTTACTAGTTTTTCCTCCGAATGACAGAGCTTGGTCGAGCGCAGATCGGATATCTGATCACTCTGTTGGGCCAAGAAACCTCACTTTAAACTCTGCTTCAAGTTATGCCTAAATACATACTTAACAACAGAGCAGCAAGACCAGTGGATTACTCATTCGTGTGTTATAGTGGAGATCTAATTATCATAATGAAATCACAGTGGCAAGCCTCAAAGCCTAGTGTCTACAGCCTCGTGTCTACAGTCTTGGTTAAGCACTATTTGTAATACAAATAAAGAATTATACTACACATATATAGTATTATAA
>Ga0105164_10000838_pt1 | contig 20209 bp, 11 predicted proteins | sample VDWuncwatermetaG_FD_89674 | JGI IMG/M metagenome (GOLD analysis project Ga0105164, IMG submission 89674) | Wastewater microbial communities from Netherlands to study Microbial Dark Matter (Phase II) - VDW unchlorinated drinking water | ecosystem: Environmental > Aquatic > Freshwater > Drinking...
AACCTTGCTATATAGTAAACCATAAATCAATGCTTTTGTCAAGGAAAAATAGGGACAGCTACCTATTTTTATACCCTCTCATATATCATCTTCGGGATGACGAAGGAGCGGTTGTTCAGCACTGCGCCGAAGATGTTGGCTTTTTTGCGCTGGAGCGTGGCGATGGCGCTCTTTACCACCTGCCGGCGCGTGCGGCTCTCGTTTATCACGATAATCACCCCGTCCAGGTACGGCGAGATCACCGCGGCGTCCTTGTAATCCTTGAGATTGGGGCAATTAACCAGTATGACGTCGTATTTCGGCGTAATGCTCTCAAACAGCTTTGACGTGGCATGAGAATCCAGGAGCACCACCGGATTAAGCATGGTTTCTCCCGCGGTGAGCACGGTGAGATTCGGGCCCAGGGCCTGCGCCGCCTTGTCAAAAGTAAGCTTCCCTTCTATCACGTCAACCAGCCCGTTTTTGTTGGTGATATCATAAACAGTGTGCACCAGGCCGGCTTTGTTGCGTATGTTTAATGCCAGATGAATCACCGGCTTTCTTAGGTCCGCGTCAATAACCAGCACCTTGTGATCCGCGCGTTCTGCCATATAGCGGCCGAGGTTGGCGATGATCTCGGGCGCTGATTCATCTGCCAGGGTTGAGGCCATTAAGAGCGACTTCAGGCCCTTGTCTTTCATCAAAAGATAGACCTGGTCGCTTAGGTTGCGGTAAGAATCCTCCTTTGCCCCGGACATAATTGAGCCCAAGAAAGGCAGGTTCAGAAAATTTTCAATGTCCATCGGGTTTTTAAAGGTCTGGTCCAGGTATTCAAAGGCAAAGGCGAGCATAATGCTCAAGAATATGGCCATAAAAAAAGCCAGCATCAGCGTCAACTTCTTGGATATTCCCGACGGGCTAAGCGGGACGCTGGCCTGCTCAATGATCTTGACGCTGGCCGGGCCAATGGCGTCAATATCAGACAGGGGTTGGCCGTTTAGCCCCTGGGTCATTTTTTCAATATTATCCCTTAATTGCAACACGGCAAGGTGCTTTTCCCCGTATTTTATCTGCAATTCGGCTAACTGCTGTTCAAGGTCAAAAATAAGATATGAACGGCTGACTACGTTGGCGATGATTGCCGCACCTATAGGGTTGTAGTCGCTGGCGGTGATGGTGAAAATATTGGTGTCGCGCACCGGCTCAACTTTAATGCTGGATTTTAGCTCTTCCAAAGCTCTGCGGTAAAGCATGGCCTGTTTTTCTTTAGGGTCCATTGCGGCAAGCCTGGCGTCTACATTGCGCATTTGCCACCCTAGCAAAGCCGCCTTCAGCGGGCCGCAAAAGCGTATCTCGTAGTCCAGAGGGCGCTGGGAAAAGCCCAGGGCGCGCACAGCCCGCTCCATAACCGGATTGGACCTGACGATCTCACTTTGCGTTAAGGTCACCTGCATATTCTGGTAGCCGATATCGGTGTAATAAGGCGATTCCACGGCTTTTTGGCCGGAGATGAGCAGTTTGACCTGGGATTTGTAGACCCGCGTCTTGAGCATCAGGCCCATGGCCACAGTAACCATCACCGTGAAGAAGCAAAGCAGAATGATCCATTTTTGCCTGAATACGACCCGTAGATAATCTCGTAAAGTTAAATCTTCCATATTTTTCTCCTATGTTCGGGAAAAAGGGGACGGTTCTATTTTTTATGCTTTCTTAGAAACCGGAAAAAATAGAACCGTCCCCTTTTTCATTAGAATATCCCTTCGTTCACAACTACCGTATCCCCGGGTAACAGAATGATATCGTCTTTAGATGAACCGTTCATCACCTTGGCGACGTTGACCTTTAGGGTATCGTAGCCGTCCTTGTCCATTCTCTCCCGCAGGATCTTCACCCGGCTTGCCGAGCCGAATTTGGTGAACCCGCCGGCAATAGAAATGGCCTTGGTCACAGTAGTCGGCTCTGCTATCGAATACATTCCCGGCCGCATCACTTCGCCATAAACCGAAAACTTGCCTTCGGTTACTTCGATAATGTCTCCGGGCAAAATCATCATATCCGCGGCACTATCTCCGCGAATGATTGCCACAATGTTCACCTTTATTGTTTCATGGCCGATGTTGTCTTTCTTTGGCCTGCGCAGTTTAACCAGGCTTGCCGCCCCGTATTTGCCAAAACCGCCGGCTAATGAAATCGCCTTCAGAACAGTGGTGTTTTCTTCTATGGGGTAAGTGCCGGGCTTAAGCACATCCCCTGCCACGGAAAATCTGCCTTCAGTTACTTCAATAGTATCCCCGGGCTGGATCACCAGGTCCTTGGCGCTGTCCCCGCGGATAATGTCTTTCATATACACTTTGATGATCTCATAGCCGCTGTCGCCGCTTTTGGGCCGCAGGACCCTGACGTCGCTTGCCGGGCCGTAATGCAAGAAGCCTCCGGCATTGGAAATGGCTTTTAAAACCGTAACATTCTCTTCCATGGGATAGGAACCCGGCCTGATCACATCCCCGGATGTGGAATATTTACCCTCGGTAACTTCAATCACATCCCCGGGCTGAATAAGCAGGTTTTGCGACGTGTCGCCACTGGTAATATCCCTGATATCTACTTTGATCGTCGTATCGCGGCCGAACTCGCCTTTTCTTGGCCGCAGGACACGCACGCGGCTTGCCGGGCCGTAACGGATAAACCCGCCGGCAATAGAAATTGCCTTGAGCACGGTGGTGCCGTCTTCCATCGGATATATGCCGGGTTTATTCACATCCCCGGAAACGGAAAATTTGCCTTCAGTAACCTCGATCACGTCTCCGGGCTGGACAGTAACATTCTGGCTGCTGTCGCCGTTGACCGCCTTTTTTACGTCCACAACAATTGCCTGGCTGGCCTGTCCGTCTTTTAGCGGCCGGATCACCCTCACCTGGCTTGCCGGGCCGTATCTCACAAACCCGCCGGCAATGGAAATAGCTTTAAGCACCGTAGTATCTTCATCAATAGCATACATCCCCGGCCGCAGGACGTCGCCGGTAACCGAGAATTTGCGGCTGCGCGATTCCTTGAGCGATATGGCCACAATGGGGTATTTCATATAGCCGTTAGCCAGGCCCATTTGGATCTCCTCCTGGACTTTTGCCATAGTCGCGCCTTTAACCTGCAGATTGCCTATATAAGGAAAGGTGATCGATCCGTCGGGCGAGACGGTTACCGTGACATCCAGCTTTTCCGGTTGGATCACGGAGATGTCCAGCACGTCGTCAATGCCGATAGTGTATTCGGTTGACGGCGCGTCGGCGGCCCATACCGGAACGCGCAATAAAAACGCGAAAGTTAAAACTAAAACACTAACAAGTAAACGTTTCATAATAAAACTCCTTCTTCAGGGGGACACTTTCCTTCGGAAAGTGTCCCCGGTTGTTGGGGTGTTATTTAGCTCCCGCGCCCGACAACATTGCCGGGATGGTCCTGAAAATTATTTTCATATCCAGCCACAACGACCAGTTATCTATGTATTTGAGGTCAAGGCTTGCCCATTCATTGAAATCAGTGATCTTATTGCGCCCGTTGACCTGCCATAGGCAGGTAATCCCCGGACGAATACTCAATCTTCTTCTCTGCCAGCTGTCGTATTTTTCCACTTCCGTAGGCAGGGGCGGACGCGGGCCCACCAGAGACATATCCCCGCGAAAGACATTCCAAAGCTGGGGCAGTTCATCCAGGCTGAATTTACGCAGGAATTTTCCCACCTTGTTCAACCGGGGGTCGTTTTCCATCTTAAAAACCGGCCCGTTCATTTCATTACCGGCCATTACTTCTTTAAGCCGGTCCTCGGCGTCGGCATCCATGGTCCTGAATTTATAAAGGGTAAATTTCCTGCCGTTTAAACTGCATCTTGTCTGCTTGAAAAAAATTGGCCCGTGAGAAGTCTTTTTGATCAATATCCCCAAGGCCAGGAACACCGGCGACAATACGAATAAGGCAATGCCGGAGCAAGACACATCCAACAGCCGCTTGACCAGGAGATGCCATAATTTATCCGGCGTGCTCTCAAAGGTGAGCAAAGGAAAACCGTTTAAATCGGTCTGTTTTGATTTGGTAAACCGCAGTTCAAAATAATCCACTGCCAGGTGGATGCGCACGCCTTCGCCTTCACAAAAACGCATCACCTCTTCTATCTTGACCAGCCACGACCGCGGCACCACAAAAATCACTTCGTCTATAATGTTGTTATGTATGATATCCGGAACATCCTTAAATATACCGATGACTTTACAGCCGCTGATCTCCTGGCCGAGCTTGGCCGGGTCCTCGTCGATGAGGCCGATAATACGAAAACCCCATTCATGGTGAATGCGCACCGTTTCAATAAACGCCTGCGCCCTCCTGCCTGTGCCCACGATCAAAAGGCTGCGGTAGTTCAGGCCTATTTTACGCGCGTGCCTCAAAAACAGGAGCAGGCCGGTTTTTTCAATGATCAGCAGAATGGCCGCGAACACAAACGCCAGGACAATAAAGGCCCTGCTGATATCCTGGATCTTCAGCGCGTAGAGAAAGCTGCCGAAAATGATAAACCCGAAAACTGATGTCTTTACAATAGTAAAAATAATATCGGGGAGCGGCCTGACACGAAAAGATGCGTACATCCCAAAGAAGTAAAGCAGGCCTCCCCAAATCAGCAGGACCACCGGCAAAAACATAACCAGGTAACCAAAATTAAAATTCTGGATGCCGGTGAACCTCATGCTGTGCGCCAGGAAAAACGCGGCAATGACCACGCAGATGTCAAAGAAGATCATCAGTTTTCGTAATACCGTATCGTGTTCTTTTAACATAGCTTTAAAAAAGGGGACGGTTCTATTTTTTAAAAAAGGGGACGGTTCTATTTTTTATGCCGCTTTAGAGGACGGAAAAATAGAACCGTCCCCTTTTTTTAGAATTCTCCCGTTACTCCCGCGGTGATCGTGTTTTTCTTATAATCCCTGGACGCTGTATTCGAATCGGTCTGGGCGTAGGAATAACCCACGGTTGCCTTGAGGTACTTGTTCAACTCATAAGCCAAGCCCGCATAGCCGCCATAAAGGTTATCCGTGATATCCTGATTGACATATTTGCCGTTTCCGAAAAAACCGGTTAAATTCAGGCCGAAGCGTTTTAAGAACTGCCGGTTGAATTTACCTGAAAGCTCCCAGTAATCAAAAACATCCTGTTCATAGGCGTTGGCGTTGAATTGCTTTTTAAACGCCAGCGAAGAAGTCATATTTTTATCCATTTCATCGGTAATAGAAACAAAAAACAGCGGCTTGACGTAGGTATTGCTGCCAAAAGAATTTATGTAATCCACCCCGGCTTTACCGTCTAAATAGAGCTGTTCGGTGAGGTATTGCCGGGCGCCGAACGTGCCGGTATTGGTAAAAGCGGTTTTTCCGGGGTCAAAACTGCGTGCCGCAAAGCCATATAGCGCAGACAAAATAGTCTTGGAGGTTACACTGTAGTTAAATCCGCCGCCTGCGCTGTTGAGGTAAGAATTGGCGAGGTCCTCGCGGGAAAATACATCCACGTCATTTTCGTAATTTGCGGCAAAAGCCAATTGCTTGGTCAGCTCCTTGTCATAATTAAAATAAAACCTGTTTTTATAATAACCATACCTGCCGCTGGCCATGCCAAAGGCCTGGTCAAAGCTGGTCGGCTCCTCGGCATGGATAAAGTAATTATTCATAGCGATGCGGTCATACCAGCTGAATTCTTTTTTTAGGCTGAAATTCAGGGATTCAGACATGTTGTTGTATTTGCTGTAGCGGGCAAAGAGCTGCTGGGTGATGTAGGTAGATAAAGATATGGACATGGTCTTGCCTTCGTAATCGGCGGCCAACGACAGGGTGGCGTTCATGATAAAATCGCGTTTGGTGTCATCTTTGACGTAAGTGATGTTGTCATCATAAGCTTCTTTGGCAGCGGCACCCACGATCACATGCACATTGCCGATGTGAAATGCCTCTGCCTGCCGCGCAGGAACCACGATCGCCAGAGCACACAACGCAGCTGTTATAGGAAAATTCGTCTTAGCCATAGATTCGTCGTTTGAATCTCCTGTAGGGGCGGGTTTCAAACCCGCCCCTGCGCCTTTATTCTTTATCGCCCAGAAGCGCCAATAGATCGCTCTTGCGGATGCGGTGATGCCCGCCCGGAGTCTTAAGCGTCCTTATTTTCTTCTGGTAAATAAATTTTTTGAAGGTTGAAAGCGAAACATTTATAATTTCAGCTGCCTGCACCGCAGTCAAAAAAGTTTCGTTCGGGTTGTGGGAGTCGTAGTTGGGCATTTAATCGTAGTAATCCGTTTAAAATCGTGTTAAAAGACGTAAGAATAAGTATAACGCAGTAATATATTTTGTCAAGCAACTTCTTAACAATCTTTTTAAACCTTTTTCTATACAATAATTAGGGACAGTCATTTTTTTTATTTATTTTATTTATTTTCTTTGCAATCATGCTATAATATCTGCATGCGCGTGCTTTTTTTATTTTTATTTCTTGTAACCGGCACAGCCTACGCCCAGGATAATTGGTCCTCCTACTACTTCCCTGTTGACGCATCCATGGCTACGGATTACCAGGGTGTGCCTGCCGAGACATTTGACAGCGGAAAGAGCGTGCTCGAGCCGCCCGCCGGCATTCACGGCTTTAACGCGGTAGCAAAGCGCCATTTTTCTTTTACCGACGGCACCCGCGCCCGTTTCTGGGGCACCAACCTTTGTTTTAACGCCTCTTTCCCCGAATACGATCAAGCCGAGATCCTTGCCGAACGCATTGCCTTCTTCGGCTTTAATGCCGTGCGCCTTCTGCACATGGACTATTCCTTTGAGCCGGACGGGATCTTTGAGGGTACCTCCGGCCGCCTGAGCGCCAACCAGCTCAAGAAACTCGACTATTTTATTTTTCAACTAAAACAGCGCGGCATTTATGTTGATATGTGTTTACTTTCCTCGCGTTCGTTTACCGAGGCTGACGGTGTACCGGCGGCGGCACTCTTGGGCCGCGGCGCAAAAGGCACAGCTATTTTTGACCCCACTCTCATCACCCTGCAAAAACAATACGCCTTGGACCTCTTGACCCACCTCAATCCTTACACCAAAATGCGTTACTGCGACGACCCGGCAATCGCCCTGGTAGAGATCAACGACGACAACACACTCGCCGGGTTTAAGCCGTCTACGCTGCCGGAATATTATAAAAAAGAATATAACGAAATGCTGGATATTTGGTTGTCCGAGGCCAACAGGCGGGATGCCTACGAAGGCTCGCAACTCTCACTTACTCCGGAAATCCGGTCCTGGGAAATGGAAAAGCACGCCAAAACTTCCATGCTCAAGACTCTCGGCCAGAACGAAGTAATTTTATACGTGGATAAGGTCACCCCCACCCCATGGCATTTGCAATTTTGCGTCGGCGGGGTGCGCCTGGCAAAAGATTTTGAGTATGTGCTTAAATTCAGCGCGAAAGCCGGCCACCCTTTGACTATCGGCGCAGAGACTCAACAGCACTTTCCTCCCTGGCAGAACCTGGGCCTGAACCGGAATTTTGATCTGACCGATAAATTCCAAACCTTTGAGGTGCCTTTTACTGCCACGGAAGACTGCGACAATGCCAAGGTGGGATTTATTGTCGGGTTTGAGACCGGCGACATCACCATAAAAGATGTGAGCCTGCATGAAAATGTCTTGGCCGCGGAGATACGGGACTTTAATTATTCTCTGGAAAAAAAGTATTTGAACCAGATGCGCGCCTATCTGCGCGACGATGTCGGGGTAAAAGTACCCATCGGCATCGGCGCCAGCGCAAACCCGGCGCAGTTAAGCCTCCAGGAGGAATGCCTGGACTACGTTGACCACCGGGCTTTCTGGGACCTCCCGGCTCTGCCCGATAAACCCACGGACATGGGTGACTTCCGCATCCTGGACAAATCTATATTTACCAACCCTAACCGCGGTATTCTTTCTATAATTGCCGGCCCCAAGGGAGGAGCAAAACAGTCTCCCTGGACGGTCAGCGAATGGAGCCACTGCTACCCTAACCAGTTTGCCTATGAAACCCCCCTGCTTTTAGCGGAAAAGGCCCGGCAGAATGACTGGGACGCGTTATTCCAATTTGTCTTCACCAGCGGCCACGGCGCCGAAAAAACCTATGATGACATCCACAGCTTCTTTGACATTAACGCCAACGCCCAACAGCTTATGCTCTGCTCTTTTGCCGGCCGGCTGTTCCTGAATAACGACAAGCGCCCGCCTTTCACCTTCGGCATCACTAAAAAGTGCGCCATACTCAAATTCGGGAATCAGACCATCAAGGTAGGCTCGATCAAGAATACCGACAGCGGCTGGACCCCTGAAGGTAAATTCAACTGGGGCACCGCCCCCACCCTCCTAAGCAATAATTAGTGACAGTCATTTTGGGGACAGGTATTTAAGAAAAGGGGACAGGTATTTTTTTCATTTAGAAAAAAATGTCTGTCCCCAAACTATAAATGGCTGTACCTAACTTCGCAAGGTTTTAAGTCTAAAAAGAAACGGCCCTTAGGGCTGTTATAGGATTTATTTGCTTTGCAGTAAGGTAAGTAAGAGGAATACCCAGTATAAAACTAATTAGAAATGGAGAAGCAACCATTGTCCATACAGGCGAATACCTCAGCCCAAAAACAATGCCAATTATCCCTAAAGCGGTCGATGGCCAAAATTTCTTAATAATCGGCATAAGCCCAACCTTTTCGTTTATTTCTTTAGGCATTGAAATCCAGTCCATCCCCCTTTTTTTTCGGGTCAACAACCAATTAACAACAGCAATCGAATCAAAAACTAAATTATTTAAACAAAGTAATAAAGAACATAACAAATCGACAAAAACTAATTTCGCCTCCTTAAGGCTCCTGCATTTTACAAATCTATGCGCCTTTAATATCCCTAGGGTAATAAATAGGTGCGAACCCATCTCTAAGTCAATCAGGCTGGCGCCAAGGAAGGCATACCTCTGGGTAACCATTAAAGGATGCCAAACATTAAGGTTGGCAAAGAAACCGCTGATTATCCAAAGAAGGAATAAGGGCTGGGCGCAATACATATATATCGGATAAAAAGTCATGAATCTGGTTCCGACAGGTATTTTTTTAGTAACCACAATCCCGCTTGCTTCTAACGTCCCTCTCACCCAGCGTTCACTTCTGCGCACACAGTCAAGGTAATTATTGGGAAAACTGCCATACGTGACGACATCTCCACAAAATACAACCCTATGCTTCTTTTCTTCCAAAAATATCGTATCCCAAATATCATGGCTCAATACCCAATCAGGCACATTAATTCTAGAAAATTCTTTACAACGTATCAAACAGCCGCTTCCAAAGGATATGCTGCGGTCAAAAATTTTCTGGTTGGTCCGACTATAGATTCTTTGGCAAAAATCCTGGCCGTGGCCGAGAAAACTGGCAAAATAAGTATTCCTATTCACCGTGTTTATCTGGGATTGAAAATGAACAATATCTGCGTTCTCGGGATGTTCTGCTTTGCTAAGTAGTTTTTCTACTGAACCCTGAGATAATATGCTATCGGCATCACAAACAACCATATACGCATATTCCGGATAAGCATGCAGCCATTCTTGAATACATACGTGTTTACGGCGTAAAGGGTTATTTTTAGTCTGAAAGTATCCGACCTTCTTTGGGCTAAAACGGCCACGCAGCTTTTCCACAAGACCACGTTCCTTTGCTATAAAATCCTCGGAATCAGAATTACTTAACAGCCAGAGATCTATATTTTCATTGGGATTATTGTCAAAAGAAGCCGTTAAATTATCCAGCAAGATAGAATCATTCTCATTACGCACGACATATATGATTGCCGTTTTCGGAAAAAAGGCAAGATTGCTCTCTTTTAAGAAAGTCTCTTTGCAAAAAAGCGCGGCCAGAGAACAAACCAGCATATATCCCACATTAAAAGTGAAAAGCACAAATCCCACAAGCCAAAAGGCGGTCAAAAAATGATTGCTATGCCGTAAATTGACCATTCCCGCTACCGCATAGGTACTTAAAAAAGTAAACAGTAGAATTAACGACAGAAAAAAAATAGTTTTTTTCTTCATTTAAAAGGCGGGCCCGTTTGTGCCTAAAAATGCGATATCATCTATATACAATGAACCGTTCATTTTTTGCCATTCAAAAACAAGCGCTATCCCCTGTAAATGTGATACATCAATGCCGCGCTTGATAAAATCATTTAACGGGATCTGAACCAGTTGCCAGTCCTTAGAAGAAGTTGTATATTGTTCCAGATTCACGTACTGTTTTCTTAACCCGTCGTCAAGATATAAATTCGGCTTTTCGGTACCGTCGCCCTTTTTAATTCTAAAGATTAATTTATCATAGGATGAGGCATCTACGCCATTTAAACTCATCCCCCAGCCCGCCCATGATTCTTGGTCGCGTTGTGAAATAATTCCCGAATAATCTATCAAAGAACCTTGTTGATCGTAACGAGTGTTTATCTGCGCCTTGTTTGTCTTAAAGGCCCAGCTTTCATTACCCCAGCTATTCTTTTCCCTGAAATTAGAATACTTTGCTAATTTTAATGGCACTATTTCTTTTCCAAAGGAAATATCGTCGATAAAGATGGCTCCAGCGGCATTACCCAATTCATTCTCTATGCTAAAGCTTATATTTTCCATTGAAGAGATATCCTGCAAGCCAACAAAGGCCTTTAGGGGAATAGAGACATCCTGCCACTCTTGAGTAATCCCTTTTTCAAGATAAATATTAACCAGGATTTTATCTTCTTGCCCTTTTTTATTCTTCAGGCCTATCCTTATAGCTTCATTGCCCTGCTGTGCCTTAATGCGCAAATGCAGGCTGTTATATTGGCGCAGATCAAGATGGTCGAATAACCTGTAATATCCTGCGTAATTGCCCTTTTTACTTACGTCAAAATCAATTCTTAAATAAGTATTGCTGTTTTCATCTTTATTAAGGCAAGAGGAAATCTTTCCTTTAGCCCCTGCTTTGTGAAAAAGCCCTCCCTGCATCAAGCCGCGGCTGTCGTTTTGGCTCTGAAAATCCTCAATCACGAAGCCAGCTTTTGCCGTGTTGTTTTCAGCGGCAGATATTGAGCCAATTACCGCGGAGGATCCGCTTATCCCGGTATTCTGACGAGCATCTTTTGCCGGATGACTAGTTCTGTTTACGCTGAAATTATCCAGATAATAAACTGCCCCCTTCATATTCTGCCCATAAACAAGTTTCATGTATCCGGCAGAATCCCAGTCAGCCATAATCATTGCCTGAATGATAAATTTATTTTGCCCATGCAGAGCAGGATGGCTCTTTAGCATCTGATAAAGGTTAAAACCGGCCGTATGCCAGTTACTATCTGCGATCACATTCTCAACTTTACCGATTTTCTCCATATTCAAGCGCCCGTACTCTTTGACATCGTCGGTAAACTCGATATCGTACCAGCGCCCATCCATCTTTACCAAGAAATTTATCTTAACCTCGGGAGAAATCTTGTAATCAAATTCGACCCAAGGATATTTCTTGGCATCAAAAGCAACATCTGTAATGGTGCTGGCGAAATTTCCGCCGCCATTTTTATCAACTAACTGCAGGCATTTTTCAGCTCCGGGCTTATAGCTGTCCGCTAAACTTAAAACCGCGCCAACATCCCCGTCCCGGTTATGCCAGCCGCCCATATCATTATCAAAGTTATTAAAGATTAAATATCCTTTTGGCACATTCTTTGAATTTATTGCTACTTTTCTGTCTTGGGCCAAACGATCAACCCAAAGCTTGCATATATCAAGCGCGCCAGAATCTTCAAGAAGCGCAATTTTGGCAGGGAGAGCGCTTAAAATAGTAGTTAGCTTCTTTTTTTGTTTGTCAAATTTTGCCGGGAAATTTTCCCATTTATTTGTTTTACTGTTATACGCATAAATTCCTGCTTTACCGGAATAATCGGAAGCTAAAGTCATTTCTAAAGTAACCGGCTTGGTAAATTGTTCCCCCGCGGGCCTGAATTCATAAACTTCACCGATTAATTTTTGTGTTTCTGAAAGGCTTGCGGCTCCATTGCTTGCTGGTTTAATAGATATTACCCGGAAAGAATCATTGATCGCCTGCTCTGGAATAGTCAATATTACTTTTTTATCCGCGCTTTGCGCAGTGCCACCATAAATATTAGGTATAACACTGCCTACTTCAACTGTAACCCTATCTTCGGCGATTTCTCCTGCGTTATTTACTACCGTAAGGCGCAAAGTATATATCCCATTTAAATCAACCGGATGATCCGCCGGATATTCATCGCCATAGACGTAATTTTTTAGCCCTGTATCCCAAGTAGCCAAATTTCCTGAGATTGACCCATCGCCGGAAAGCTCCAAAATTTGCGGAGAATTATCTTTGCATTGCGGATTAGCCGATTTTTCAATGAGCATCCATTTGCCCGGATCTTTTCCCTCTCCATATTCTACTTTAAATTCCTTAAAATCCTTGCCGTAAGCTAGGCCAAAAACGGGGATCTTGGCGCGTACAAGCGAATCTTCATAGGGTTTTGAAATCCTGGCTACTAAACCATTGCTATTTTGCACATTTGTCTCAGGAGGAACGTATCTTTCTGATGTCTGAACAAATGTGGGGTCGCCTCTATACATATAAGTCATACTCATGCCACCAATAGTGCCACCTCTATAAGTAACGGTATTAACAGCTGGGGCAGATTGATTACTAGCATCATTTATGGCTTGATGAAAAGCAACATTCTCCGCAGCCGTTATTGAATTTATACCTACCATAAGTTTATATCCTAAATTATCCGCACTCGCTCTTGCTATAGAGGTTTGGTTATTTAACTGAGCTATCTCTGCACGTGTAACCGCGAGTGTCGCGATTTGTTCTGCCGTATTTATAGCAACTCCTATAGGATTTACGTTTATGATATTTATAGCTTGATCTAGAATATAATTTCCGACTGCTATCACGGATCCTAGATATTCTTTATCGCGGCCACTAGGATCAATAAAATTAACCGGGTTATTCAAACAATAGGCATAAAAATTACTTCCTCCCCCGAAGCCAATCGGATCAGGAGTTAAAAATCTTCCTAACCTCGGCTCATAATATCTGGCGCGATAATAATATAATCCGCTTTCATAATCCAAACTTCTTCCAGTAAAACCATAAGTATTACCTATGGGTGACGCTGACAGCAACACACCAGAAGCATTCCGAATAACTGTATTACCGTAAGCATCGTAGGTATATTTTTCTATTACTTGGCCGTTGCTATCTGTAATCTGCGCCACACTTCCTAAGCCATCACGACAATAATAAAAATCCTGCCCGCTCCTGGTCATCTTTAAGATTTCATCCGTGCCAATACCATAAATATATTTGGCCTTAACCGCGCCCGCGCCGTCTTTTTCCATGATCACATGCGCGCCGGCATAAATATAATTTGTTATACTGGTTGGCGTCATCTTAGAAATTCTGCGGCCAAAAGGATCATACAAATACTCTGTTTTTACTCCCTGCTGTTCTACGCTGATTAATCTATTTTCATAATCATAGGTATAAGTTTTTAATCCATCGCTGGTTAAGTTCCCGTTTCCGTCATAGGAATAATTATTACCGTTAACCTGCGTATATTGATTCAGGTTGTTGCTATTATAAATACTTGTGCTCCCGTCTTCTGCCACCGTAGTCCTGTTACCTGCTTCATCATAATTATAATTGGTTTGGCCCGCGGCAGGCGGGATCACCTGAATTAAACGGTATAATTTATCGTAGAGATATTGGGTCGTGCCTTCAGGCGTAGTCATTGTTAAACGGTTACCTACATTATCATAGCTATAGCCGTAAGAAGAAATTACCGCCTGGACTGGGTTTTTATTCACTAAGGATAATAAACGGCTATTCTTGTCATAGGCGAATTGGGAAGAAACGCCATTTTGCAAGCTCTTTGCGATCACACGGCTCATGGCATCATAAAGATAAGCGGCAACGATCTGCCCTGAACAGTTTATCTGGCTTAAACGGCTTACATCATCATACCCATAGATTACTGCCGTACCGTCGGGATAAATAAGCTGGCTAAGCCTTCCTGCCGCGTCATAAACATACTCAATATTATCCCCTTCCGGGTAAATAACTTTCTCAAGGCGGTGAGAATCATCATAAACTAATGAAATAATGCCTTCTGCCCAGTTGGAGCTTAACAAATAACCTGCGTTATTATAGGTAAAAGATTGTTGAGCGCCATCCGGAAAGATTTTTTTGCTCAACTGACCGGCCGCAGTATACTCAAAATTAATTACCTGCCCCTTACGGTCAGTTTTATTTACTATATTCCCCTGCGCGTCATAACCGAATTTTTCCTGTGAATTATCCGGATGAATTATGGCCAAAAGATTTCCCCTGCTGTCATATTGGAAATCGGTGATCTTTCCGGCAGAATCAGTAATACTGGCAATTTGATTAAACTGCGGTTCGTAAGTAAACGTGGTGGTTTGTTCGCGCGCGTCTTTTTTGGTAAGCACATTACTCAAATTATCATACGTAGAATTAACCTGATTGCCATTGGGATCGGTCATATTTATCAAATTAAGATCATCATCGTAGCCAAAAATAGTGATATTCCCGGCGGGGTCACGGCTGCGCGTAACTAAGCCAAAATTATTACATGTATAGACAAACTGATTCTCCAACCCATCTGTAAGTGTCATTTCAGATGTGTTATCGTCATATTGATAAGTCACGCTGTTGGCGCCGCCCTTATCTGCGCTTTTTACCAGCCGGTCATTAGCATCGATTGCAAAAAGCGTCTGGCTTCCGGAGGGATAAGTTACGGAAGTTAAATGATGTTCTACATCGTAAGCGTAAGCAGTCTTTAGCCCCGTGACACCGGTAGCAGAAACTAAATTATTATTATCATCGTAAGCATACGAAACAACTCTCCCTGCAGGGTCAGTTACCAAAATTAAATGGCTATCGGCATCATAGCCAAACCGCGTAACTTTACCTGATACATCAATAATAGTATCAAGCAGGTCATTAGGGGTATAGTTAAAACCCAGCTGATTTCCGTTGTTATCTTCAATCGCCGTAAGCTTACCTTTTGCATTAAAATAAACGAAGCCTCCGTATTTTCCTTTTAAGACAAATGTCCCGTCGGGATTCTTTATTAATTTCCTGTACTCTCCTTTCGGAGGATTATAAGTGCCGCCTGGATTTGGCTTAAAAAATGAACCCGAACCATCGGCATTGAACACCTTTACTACGCCGTCGCTAGTCTCAACAATGTGCATAAGATAAGCATGGGCCCAGCCAAAACCGAGTGATTCATTAAATCCCGAACCGAGAAAATAACTTCTGGAAATATTTATAGCGATGCCTGCGGCAGGAATACTAAGATCAACCTGTCCTGCTAATATTTTTGGGCCGCTAAAGTTAGGGATAAGGCTTATGATTAACGAACTGTTTTGGTCTGATTGCCCTCTCTTGTCTGTAAGTTTTATTGTGGCCAGATAATCCGAAGCCGGCTTTAAGCCGATAGTATCCCAGTGATAAAATAACGGGGTTCCTGCCGTCAGATTTTGAATTCCCGAGTCATATCCCGCAGAAACAGAAGTAATCCTAATACTGGCTGTGGCAATATCCTGGGCATTATACGCTTCTGTTACAGCAATCTTTACCATACTGCCAGCGGCGTATTTATTACTGGTTTTAGAAAATACTGAAGAACTGACGTTTGAGATTTTAGGCGGCCTATCGCTAATAATAGAAGTAGTGACAGTGCTGCTCAAATTACCTGCGGCATCTCGTGCTTGAACGGTTACAATATTTTGCCCTTGGAATAAATTAGTTAGTTCGCAGCTCCAGGTTGTAGCAGTGAGTTTTGTTGCCGGGTCAACAGAAGCAGTGGGACAAGTAACTATAATAGCGGCTGAATCGCTAGAATTTGTTCCTTTAATAGTTTGGTAGTCAAAAGGCGTAGGCGAAGTCACCGGGCTAATTTCAGGCGCCGTAGGCAGAGGAATAATCGCCTGGCCGTATAATTTTGTTTCATAAATGATCGGATAGGCACTCGCCGCCTTATTGATGTAGATGCGCACATAGCGGTAGGAGCCGGTCAAGGCGTGTTCTTTGGTGCTGCTGCCTGCTGAAGACTGGTTGGCCAATATGTTGGCCCAGGTATTGTTATCATTTGAACCTTGAATGGAGTAGTCGGTTGAGCCGTAGGCAGCGTCCCAGAGTATGGATAGTTTGGATAGCTTAGAGGCCTTTCCCAGGTCCAGGGAGAGCCACCAGGAGGTGACAGCCGGCGGCGGAGGCTCAGCCTCTTGGCCGTATAACTTTACTTCATAGATGATGGGATAGCTGTTTTGGGCCTTGTTGATGTAGATGCGCACATAGCGGTAGGAGCCGGTTAAGGTGTGTTCTTTGGTGGTAGCACCCGCGGAAGTTTGGTTAGCAAGCAGGTTAGCCCAGGTATTGTTGTCATTTGAGCCCTGGATGGTGTAATCAGTGCTGCCGTGGGCAGCGCCCCAGAGGATAGTGAGTTTGGATAGGTCAGAAGTTTTTCCCAGGTCCAGAGATAGCCACCAGGAGGTAACTGTAGGCGGTGGCGGAGGCTTGGGCGTAGAGGATTGGCCCATGCAGAAAAATGAAAGTACACACAGGCAGAATAAAAGCCTGACCTTAGGAACAGGTTTTAACCCTGCCCCTGCAAAAATATGGCTTATGTGTTTCATCATACCTTAATTATTCCCCTGCCAATAGGTAGAGCTGTTCTTATCTATAGCTGCTGATGCCGGATGAGAACTATTGGATCCGGATGCTGTGACCGAAGAAACAGTAAGCTCAGGTTCGGTTGGAGGCGGTGGTGGTGGTGGTGGTGGCGTGGCATTGTTTACGGTAACGCTGATCTGTGCTTCGTTTTTATTGCTACTGGTGTCATAGGCAATTGCTTTGAGGATGTGTGCCGCGTTTGAAACCGCTGCAGTATCCCAGGAATAGGCGTAGGGTGAGCTGGTATCAGTGGATTTTAGGGCACCGTCAATATAGAATTCAACCTTGGATATACCTTTATTATCTGTGGCAGTGGCCTGGATATTGACTGTTCCGGATACTGTGGAGTTGCTTGCTGGGTTAGTGATGGAAACTTGCGGCGGGGTGGTGTCTTTGGGCGTGGAACCCTGGCCCATGGTGAAAAAAGACAAAAGCACGAGCGAGATTAATAAGTTCAGCCTATTGCGCATAAAGTCCTCCTTTATGACCTAAAGCGTGGCACTTATATAAAGGAAATATAACACATAACTATATGCTTGTCAAGGCGTTTTATTCCTGTAATAAAGGGGATGTTTCTATTTTTCTACCTTCGGCAACCCATTACCCTGCGATTCCAGCCAAGTGACCGCTCTTTCGTAGCTTTCCTTGAGGGCTACCATGTGGCCTCCCTCGAATTCTATCCATTTCGTTTTCCAGCCCAGCTCCTCCAGAAACTGCTTATCTTCTTTCATTTTACCATAGTTGGAGTCGGTTCTGCTTGCCAGAAAGACTGCCAGTTTATTGCGCCCGTAGAACGGTTTCCCGTTGCGATAATAATAAGGATGTATGGTTCCGCAATTGCTGATCACCGCCCAGGTCAATTTGGCGTGCGAAGCGGAAAACATGTGCGCGGCCATCCCCCCTCCCGACATCCCCGAAGTGATCACCCTGCTCTTATCGATCGGGCATGCCGGATCATCTTGCTTTATTAAATTGACCATTGTAGAAAACGATCCGGCAGGGTCTATGCCGTTCATAAACTCCTTGGATGCGGCGACAATAAGCTTGTGTTTCTCGGCGAGATCCTTCCACAACGCTATCTGGGTCTTGGCGTCTCCGGCAGGCTCAAAGGCAATGACCAAAGGATACTTCTTATTTTGCTCAAGGTTGTCCGGGATATAGAGCGTGTATTTATTGCTTTCAATGATCTTTGCTTCTGCGGCTGGATTTTGGAGCAACGGCACCGGACATGCCGCTGCTATGAGCAGCAGAACTAACGCGCGCGTGGTTTTCATCTATTCTTTCCCTCCGAATACAACACCGTGCTCTATCAGCCGTTCCTGGGCTTTTTTCCTGTAACAGGAATCATCGTCCGCCTTCAGTCTGACGGCCTGATCATAGATTTGCTTGGCGCGCTGAATATCCCCCATTTGAATGTAGGTCCAGCAGAGCTCGTAGAGCGTGGTCGGCCTTTTATATAAGCTGAAGGAATACAGATAATCGCGCTCGGCGCTTTTGTAATCGTTGTCGTGGTAGACAAATCCCGCCTTGATCTCCCACGCCCGCCATGAACGTGGATATAATTCCAACGCCCTGGCCAGTAATTTTTTCCCCTGCTCGACCTGGACCTGAAGTTGTTCGCTGAAGCGAGCGGCAACTAGAAGGTTCTCTATATCATTCCCGGTCAGCTCCACTGCCTTGGCGCAGTCGGCAAAGGCCTTTTCCATATCTCCCATATACCCGTAGATCATCCCCCTGTTAATATGCGCGTCGGCGTTCTGCGGGTGATATTGTATCTCCAGGTCGTATTGTTTCAATGGCTTTTCCAGATCATCTTTATCGGTGTCGTGGTATATTACGCCCATATAAAAATGAAGATTAGCCAGCGTGGTGTCGCTTTTGCCTGCCTGCTTAAAATATTCCAGCGCTTTCGCCGTGTCTTTCTCGTTGTAATAAGTCAGTCCGACGATATAGAGCGCTGCGGCATTGGCAGGCACCTTTTTAAGTACGGCAAGCGCATTTTTGCGCGCCTGCTTGAAATGCCCCTTATGGTTCAGGGCTTCGCTTTGCGTAAGAAGTTTCTTAATCTCGGCTGCGCTACCCATATTTTCGATGGCCGCACCATTAAGGAAAACCTGTTTATCCAGCGGGTTCTGTGGCTTGAAATAGGGATGAAACAGCACGTTTGCCGGCACGACCTCCGAGCATGGCGGGTTGGCAAATGCGGCAACGCCCTGCGCCTGCAGGACCGGCTTTTCCACCGCCATCACCCCTGCGATCATGCATACGCAGATCAGCGCGATGACCAGCGCATTGCCGCCTATATGCTTCCTTGGTCTCATTTCGCCCCAAAAGCGCATATTCCCTCCTTTTTATTTCTTTGACAATAAAGAGGACAGTAATCAAGACGCTGTGTACAATTATATCATTTACAATGGGTTGAGAAACAATTATTTCAGCGGCGTTGCATTTTTGGAGCCAATGTGGATGCGGAATATAAAAGAATTGCTTTGTAACTGCAGGTGTTATGAAGAGTTATCAACAGAGTCTTGGGTGTTCCTAATCTAATCTCTTGATTGTGAGGACGGTTTTAGAGTTAGGAAGATACGTAACCTTATAGGTTCTATTTCTTACTATCATTTTAGGATAGAAATAGGTATGTAAATCAACTTCGTTTATTGTAAAGTCTTGTCCGAACCAATAAGAGAAAAGATAAAATAGACCACGATGTACGGAACTAACTTTTCCTGTTAAAAATATGGGGTCTTGGGGCGGGATGGTGTCTTTTAAGATAGGAATATTAATAAAAATAACACAACCTATCAACACTAATACGACAAAAGCCCTTGCTAACCCGTTTTTTTAGCGACAGTGACCTCAAGCAACAGGTTTAATTAACTTTTAGGTATTGAGGCGATTTTTTAAAAAAGGGTCAAATTTCCTTCCGCTAGGAAACCCTACAATCGACGATTTGCCTAAAAGAGAGTATAATATATACACCAAAAAGGAGGCCACCATTGGAACCTATTATTAACGCAAAGAAAGACCGTCTAAAGCTCACACCCGAACAACTCTTCAACCTGTACTTGGAATGTAACGCCCCAGGCGCTCCGGTAAAGATGATTTTGGAGCGCTACGGCTTACGGCCCTGGGACCTGATTGCCATACGCAAAAAAGTCAAAGCGGCAGCCATGGAAGCCCTTGCCCATCCCGGTAAACAGGGACGTAATAAAGGGGACGGTTCTATTTTTCTGCCTTCGGCGGCCTGCCCCTGGTCCCTCTCCTGTTTTTTATGCCAGATAACCGCTGGTTTTGAGTGATAAAAGCCTGGCTGCCGATATATAGCTTATTTTCGATCGCCCTCGAGTTTATTATACTTTCATCAACCACGAAATCAACATAGTTTTTCTGCCTTGCGGAAACAGAATCAGACAT
>Ga0105164_10000839_pt1 | contig 20194 bp, 23 predicted proteins | sample VDWuncwatermetaG_FD_89674 | JGI IMG/M metagenome (GOLD analysis project Ga0105164, IMG submission 89674) | Wastewater microbial communities from Netherlands to study Microbial Dark Matter (Phase II) - VDW unchlorinated drinking water | ecosystem: Environmental > Aquatic > Freshwater > Drinking...
CGCCAAGGAAAAAATTCCAAAGGTTTTGCTCCTGGATATATCCATGCACGCAAGCCGGTCCTATGCAGGGAGGTCCCCCCTTATCCAGAGGCATGCATGCATCTACCGGAGCCATGCGAACGATGAGTTTCAAGAGGTCTGGCTCTACGGAGGCAAGTGAGTAACCCCTGTACAGCGTTGTGCCGGGCGTATATGGAATGAACTCTTTTCCTATTTTCTTGCATGCTTCTTTAATTAATTCTCCATATTTTTTATAATGCTCTTCTACGAAATCCTCGGGGATGGACAGTTGTATATATTGGCCGGGTTTGTATTGAATGGGCTTTGATGGTCTTAGCCACAGCTCCATTTTATCGCTGGTAAGCAGTATCTTTTTGATTACACGGGCTGTATATTTTTTAACATGGAGCGTGTCCTTGGGTAGATACAGGCTCACATCCTTTTCGACCCTGACCTGACAAGCCAGACGCACGTATCCATCTCCAATGCCTTGCTCTAGGAATTTTCTGGATGCTTCCCTTGTTCGCATATCAAAATGAGGAGTTTCTACGGCTGTATAAGGTCCGACATCTGTGTGGAGCTTTACCTTACACTGCCCGCAGGTAGCCATGCCTCCGCAGGCAGCCGGGATATTGAATCCTCTGTTTTGAAGCAGGGATAAAAGCCGTTCTCCTCCTTCGATGTCCAGATCTTTTCTGTAGTCATCGTCGCTTAATACGACAAGTTTGCGTTTCTCACCACGACCAAAGAACTGGTATACGACCTCGCTAAATATGCTCAGGAGCAATACCAGTAAGGAAAGGATTCCAGCGCCGAGGAAAAGAGGAATGGTCATTGTTTTTCTCCAAGCTTCTTTTCGATACTTTTTAATACTTTCTCAAGCCTAATTTCGTACGACTCAACCACTGTCCCGTCTGGATAATGCTTATGGTGCGGAAAAGTTTTTACCTGTTGGTGTGGGGCGTTATCCCACCTAGTAATCAATTTCCCGTCATTTTCTTGCCAGTGGTACGAATATTTTTCCTCTTTAACACTCATATATTCTCTTATAAAAAGTTCTGTATTGTTTTTGATATCGGCTCTTATTTTTAAATACTAAAATTTTCCCCCGGCATTTAAAGTCGAGTATTTCAAACCTTTTAACTGTTTTGCTATTTTGTAATAACTCTAATGTTCTTAACATTCTTCAAATCTTTTAGATAACTAAGTCTGTCTTTACATGTATTTTCGTATGCCTTCCATTCAATATAATCATCCCACTTTTCAAAATCTTCTTTTCCTTCCAATACTTCTTTTTTAAATTCTTTCAATGATTTGCCGTATTTTTTTCAAAAAGCTCTAAAGATTTTTTTAAGGCTTGAATCTCAGATATAAGATCCAATCTCAGGACATTTATAACCTCTTCTTTTTTCACTTCTATAGTTTTCATAAGAGTTCACCTGCAATCAAAAAATATGAATCATCCCAATTCCAGTAAAGATAGCAGCCATTATGCCCAAGAGCAGAATAGCGATAGTATCTTCATCCCACGCAGTTGTTGGGACGAACAGACGCTGACGCCTTAACAGTGCAAGCCATACAACCACCATCATCCAGTGGAGTCCGTATCCAAACGCCGTTACGGTTGTAACCATAAACTTGGCTCCGGTGGGGATAGTAAATGTGGCGCTGGCAAGAACAATGCAATTGACCGTAATCAATTCTAAAAACTGCCCCATCTGCTCGTATACATTCTTAGCAAATTTTCTTAACAGCACGCTCAGGATTTGCACGAACACGGCAATGGTGACAATAAAGACTGTCAGGTAGAAAATATTTTCTAATCGAATTGGTAACGACGAATATTTAGCCAGAAGGTCACTGCATTTAACAAGAACACTGTGGTACACCAACCAGTTTAATGCCGTGGACAATGTTGTTACAATAATTACGGCGACTCCCATCTTCCAAGCCGCATCTATTTGGCGCGATTTATTTATCAGAGGGCACAGTCCTAAAAGTTTACTCAACACAATTCCATCGAAGAAAAGGGCGCTAAGCAGTACCGGAAGAAGGATGCTGAATTGTTGGTGCAAGGTGGGAATCGTTTGTATGTGAATGATAAAGCTGATAAAGAGACAGACACCCAATCCTAAAGCTATTAAAGATGTCTTGGGAGTCCTCCGTTTCGGTCTGGCCGGGGGTATGGGGATAGGACCTCCACAATTTGGCGTTGGTGCTGCGCACTCGCAAGGAGATGCTTCTTGGCATACAATTCCAACCTTAATAAAAAATGGGCGCAACAAGAGCCTGAATGCTGCCAGCGCAAAGAATCCGCCTACAGGGGTGACCATAAGAACGACTCGCGGAAATGCATCCGGGAGGACGGGAAAGCCCATGACTGTTCCGAAGCCCAGGGGTTCCCGCAAAAACGAGAGCAAAATCAAGGCTATGGAATATCCAAGGCAGGCTTTCAATATCTTCCTTTGGGCTTCCCAGAAGTCGACCGTCAATCCCTCGGATATTACGGCAAGAACAATGCAGTTCGTTGTAATAAGATCGATATATGCCTTTATATTGGCCGTAATTTCAGGAACAAATGCCTGTGCAAAAAATCCAAAGATGGCTACAAAGACAGATACAATAATCATTAAAAGAGAAATCTTGTGATGGGTGCCGGCAGTGGATATAAGTTTTTTGAAAGGATAGACCATGCAGAAACTGCCAGCCGTTACGAGCGTTACGCCGAGTCCCATGGTCAGGGAGTTTTCTAGTTTGTTCGTTACCGCCAATGATGAGCAAAATCCAAGCCCTGCCCCAGCGGTTAAGATGAGATTGTCCCGCATGAAGTACTTAGAGGTCTTTCGTATAATTCGCTTTAATCCTACCATGTAATCTCCCTTTGTCCTTCCCAGAATTCTTTCATGGCATCATTGAGAAAAGACTCGATTCCCCTGCTTGTATTGGTGGCTCCGGTAATAGCTTCGACCTCGTTAGAACCCGCAGCCTTCTTTCCCCTGACCACCATTATCTTGGGTCTCAACTTTTTGCCTACGAATTGTTTCTTGAATTGATCCTCAGTAATCCTACCGCCCAAACCGGGTGTTTCGCTGTGGTCGAGCACTTCTATGCCTTTTAATGTTTCCATGTCAGGTTCCAGACAGATGAAGAGCGACATGACGCTTGATTTGTTATAACCGTATCCCATTTTTGATTCCACAAACCCAAAGCCTTGAAGTTTTCCTTCCCTCACGTATTTGAATATTCTTTTCCCACCTTTTGGTTTTCCTTCAGCCGCCTGCCCCTGAACACTATCGGGGGTTTGTGTACCAGCCGGCTGAATCTCCCAGGATGCGGACGAAGGATATTCAACGGTTATATTTTTGCTGAAGACTTTTTGAATGTCCTTTTTATCATAACCTTTGAAAGTAAAACCCATCAAGTTTTTTTCTGTGATACGATACGGGATGTTAAAAATGTCGAGTACGGCGCGTTTTTCCTTTATGTCATAGTATTCGGCGATTTTTGGCGCCGTATAAAAATATACTATGAGAAGTATAGCGCAAGGTAAAAAGGTGATCGTGAGGATCGAAGCGATACGGAATAAAATTTTTTTTAACTCTTCCATAAGCAGGTAACTATCTCAAGGATTCTCTCATAAACGATATCTTATCTTTACCATCAAAGATTGGATCGGTATGGCTAACAGATTCATAAGCAGGATCGAATACATTACGCCTTCTGGGAGTGAAGTAAAATCTCTTATCAATACCGTAACAAAGCCACACCCTGCGCCAAATATCCACTTTGCAACCTGACTATACGTTGTCGTTATTGGATCAGTAGCCATAAAAAACGCCCCAAGGATTAAGCCGCCGCTCAGAAGTTGAAATAGGGGTGGAGCTACAGATTTTCCCATAATCACTGAGAAAAAAATAGAAAGGAAGATCACGCTTCCCAGATAGGACGCAGGAATTCTCCAGTTCACCACCTTTAGTCTGATTAACCACAAACCGGCCAGTATCAATGCTAATCGGCATGTCTCGCCTAATGACCCGCTCGATGTGCCTATTAATAAGGAAAGATAGGATGTAACTTCGCCATTGGTCTTGAATGCCGTCAGTGGTGTTGCATGGGTAATGGCGTCCAGTCCGTAGCGAAACGCATGAAGATCCGGCATGTCTACAAAGGGTATTTGATAACCGGTAACCAGAAATGAAGGGAAACAGATTGTTAAAAACAAACGGCTGAACAGGGCTGGATTTACAAGATTATTCCCAACACCGCCCAACACATTTCTAAATATAATAGCCAGCGCTGCCCCCAAGCCTACTAACCAAAGGGGAGATTGCGGTGGAAGAATCGCAGGGACAAGGAGGCAGGAAACAAACCCGCCCTCGCTGATATGATCCTCCCGTGCAATAATAGCCCAGAGCACATCAACAACAAACACGCCTATGATGAATGAAACCAGCAGTTTGGATATGACACACTGCCAACCGTAGAAATATATAGCTGGGAAAACCCATCCGAAAACCAATGCTACGAGCACAGCCCCCATAAACCTTTTCACATCATAATTATTTCGGATAAAGGGTTGCGACTGCGCTGTTTCTTTAGAGCTGCGGAGAAGGCCGTCAAATGCGCCAAAAAGGGCGCCAAACAGAAAATTTACTTTCCGATGAGTGTGAATGAAGGATTCAAGGGTATCGAGGCCTTTGTCTATAATAGGTTCTATTGGCTTGAGCAGTTTCTTCATTTTTGTTTATCGGATATTTTGCATTCCTTAATGGTCTGTAAAAGCTCCAGCTTAGAAGGGCAGATGAAACTGCATAATCCGCATTCGATACATTTTTCCAGATTATAGAGGCGCGCCTTATGTTTTTCCCCTCTCGTATAGCTGTGGTAGTAAAGTGCAGGCTCTAAATTTACAGGACAAATATCATCACAAAAATTACAATAGACGCATCGCCTTAATTCCCCAAGCACGTTTGTGGTCAGCGCTAATTCATCCGACTTGATCATGGGGAATATCACCTTAGAATCCAGTTCCTTTAAAACCATAATATTATTGACAGCCCAGTCTATCTTCAAGGATAAATCCGTTATTTCCCTGCCGCGCAAGGGCCCGTTTATAAACACACGGCACGTACACGCCTTCATTCTGTTATGGAGTACCTTTTCGATAGGCGTGCCAAGTTGTACGTTGATGATCTCGTTCTCTTTCAAACCTGTTCCCGAAAGGGCGATGAAACGTGAATTAACTGTGTTTCCAAGAATACCGTTTTCATAAATTGCGGATATTGTTTGTGCGTCGAGGATGAGGATGCCTTGCGTCATCGCATCTTGACCAAAATTCACGTCCACATCCAATATAACTTTCAAAAGCATTACAGGGTCGTCTTGTGGATATTTCGGGTCTAGCGCAAAAATCTCCATCCATTCGGCGTTGCTAGCGTAATTCATCGCCTCAGCAATGGGTTCGCTATCCTTTTTGGTTATGGCTATATAATACCTTGCCTCAGGAAAGTAACGTATTTTTATCTCTTTTAGCTTGTTGAGGAATTCAGTAGTCTTGTGTTCCAGAATTACCCAATTTGGTAATTCCCACGGTTCGGTGGGGCACAGGTTCACAATGACATGCCGAATCTTTTGATCAGGGATGCGGAATTCAAATGTCTCCTGTATACCATCAGAAGGGATTCTTTCTACAATATTGCAAAACCTTAGTGGATAGGCGTCGAGAAGATCAAAACCGCCGTTAAACCCTATATTTTCTTTTTCTTTCAACACGTTTTAGATTGCAAATATAGCGCAAAAATAGATATTAAAAAGGAGATGTCTTGTCAAAACATCAATAAGGTTTTAAAACGTCAAGCAGTATATCACTTATCGCTTTTGTTCAATTCAAGGATAAGAGGGATTTCTCCGCAGTCTGGAAATTTGTGGCATTTCACGCATTCAGACCATATCTTATGGGGAAGGGTTTCCTTTTCTACCCTGCGGAATCCGCATTTCTCAAAGAACTCAGGTACATACGTGAGGACAAACATCTTCGCGATACGCAGCTTGCGAGCCTCCCGTATGCAAACCCGCACAAGTTTTTTCCCGATCCCATTTCGTTGACAGGTTTCCACCACGGTAACTGACTTTATCTCCGCAAGGTCTTTCCAGAAAATATGCAGGGCTGCACAACCAACCAGCGTACCGTCCTGAATAAACACAAAAAAATCCCTGATGTTTTCGTACAGTTCACTCAGTGATCGTGGCAGCATTACATTTTTTGCAGCAAAGTCGTTGATAATCTTGTAGATCTTTTCAACATCTTCTATGGTTGCTTTTCGTAACATTTATTTCTCACATGCCGCTAAGGCACAAAGGCACAAAAGAAAAAAATAGTTTTATTCTTAGTGTCTGGTGGTTTTGCGGCAAAAGGCTGTTTAAATTAACCGAGCACATTATATTTTCTTACCCTGAAATCTACACCTAATTCCTGAGCTATCTGTTTACACTTTTCTACATCGACACCGGATATTTCTACAATAGAAACCTGTACGTTAGGTATTACTTGTTTTGCATCCTTAATAAACTGAATAAGGGCAGGGTATGCCTTTTCTCCGAAAACAGGTTTACATATCTCTTCATATTTTTTTGCAGTGTCAGCGTTCAAACTGATGCAAATAGTATCAATCAACCCTCTTAATGCATGGATAATAGGTTTTCCATTGATCAGGTCTCCGTGACCATTGGTATCCAATCGGATACGCTTTCCTCGCGATTTCAAGAACTTTGCAACGGCTATCAGCACATCCAATCGTTCTGTAGGTTCACCATATCCACAAAAGACAATCTCGTCATAGCTACTTGGGTCTCCAATAGCTTCTAATACTTCCGCTGCGGTCGGTTCCCTATTTAATTTCAAAAGATGTCCCTTGACAAATGGGTAGGTTTCTCTCATACAAAAGTCACATATATTTGAACATCGGTTTGTAAGATTTATGTAGAGTGAATTTCGAATGGCATAGGCGATCTTTCCTTCCTGTTCAGTTTCTCCAATGCCAAATACCTTATAAGCGTTAAAGGTAGTAATTCGTTCAATATCCTTTAGAGAAAGCCCATAGATGTCAGCTAATACGGGGATAATGAAGGACAGATAAGAAGGTTCATTACGTTCTCCCCGTTTGGGTTGTGGCGATAAAAAGGGAGAATCTGTTTCCATGAGGAGTCTTTCAACAGGAATCGACTTAGCGACTTCTCTCAAGGTATTTGCATTTGGAAATGTGATTGGCCCTGCAAACGATACGTATAAGCCCATATTGATACATTTTTTTGCTATCTCCCTTGTTCCACTGAAGCAATGTACGACTCCCTTGAGTGCGCCATTTTTGTGCTCATCCAGTATTTTTAGGCAGTCGCTGCTAGCATCACGGCAGTGGATAATTACCGGCAGGTTGTTTGTTTTAGCCAATGCCAGATGCTTATGAAAGACACGCTGCTGGTCTTCATGGGGGCTGCGATTCCGATAATAATCAAGCCCCGTCTCGCCGATTGCCACGACCTTCGATTCTTTCGCCAAAGATTCCAAAGCCTGCCAATCTTGTTCAGAAACATTTGCTGCGTCATGAGGATGAACCCCGATACTAGCATAGACATTATTGAATCGATTAGCTAAGACAATGCTTTTCTTGCTTGACGCAAGATTTGTACCCACATTAATGATACATCCCACATCGGCTTGCTTAGCACGGGACAAAACTGACTCTAAGTCTGATTTATAGTCGGGGAAATCGAGATGCGCATGTGTATCGATAATCATATCTCAAGTACTATGTCGTAAGAGTGACTGAATTGTCTTTGGTAAAGGCATTGTTAAAAAGGGTTATTGTTGGGTGTTTTTCATTTGGTGAGTAAAATATGGAAACCACGTCGAAGCGTAGATCTACGCCTTCTATCTTTTTTTTCGCTACGTAATGCGAGGCAATCTTTATGATTTGCCTCTTTTTAGCTTCTGTAACAGAGATCTCTGGTTGGCCGTACTTGTCGGAACGGCGCGTCTTAACCTCGACAAATACAATGGTACCGTGATCGTAACAAACAATATCTATTTCCCCTGTTCTCCATCTATAATTTCGTTGGAGTATTTTATAACCTTTCTTTTTTAGAAAGTTTACAGCGAGCAGTTCTCCCTTCGTGCCTAAAGCTTTCTTATACGGGAGTTCCTTAATCCTGTTTTTTAACAGATTTATTATTGAAGTAACGTATTTAACGTGAAACAATTGCAAGATGCTTTATCCGAAAAAAGCTCGAATCCAAATCTACAATGGAGGCGGAAGGTAATATTGTTTACGGCTATGAGCCACAAATTATAATCATTCGTCTAAGCCTTAGAATTTATATTGCTTATCCTCGGATGCAGTAGTTCAGGTCTTTTCCTTCTCCGATTTCTTCTTTGCTGTAACAGGTTCACTCGTTGCTTTTGGGTTTTCTTTTTCAAATTTTTCTTGCAGTCTTGTTCCTTTGCCTGTCCTTCCACGCATGTAGTATAATTTTGCGCGCCTTACCTTACCTGATTTTAGAACCTTAATATCAGCAATCTTTGGCGAATGAATTGGAAACACGCGCTCCACACCTTCACCCTGAACAATACGTCTCACGGTAAATGTTTCTTTAAAACCACCACCATTCCTTGCAATTACAACACCACTAAAAACCTGAATGCGTTCTTTATCACCCTCAACAATCTTTACCGACACATCCACCTGATCACCAATTGAAAATTGAGGTGTTGTTTTTTTCATCTGTTCTTTTTCAATTGTATCAATAATATTCATGATCTTTGCCTCCTCATTATTTGGCTTGTAAAAATTATACTCTATTTAAAATATCAGGTCTCTTCCTTAAAGTTCTTTCCAGTGCACAGGCACTTTGCCATTCTTTTATTTTTTGATGATTACCAGATATGAGCACCTCTGGTACTTTCATTCCTTTATATTCCGCCGGACGGGTATATTGTGGGTATTCCAAAAGACCGTTATTAAAAGATTCGTTGGTTATGGAATCCGGATCGCCTAAAACTCCGGGTATTAAACGGACCACCGCGTCAATAACTATCATTGCAGGTATCTCACCGCCGGAAAGGACATAGTCGCCTATAGAGAGTTCAAACACATCCATGCCTGTTCGAATTCTTTCGTCAAAACCCTCGTAATGACCGCTTATCAACATCAAATACGGCTCTTTCGACAATTCTCTAGCTAGGGACTGAGAAAATCGATGACCTTGCGGGGTTAACAATATTTTTTTGGGACGAACGTCTGTTTGTTGTTCAATGGCCTCTATGGTATTAAAGACAGGTCCTGGTTTCATTACCATACCGGGTCCTCCGCCGTAAGGACGATCGTCCACACAGCGTTTGTTTTCGGCATATTCCCGAATATTAAAAAGGTTATACTGAACAAGTGCCTTCTCGCTGGCAATCTTCAGGATGCTGTGTCCCAACACATTGACAAACATTTCGGGGAATAATGTTAAAATATCAATACGCATATTGTTTTATTTTTTAAACGCAATACCAAATTTCTTAAGCACAGCAGCAACAGATTCTGTTGGCTTTGCGCCTACGCTTAACCAATATTCAACACGGTCTTTTTTTAATGTTACCTGCTTTTCATTAACAGACTCCATCGGGTCGTACGTTCCCAGATTTTCAATGACTTTTCCGTCACGTTCTTCGTGGGCATCAAATGCGCCAATCCTATAATATGGTCTATTTTTACGACCCATCCTCATCATTCTAATCCTTACAGCCATTTTTTTCTCCTTACTTAACCTAATGTAAATTTATAACTAAGTATCCAATAACAGTTACCCGAATCATCGTACCATACCCTTACCGAAAGGTAAACTTTTGGATAACATTCCCATTCTCTTGAGACTTTTTCCATTTCCTTTAAAATGTTTCATCAGCTTTTTCATCGACTTAAATTGCTTGAGCAACTGGTTTACGTCCTGGATGGTTGTACCGCTTCCATTTGCTACCCGCTGCCTCCGACTTCCATTAATGATATCGGGATTTAACCGTTCATCAGTTGTCATGGATCTAATAACTGCCTCAACCCTCTGTAACTGTTTTTCATCGATATTCAGGCCATCCATCTTATTCCCTATACCTGGAATCATCCCCAGGACTTCCTTGATTGGCCCCATTTTCTTAATCTGCTGGAGTTGTGCAAGGAAATCGTCAAGACCAAGCGTATCATCCTGTATTTTTCTGCTCAGTTTCTGAGCTTCTTCCAGATCAATTGATTGCTGTGCCCGTTCTACAAGAGATACAACGTCTCCCATGCCCAATATCCTGGATGCCATGCGATCTGGATGGAACTCTTCTAGCCGGTCTAACTTTTCACCGATACCTACAAATTTAATTGGCTTTCCTGTAACCGCCCGTATCGAAAGTGCGGCACCTCCTCTTGTATCACCATCGAGCTTGGTTAGAATTACACCGTCAAACCCTAATTGATTGTTAAATTCCTTTGCGCTATTAACGGCATCTTGTCCTGTCATTGAATCGCAAACAAAATAAATCTGATGAGGCGCTAGTTTTTCTTTGATTTCTTTTAATTCAGACATCAGTTCGACATCAATATGTAATCTTCCGGCGGTATCAAAGATAACGACATCATTGGTATTTTCTTTGGCATATGTAACAGCATTTTTACAGATCTTTACTGGTTGAGAATCGTATTCAAAGTATACGGAAACACTTAATTGCTGTCCTAATACTTTTAACTGTTCAATTGCAGCGGGTCGTTGTACATCAGCGGCAACTAGGAGTGGTTTTTTCCCCTTTGAAATTATTGTTTTGGCAAGCTTACCGGCCGTGGTAGTCTTCCCACTACCCTGCAAACCAACTAACATAATTAATGTTTGTTCGCCGTCTTTAAAGGGGATTGTTGTGTCAGACTTCCCCATGAGGTCAATTAATGCATCGTGAACAATCTTAATAACCTGCTGCCCTGGTGCAATACTCTTAATTACCTCTTCGCCAACGGCTCGTTCCGTTACCTGTTGAATAAAATCCTTAACGACTTTATAATTTACGTCTGCCTCGAGAAGCGCCAAACGTACCTCATGCAGTCCGTCTTTTATATTAGCCTCTGTAAGACGTCCTTTCCCGCGAAATTTGCTAAGAGCACCTTCTAAACTATTTGTAATTGCTTCAAACATAAACTCGTAAGTCCAATAAGTCCAAAAAAGATGATAATGAAAATTTTCCTTCTTTGTCTAAAATTATAGCAATTGTGCCGAAATGATAACGTCATTGAAGAATCTTGTAATTTCTAAGCGTAAATTGAAATAATCTAAGCTATTAATTGTATACAATAAATGCAAATATTCAAATGAATTTTATAAAAGTATGGGTAAGATTTTGGGTTGTTAAAAGACGTAGTAAAATAAGTTGTAAGTTGAAACGATCTTTTTCCCCTGTGTGGTGATTTGCCCTACGCAGAAAAAGGTATACAATGCAAAATGTCATTGCGAGGAACGGAGTGACGAAGCAATCTCCTGCAATGATAGTACTTCAGATTGCTTCGCTACCGCTCGCAATGACAATAAACCTGTAAATGTTTTAATGAAACGCTATCCTAGTGATTAAGGTAGGGCAAGGATGTTGATTCATTATGATTTGTATTAAAATGGAATTGACTCGGTTTGCTTGAGTGACTAATTTCTTTAGCTTGGCACAGGAAATTTCTATTGCAGAATGTCTATGGGTTTGTTAGAATTTTTGCAGTGATTTAAGGGAAAGGTAATTATTTTAAATGCGTTCACAGAACGCATTGTTTATTTTAGGGGGAAACAATGAAAAAAGGGATTCATCCAGAATATGTGGAAACAATTGTAACCTGCGGGTGTGGAGAAACTTTTAAGACAAGGTCTACAAAGCCTAAGATCACTGTGGAAATCTGCTCGAAGTGTCATCCGTTTTACACAGGAAAGCAAAGGTTTATAGACAGTGCTGGTCAAATAGAGCGGTTCCAAAGGAGGCTCAAAAAGACCCAAAAAGCTGAAGAAATTGTAAAACAAAAATGAATGATAATTTGTTAAAAAAATTAGAAAAAATATACGGAAGATATAATGAATTGGAGAAGGTGTTGTCTGATCCTGAAGTAATAACAGATTCGAGTCGTTATACGTCGTATATAAAGGAACATGGTAGTCTCTCCAAGTTGGCGAGCAAATATATACAACTAACAGAAACCCGCGCGAGAAAACAGGAGACCGAGAGCCTCTTTGCTCAGGAAACCACTGATAAAGAATTAGCTGAGATGGTTAAGGGTGAGTTAGGGGATTTGGAGAAACAAGAAGAGTCTATAATGGATGAGATTAAAGGATTATTTATTGCTGAGGATAAAACCTCAAGTAAGAACGTAATCGCTGAAATACGCGCCGGAACAGGAGGTGAAGAGGCCGCTATCTTTGCAGCCGACCTATTTCGCATGTACGCCAAGTATGCAGAAAGTCAAGACTGGAGGGTGGAGATTTTCGACAGCAGTGAGACAAATTTGGATGGGTTCAGGGACGTGACCTTTTCTATTGAAGGAAAGAATGTATATCAAAAACTGCGTTTTGAGAGCGGGACGCATCGTGTCCAAAGGGTCCCGCGGACAGAGGCCAGCGGCAGGGTTCACACCTCAACTGCTACAGTGGCTATTCTGCCTGAAATTGAAGAAGTAGAGATTGATATTAATCCAAATGACATCCTCGTGGATACGTTCCGCGCCTCGGGTCCGGGGGGGCAAAAGGTTAACAAAACAAGTTCGGCAGTGAGAATCACCCATGTTCCTACCGGGTTGGTTGTGAAATGCCTCGACGAGAAATCCCAACACAAGAACCGCGCAAAGGCAATGCGTATTTTGAGAAGCCGACTCTATGAATTAATCGAGGGACAAAAACGGAGCGAACGGGATCAAATTCGGCGTGATCAGATAGGAACGGGAGATCGTAGTGAAAAAATTCGCACGTATAACTATCCTCAAAATCGAGTTACCGACCACCGCATAAATTTTTCCGTGCACAATTTAGATCAGGTCATGCTAGGTCATTTAGGCGAAATCATAGACGCCTTAATGGCTCATTACAAAGAAGAACAGTTAAAACAATTTGCAGCGAGCATATAAAAATAGCTAAGAGTTAATTACTTAAATTTTCCTAACAAAATGCTGGTGAAAACAAAGGTTGCTTCTTCTTTGCGCCAGATTGAGCAATCCTCACACTCGCAATCAGATAAAACCAAGCCTGTTAGTTCGTTCCTTCTTACCCAAAAACTTCTCTGCGATATATCTTATTTTTGTGAGGCAAAGACTAGGGTTTATTAATAACAAAGATGAAACGAATAGTTAAAAATGTCTAAAAGTAGTTACAAAAGGCAACGAAATTTGCCATTTTTTCTACGCAATTCCCTTTCGAAATGGAGAATTAAAGGATATGGTAAATAACGTGTTCTCGGGTGAATGTACCATGTCCGGCATTGTTAATTGGGCAAGCAATATTTTACGAGAGCACGGCGTCGACTCACCGCGTTTGGACGCAGAGATCATTTTAGCATATTTAATGGGTTGTAAGCGTATTGACCTTTACACGCATCCTGCCAAAGACATTAGTGAAAGCGTAGCTGTAAGCTATAAAAAAGCCATCCAGAGACGCGCACAGCGAGTTCCCCTGCAATATATCACAAATCACGCTGAATTTATGTCCTTAGATTTTTATGTTGACGAACGAGTGTTGATTCCACGCCCCGAAACAGAATTGCTGGTAGAGGCCGTGATAAAAAAATCACAAATTCTATCGAAAGAGCGCGAGATTGTAATAGTGGATATTGGAGTCGGTAGCGGTAATATTGCGATAACCCTCGCAACAAAAATAAGCAACGCCAGGATATTTGCCGTTGATATATCCTCCGACGCCTTAATTGTTGCTAAAATCAATGCGGAGAGACATCACGTACTGGATAAGATAACGTTTTTGTGCGGTGACATCTTTAAACCGCTCGAAGGATATGGAATTGAATCAAAAATACATTTTATCGTATCCAATCCTCCGTATGTGGCAATTGATGAATTCGAAAACTTACAAGAGGAAGTAAGGAATTATGAACCGTATGGAGCGCTCGTCAGCGGACAGGATGGTTTGCAAATGTTCAAGCGTATTATTGCAGGTGCAAATATATGGCTCAAGCCAGGGGGCTTGATTGTCTGTGAGGTCGGCGAAAAGCAGATACGGACAGTAGCGTGTTTGTTAGAAGATGCAGGATGTTTCAAAAAAACAGAATTCATAGAAGATTATCAGCATATATATCGTATTATTGTTGCGCAAATGGGAGGGGATTGTGGATAAAATCGTCATTGAGGGATGCCATCGTTTGGAAGGAAGAGTGCGAATTAATGGAGCGAAAAACGCGGCATTGCCCATTATGGCAGCTTGTATATTGCTAAATGGGCCGTCTCGGATAAAAGGAATACCGGACATTGTAGATATCCAGACGCAATCGGAAATACTGAAGAATCTTGGTGGAGAAATAAAAAGATTTGAGGATGGAACCTTTGAAATAATATTTAGAGATGGAGAAAATGCGGATAGATTCATAGCGCCGTATGAGCTTGTTAGAAAGATGAGGGCGTCTATATGCGTGCTGGGTCCGCTCTTAAGTAAGAGACGCAAGGCAAAGGTTTCATACCCTGGAGGATGTGTTATTGGTCAACGCCCGATTGATTTGCACATAAAAGGTCTTAAGGCATTAGGCGCTCAGATTGAGACAGCAGAAGGTTATATAACCGCTGCGGCTGACAGGTTAAAAGGAACAGAGATTTCTTTAATGGGGCAATATGGCACAACAGTGCTTGGAACTTGTAATGTGATGACAGCGGCAGTAATGGCTGAAGGTACAACCATAATTGAACATGCGGCTTGTGAGCCGGAAGTACAGGACCTTGCAAATTTTTTAAACAAGGCAGGCGCAAAGATTGCGGGGATTGGGGAAGATAGACTAATAATTGAAGGCGTTCGGGAACTCCACGGGATTGATTATGAAATCATTCCTGATCGGATTGAGGCAGGGACGTTTATGATTGCCGGCGCTATTACAAAAGGCGATATTACCCTTGAAAACGTAAGGACAGAGCATCTTACTGCGGTAATCGATAAGTTAAGAGATATTGGGGTAGAAGTTGTTGCTGACAATAATAATGCTAGAATCAAAGGAAGTAGTTTATATCATAATGTTGACTTGACTACAGTGCCATATCCTGGCATGCCCACCGACATGCAAGCGCAGTTTATGGCATTGTTGTGTACTGTTGAAGGAAAAAGTATTGTTACCGAAAAGGTATTTACCGACAGATTTATGCATGTTCCAGAATTAATAAGGATGGGCGCTGATATTCGTATAGAAGTATCGAGCGCGATCATAAGAGGGAGACCTTTTTTGTCAGGCGCCAATGTAATGGTCTCTGATCTTCGTGCAGGCGCAGGACTCGTGCTTGCGGGGTTAGTAGCAAAGGGAACTACACAGATTGACCGTATTTATCATTTAGATCGCGGATATGAACGACTCGAAGAACGGCTGTCCAAACTAGGGGCAGTTATAAAACGCATTCATTAATAGCCCGAAATATGGTATTATTTCCATACACCATAGAATACACACCACAATTGTATAGAATCAACGCTATAGATTTATAACATTAGGCTGTTTTTTTACGAACACCCTATATGCGATTCATTGCGAGGAAAGAATTCTGAAATGGATGAGAAAAAGATTTTTCCCTGCTCATAACATGCAATTTACGCAAATGTTAGTACAATTTTTAACATTTAAATTTATCTAATCGGAACACTTATCGATCTATATCCCAAACTGAGTAATTTTGAAGCAGGAATAAAACTTGCGCTTCTTCCATAAAAGCAATTCTTTTTTAAATTATTGAAAGAAATTTATGGTGATTTTATGGATATAGAATTCAAGAAACCTGTCATTTTGGTTGTTGACGACGAATCTGATATGTGTGAAATGCTGGTTGCAATACTCTATGGAGAAGGTTATGGAACAGACATGGCAAACAGTGGGAAGGCTGCTGTCAAAAAGGTAAAGGATGGAGGCGTGGATTTCGTATTGCTGGATGTTATAATGCCTGAAATGGGTGGTATAGAGACCCTCCAGCAGATCAAGGCCGTTCGGCCTGATATTCCTGTAGTGATGATCACTGCCTACGCAACCCTGAAGACGGCTCAGGAAGCCATGAGGCTTGGGGCGTATGACTACATAACCAAACCATTTAACCTCGGATGTGTCAAGGCGGTTATAAAACAGGGGCTAGAGGAACAATACACTAACACGTAGACGATGGGACGACGACTTATCTATATACCGATTATTCATACTGAGATTGATATGGGCTCATTGGCAGAGTCCTTAAAAAAAGAATATATTAAAAAGTACGGGATACATAAGTGGGAACAGCATCTGAAAAAAATAAGTGATCTATGGACAGGCATTGAAGAACGTTTAAATCAAAAAAATCTTTGCTATGATAATGTTAAGGTCTATCAAGATGGCTTGCCGGTCTGCGGAAAAGAATTACAAATTGTGCAGGATATCGCAAATAGCGGAGGGAAAAATCATCAATTATTGCTAAAACTGATCCATGAGGGAGCAACCCTGATGGGAACCGAAGACCCAGCATTATTGATAAAAGAATATCAATTAATCAAAGATGCAACCACGAGAAAAGGCGCTGAAAAAGGCACTGAGGGGCGTTCTAACTACTTGGCGGAACGAGATGCGTTTATAGCAAATCGAATTGATAAGACTTTAAAGGACGGCGAAACCGGTGTCCTTTTTCTGGGGATGCTTCACAAGGTAGACGAAAAACTGCCATCAGACATTGTTATTGACTACCTGATTTACCACCTGCCATTCAAAGAGGCAGTTAGTAAAAAGAAAAATTGTAATAGTTCACCGGAGGAAAAAGATTTGACAAGATAACAGGATAGACATGATATAAATAAATTAATTTTTGACAGGGTTAACAGGATAATCAGGATGAAATAAGGTAGCTTTTATCTTGTTAATCCTGTATATCCTGCCTACTGTCTAAAATTGTAACTACTCAGCCTGTCATTGCGAGCGCACTTTGCGAAGCAATCCTCAACTCGCGATGTGGAGATTGCTTCGCACAAAACGCTAGCAATGACAGACGGGCTGAGTAGTTACCTAAAATTAAGTCTTTGTTGTTGCTACGGGAAAACCTATAGGACTTATTCTTAATTTTGGGGAAAGCAAAGTTGAGGTTAAACGAAAGGTCAAGGATTTAAAGTAAAAGATCTACAGGATGAAACAATTATCATGTTAATCCTGTTCATCCTGTCTAAGGTAGCTGAACTATTACGAAAAATCTCTGAGCTATGGCAACTGATTCCAATATAAGCGTCCTCATCATAGATGACGAAGTAGATATGTGCGAGATGCTGTCGCACGTCCTTAATCAAGCAGGATTCAGAACCTACGCGGCGCACGATGGAAATACCGGCATTGAGCTTTTTAACAAGGAATTGCCCAACGTAGTCATTCTAGACCTTCGTATGCCGGGCATGAACGGGATGGACGTCCTGAAGCAAATCAAACATGCCGGCGTCGAAACCCCTGTGATAATTATCTCAGCCCACGGGGAAATAAAATCGGCGGTCGAGGCGATTAAACACGGCGCTTATAACTATTTTAACAAGCCTTTTAATAATGAAGAGGTTGTGCTTACGGTAGAGAAGGCACTCGAAGAAAGAGCAATGCGCCAGGAAATCCGCATGCTCAAAACACAGTTGAGTTTCGCTATGCCCCTGTATGAACAGATGGGTAATAGCGCCGAAATTGCGAAGGTAAACGAATCGGTGGGATGTGTTGCCCCGACCAATTTTACCGTTGTTCTTTATGGGGAAACAGGCTCAGGCAAGGAATTGATAGCACAAAGCATCCATAACCGAAGTCCCAGGTGTGACAAGCCATTTGTGGTGGTAGATTGCGGTTCAATTCCTGAAACTTTAATTGAAAGCGAACTCTTTGGATTTGAAAAAGGCGCCTTTACAGGCGCAGACCAGAAAAAGGGCGGTCAATTTGAAATAGCCTCCGGGGGCACGCTATTTCTGGACGAAATTGGGAATCTACCCAAGTCTATGCAGGGCAAATTGCTGCGAGTGCTTCAGGAACGGCGAATCCGACGTTTAGGAAGCAATAAAGAGATTGATGTTGATGTGCGTGTCGTTGTGGCGGGAAACGAGCGACTGGAATACCTGGTAGAATCAGGACATTTCAGAATGGACCTGTATCAGCGGTTGAATGAGTTTTGCATTGAAATACCGCCGCTGCGGCAGCGGAAGGATGATATCGTATTTCTCTGCAAGAGATTCCTGGATATTACCAACAAAGAACTCAACAAGAATGTTCGTGGGATTACAAAAGAGGCGCTGGAGATATTGCTGACATACAACTGGCCAGGCAATGTGAGAGAACTAAAAAATGTCATCCGACGAGCGGTCTTATTAGCAGATAATATTATAGAACCCAAGCACCTTCTGATAAAGACACAGGAGCAGAAACAGCAGGCAAGTCCTGCGTCTGAGCAGATAGCAAGTGCAGCAAATAGGGAAGCCGACCATACCGTTTCGCTGGATTTGGATATCAATAATGGTAAAGACTTTTCCCTTCGTGATATGGTAGCTAAGTGCGTTGAGCATACAGAAAAAAAGCTAATTACAACGGTGTTGAAACGAACTGGCGGTAACAAGAGTCAGGCAGCCAAGATACTCAAGATCGATTACAAGACTATGCATTATAAGGTCAAGAATTATGGAATTAAAATACAGACTATAACCGAAATTACAGAGAAGTCACCGACTGAGGACTTGTGAGACAAAACTTCAAATGAAAAGTAACTACTCAGCCCGTCTGTCATTGCGAGCGTTTTGTGCGAAGCAATCTCCACATTGCAAGTTGGGGATTGCTTCGCACAAAACGCTCGCAATGACAGGCTGAGTAGTTACAATGAAAATTCCTATACGTTAATAGAGGGGAAAACGGGAAGCACATTTAATTAAACAGGGAGAAACCCGGCAATTCACAATTTTCAAGAAAGGAAGGACGTTATGGCGGCTAAAAAGACAGGAAAGAAGGAAACAGGAGGTGAGTTTGATTTAGGAGTAGGAGGCATTTTTAAAGGTTTTGGCGACTTTGTAGAGAAACTTTCAGACCTCGCAGAAAAAGGGGAGGAGTTCCAGAAGACTGGTGAGATTAAGGGCTTGAATAAAAATTTGAGTGGTTTATTCGGCATTTCCATAAAGGTGGGTGGTTTAGGAACGGATAAGATAAAGGTAGAACCCTTTGGCAATATACACAAGGATGAAAAGGGAGAGGCTGTTGTAGATGAAGTGCGAGAACCCATTGTCGATATCTTTGAGGAATCAGACCATACCATGATTGTGGCCGAGATGCCAGGGGTGGAAGAAAAAGATATCCGTGTCGATTTGAAAGACGACATATTGCAGATTTCAGCGGAGACACGCGAAAAGAAATATCATAAGGAAATCCTCCTGAAGGAAAGTTTCACGAAAGACAAAATGGCGCGCACGTATAAAAACGGTATCCTTGAAATAAAGTTAGTGAGATAATCAAGTCCCGCCAAAGCATCTAAGGAAATCATGAAAGGCAGGAAAAATGGAGCTTGAATTTGAGGAGTTGACAGAGCAAGTTAGTCCTATGAAGTCCCCCTTAAGAAAGGGGGATTTAAGGGGGTTGTGTTTTTCCGGGGTTATTTTACAACCCCATTTGCCCCCTTTTCTAAGGGGGATTTTGCGTCGCATGTGTCATGTGACCCGCTTAGATAAAATGAAAATGCCTATACAATTTAATTTTTTTCTTTGTGTTTTCGTGCCTTAGCGGCAGGAATAGGTGAGGATAATGAATGAAATAACCTTAAAGGTTGCAGAGGCTGTTAAAAAGGATGTAGGGCGGGGGTTGGCGCGAATCGATCCCGCCGATATCGAAAGATTACATGCCACGATTGGAGATATTGTAGAAATCGCGGGCAAGAAGCGTACGGTCGCAAAGGTAATGCCCGCCTTTAAAGAGGATCGTGGGAAAGGAATTATCCAGATCGATGGTCCGACC
>Ga0105164_10000840_pt1 | contig 20188 bp, 20 predicted proteins | sample VDWuncwatermetaG_FD_89674 | JGI IMG/M metagenome (GOLD analysis project Ga0105164, IMG submission 89674) | Wastewater microbial communities from Netherlands to study Microbial Dark Matter (Phase II) - VDW unchlorinated drinking water | ecosystem: Environmental > Aquatic > Freshwater > Drinking...
GAGCTACTACTGGCGGACACTACGTTTTGCAGCTCATTCAGTTGTCTTTTATCTAATCTGGGGCATTTTTTCATGATGCCATTATATCATATTTAGTGTATTATTGGAATGTGATGTCTATATGTACTACTATCGGAGATGTAAAAACGTTTTCAGCGCTTGCAGTGCGGCTTCGAGTTCTTCTTTCGCTGCTCCGAATGAGAATCTCAGATATCCTTCTTGCCCAAAGGCGGCACCCGGAACTGTCGCGATGTTTCCTTCTTCCAGGAGCTTTAAGGCAAACTTCATGGAGTCGGTCTCTGTCGTGCCAAGGGCAGTCAGAGGAACAAAACTGTAAAGACCAGATGGCGCCGATGCAATGGTTGCGTTAAAGAGTTGATTGAATGTTTTCGTAAACACATCGCGGCGATCTTGCATAGGGCTCCGCACGGAATCGATCACGGCCTTCGCATTCTGTACCGCTCCGAGGGCGGCCCACTGACTAATGCTCGATGTGCCGGTGGTGCTTTGGCCTTGAATTGCCGTCAATCGCGCAATCACCGGCTCCGGAGCCAATACAAACCCCACGCGCCAACCAGTCATGGCGAAATGTTTTGAACAACTTTGGATTACCACCACGTGTTCTTGGAACTCCGAGAACGACCCGCAGGAAAAAAATTCATTGTTGTCGTAGATCAACCCGCTATACACTTCGTCTGAGACCACAGTAATGTGTTTGGATGCCGCAAATTCAAGAATCGATCGGAGTTGCTCTCGTGTATACAAAACGCCGGTTGGATTGCTGGCACTATTGATAACAATCATCGTCGTTTTATTGGTACACACCTGTTCGATATCTTCACGGCTCACCCGCCATCCGTTTTGTTCGATTGTGGATACAACGATCGGTACTCCCCCAAACATTTCTGTGATCCCAGAGTACGACACCCAATACGGAGCAACTATCACCACTTCGTCCCCCGGGTCGAGCAGTGCCTGAAACAACATGTAGAGCCCTGACTTGCCTCCGCAGGTCACAATGCACTGCTTGGAAGTAAAAGAGGAGGTGTAAGTAGTATTCATCCATTGGGCAAACGCTTCGCGCAATTCCTGGATCCCAGAGACCGGCGGGTAATGTGTTTTCCCTTCGCGCATGGCGCGTTGTGCTCCCTCGATAATGCTTACGTGGGAGTCCACCATAGGCTCCCCAGCGCTTAAATTAAACACGCGCAACCCGGCAGCTTTTTTTTGTTGCGCCAGACCATTCATCTTCATGGTTTCGGAAACGGAAAGCTTAAGGGTTGCAGAGAGTTTCATCATAAATGTTTTTGAATTGTTCGAGATTTACGGACAATCAAACGAAAAATTCTTTCAATCCATTGTGGATCAATATCCAAGTGCTCAGAAAGTGCTCGCCGAGCTTCTTGCATCTGCTGTTCTCGGATGCGATCAGTGACCGCTACTGCGCTCTTCTTTTTTTCTTCTCCGATCGCTTGCGAGAGCCGTAAACGCCGGGCAAGTGTTTTAATGATCGATTGATCCACGGCATCAATTTTTTGACGCAAGGTGGTAATGTTCTTGTTCATACGGCATGTTCAATCCGTTGAAGATTTTTTATGAATGCCTGTCTCACTCGTTTACTATACGGGTTATAGCGTTGCATGTCACGGAAAAGTTGTTGCGTATCATGGTGCACCAAATCAGCCATGTTCAGGAGTGTCTCATAATCCGGTGTTGCAATGGACTGTGGGCGCAGCTTGAGCGGCTCGAGTCCCCGGCCGATAAAATGTACTAAGGCTTGGGAACGGGCCATCTGTTGATCGTGTCGCTGGGGTGTCGAACGAATCGTCACCAGCTCAAGGTTGCGGAGGATCTTCTCAAAACGCTTTCGTTGTGAAGGAGTAGTGCGCAAGTACGACACAACAATCTTTTTCCCCTTGAGTCCGCTTTGACGCACCGAATCCGGCCCGAATAATGGGTGGGTTGCAATCAAGCTCCGAGAATGAGAAAACACGGCGCGCATCACCCGCGCCGGGTACATCTTCACTGAACAGGCATCAATAACGATTGTGGACGGCGTCAATAATGGCGCCACACTCTTACAACATTTCTCAAATTCGGAGATTGGGACGAGAACAAACAAAAAGTCCACATCAATCTTTTTGCGCCGCACTCTTGGATCATAGATCTTCACCGTGTACCCATGTTTCTTTAGAGAGGCTGCCCATAATCGACCGAAGCGCCCGTACCCGATGATGCCGATTGTTCTGCTATCGATCATACTTCTTAACCACAATAAATGTGGTCAGGTTCGGATGTTGGTCTTGAATCCCCTTTTCGAGAACTTCCAGCCCATAGAGTTGCGCACTGCGCGCCGGAGCAATCACGGCGGTGTGATTATCCAATACCCCTTCGGCAAGATCGCGTGCGGCCTTTGCAGTATCTTCCCAATCAACCAGGGTAATCGACTCGAATGTTTTTTTTAAATAGCGCTCGCATTGCGAAAACGCCTGCGGGTGGCTGGCAATTCGTTGGATTTGTTCGCGAGTGACACCGGGCTTTGCGATCAAACACTGTTGCACTTCGATCCAAATTTCGTCGACCATGGTAAAAAGGTGTCGCCCCATTGCCTCAAAGGCGGTTTGCACCAATCCCCCGCGAGAATTCACCACCGGGAAAATCCCGAGTACGCTACTCCCATCTTCCACGGCACGCAACACGCCTTCCATATCAATCGCATAGATCATGCTTGCCTCAAATCCCTCACGAGCGGCATACACTAACCCCGCTTCTTCCGAGAACGAACCGGCATCACCTGAAACCGCTAATGTCGTCTTCATAAATTTTGTGCTTTATGTCGTAAATAATGATCCATCATCACGAGCGCACCCATCGCATCAACAATGGGTACTGCTCTGGGCAATACGCACGGATCGTGCCGGCCCGCCGCTTCCAAAGTCACGGATTCTCCGCTGGTCGTAACGGTGTTCTGTTTCTGACCAATCGTTGCGACTGGCTTGAATGCCACCCGGAAATAAATAGTTTCACCGCTCGAAATTCCTCCGAGCGTTCCGCCGGCATTATTCGTTTTGGTGTGTGTCCGACCATCGTTGCCGGAAACAAATTCGTCATTGTGCTGACTCCCTCGGAGCCCCACGCTCTCAAACCCCAACCCAATATCAAAGCCTTTGACCGCGTTGATCGATAGCATCGCCTTGCCGAGATCTGCCGATAGTTTATCAAACACCGGCTCCCCCAAGCCAGCAGGGACATTGCGAATCACTCCACGGATAATCCCGCCGATCGAATCTTTCGCGTCGCGAACTTCTTCGATTTTTTTAATCATGTGTTCAGCAACCGCCGCGTCTGGACAGCGCACCATACTCACATCAACCTGGGCACGCGAGACGGTGTTGAAATCAATTCCTGTGCGAATGTCCCCAACTTGCTCCACGTAACTGACAAATTCCATGCCGAGTTTCTCCCGCAAATACTTCTGCGCGATGGCTCCCGCCGCAACCCGCGCCAATGTCTCTCGTGCGGACGCGCGGCCGGAACCTCTCCACTCGCGCAATCCATATTTTGCCACATAGGTGTAATCGGCATGCGAGGGTCGCAATACGTTTTTCATGTGTTCGTAATCCTCTGATTTTGCGTCCTCATTGTATGCCAACAACAGAATCGGGGTTCCAGTAGTTTTGCCGTCAGTAACTCCAGAAAAAATATGGATAGCGTCTTTCTCACTGCGTGGCGTTGTGATGGCACTCTGCCCCGGTTTGCGGCGATCGAGTTCTCGCTGAATATCTTCTTCGACCAACGCTAAAGCGGGCGGGCATCCGTCGACAATCACGCCCACTGCTCCACCGTGAGATTCTCCACACGTGGTAATTCGAAATAATTGTCCAAAAGAATTACCGGGCATAGATCATTTCATAACTCTCCCTCACCCTCCCTTAGCTTAAGGGAGGGAACACGATCGGTGCGTCTCCTCCTCTTAAGCTAAGAGGAGGTTGGGAGGAGTTATGGCCTTAAACGAATAAATTCAATTGCTTTTTTTACGATCACATCGGGGACCGGATGAACAAACTGTTTGTTGCCTCTATACACCTTCCCCATCTTTTCTAGTAGGACATACCGCACTTCTCCGCCGCTAGCCTTTTTGTCATTCTTGGTTGCGGTAATGATTTGGCTGGAGGAATAACTACTCAACACATTCATTGGGAGATTCCAATCATACAATATCTCTTGAATACGTTCGAAGTCTTTTTGAGAAAGCATTCCCACCAGTTGCGAAATTTTACTTTCCACAAGAATCCCTAGCCCAACCGCCAAACCATGGTGGATCCGATAGTCACTCAACTTTTCCAAGGCATGGCCAATGGTGTGGCCGAAATTCAGTACCATCCGCTCACTGGCTTCTGTTTCGTCGCGAGAAACCACTCCGGCTTTGAGCGCAACAGCCTGACGAATAACCCGGAGCGCCTCTTGCCATCGGCGCGTTGCATGATACCTCCGCGCAAGAGCCAGAGAAGAAGGTTCCATTGTGATAAACATTTTTACCGCTTCCAGAAGCCCGGCGTCAATCTGGGGCACGGGAAGTGTTCGAAGGTAATCGACATCAATGATCACCTGCCGGGGTTGCCAAAACGCTCCGATCATATTTTTCCCATAAGCCGTATCAATCCCGGTCTTTCCACCAACGGAACTATCCAGCATCGCCAGCATAGTGGTGGGCACTTGGATGTAGGGAATGCCGCGCAAGAACGTCGCCGCCACAAACCCCGCAAGATCCCCTACCACACCCCCGCCCAATGCGACGATCACGGTATCGCGGCCACACTCAAGTTTAAGCATGGCGTGCTCCAATATTGTTTTCGTCTTCTGATTCTTTGAGCGCTCTCCATGAGCAATGGTGAGAAGTATGGTCTTTGGAATAGAGCGCGCGAGACGACTCTTGAGTAGTTCTGCATGCGGCTTGGCAACATGACTATCAGTGATGATAACGCCAGCCGACGGTCGCAATGATCGGACCGCTTTGACAACTTCGTTCGTGAGTCCGCGACCAATCGTGAGATCATACGAACGATCCTTGGGCGAAGGAATAACGACAGGAATGTGTGTGGAATGCGACATACTATTATTGCGCGATCTCGAGAAGCAATTCTTCCGTATCCCCCCATGAAAGGCACGGGTCGGTAATGGAAAGTCCACCACGATCAATGGTTTCTGGCGTGCATTGCTCAACGGTTTGAGAACCCGCTTTCAAAAAACTCTCGATCATAAATCCTTTGACAAATTGTTTGAGCTCTGGCTTGTGTTCTAAGAGCGCGATTGTTTCGCGCACCACATTCTGTTGCGCTTGATGATTCTTTTTGCCGTTGCGTTTACAATTATCATGACTGGCATCAATAACAATCGACGGATTTTTCAGCTTTGCGCGTTCGAGGATACCAATCGCCTCCCGAAGATGCGCCTCACTGTAATTGGGTCCATCGATTCCACCGCGCAACACCAAGTGCGCGTAGTCATTGCCTTGTGTCTCAACTTGATACCCATTCAAGACCGTGGTGTGGCGATGTTGGGCTGCAATAAGGCTATTGACTGCAATCTCCAAATTCCCACTCGTGGGATTTTTCATGCCCACCGGGCACTCTACGGCCGAAGCAAAAATGCGATGCTCTTGATCTTCGGTACTCCTTGCACCAATCGCCACCCAGCTTAAGAGTTCAATGAACCCCCGCGCGTTATGGGTAAACACCGCTTCGTCCGCAATGGGGAGCCCGAGCTCCACCGCGCGCACCATCAGGGAGCGCGAGTAGGCAATGCCCTTTTCAATATCCGGCGGCAAGAAGGGATCGGGTTGATTGACCGGTCCAGTCCAGCCTTTGGTCGTTCGTGGTTTTTGGATGTACAAGCGAAACACAATCTTCAGGCGGCTTTCGACTTTATCTGAAACTGCCTTTAATTTTTTGGCGTACTCACACACGGCATCGTACGGCCACGCAGAACACGGCCCCACCACAACCAAGAGTCGGTCATCACTGCCAGAAAGAATATTCTTTATTTCTTCGCGGTCGCACGCAATGCGTTCATGCCCTTCCAAAGAAAGTGGAAAGGCGTTGATAATTTCTTCCGCGCTGGGAAGTTTTTTAACCATTGTGATGTTCATAGTGTTACTCTTTAGCCAATACATCCCGCCACTCTTGGGGATCTACGGTGATTCCCGACCACAACCGAATTTGTTCAATGCCTTGAGCGATAAACATTTCAACACCCGAGATGGTGTTCGCTCCAGCTTGCTTTGCATCTTTGAGGAGTTGCGTCTCAATTGGATTATACACACAATCCATGATTGTCTGTTGCCTCTGAAATGGATATGCTTTTAGTGGCGAGGAGCTCGTGTCCGGATACATTCCCACCGGCGTGGTATTCACGATCACATTAAACGCTTGGCTATAGGCGCCTTCTCGATTCAATACGGTGCCACCGAATTGCTCGCACAGTCGTTGGGCAGATTCTTCCGTTCGATTCCAATAGTTGACGCGTGCTCCGGCTTTAGAAAGCGTGTCTGCTACGGCACGCGCTGCTCCTCCGGCACCCACAATCAACATATTCTGATCCTTGAGTAAAACACCAGAGAGCGCCTTCTCAACCCCAAGGACATCCGTGTTATATCCCCGCAACTTCGCACCTTTAGCAATCACCGTGTTGACCGCGCCGACACGGTGAGCAGAATCGTCGAGTTCATCCAGATACGGGATGATGGTTTCTTTGTGCGGAATTGTGACGGCCGTTAACTCAATACAAAGAGTACGGATTGCATCAACCAACACGCGAATATCGGGATTTGCAAACGCGAGCATCACGGCGTTGATTCCATGTCGAGCATAGGTGTCGGTATGCAAACGCGGACTCATCGCATGCTTGAGCGGGTATCCAATCACCGCATTGAGTTTGGTTTCGGAGTTGATGGTCATACATCTTGTTCTATGTGTGCGATGAGTGTGGCAACGGCCTCTTGGTATCCTTTCTCTTTTTTTCCACTCACCTGTGCGATGCAAGCCGGAGCAATCACGGACTCTGCCCTCCATACCTCTCGATGGGTAATATCCGAGAGATGCACCTCAATGCAGGGCAACTGCGTGTCCACGAGAGTGTCGTGGAGTGCGTAGCTGTAGTGACTGAGAGCACCGGGGTTAATAATGATCCCGACGGCGGAGGCCGCATTCTCTTGAATCCAATCGATGAGCGCGCCTTCGTGATTCGACTGATAGGCTTCCACCGCATAGCCAAGCGGTTGTGCAATCGCGCGGGTGAACTGCTCAAGGTCTTTGAGTGTCATCGAGCCATAGTGCTCTGGATCTCGTTTTCCCAAGCGATTCAAATTTGGCCCGTGAATCAAAAGAATGGTTTTCATATGATTTGACAAAATCATGTCGCGCAAGTGTCCTTTGAAGCGCGACCAATAAGGCACAACTGTAGTTTGCTTGCTGCTTCAAGAACTGATCCGTTGTTGGCGATCGTTACGGTCGCGAGTTCTTCGTAAATTTTCTGGCGTTCGTTCCACAATCGCTCAAATGCCACATACGTATTTTCGTGGCTGTCGAAAAAGGCCGGACGGCCATTGACCATAATGCGCTCGTACACCAATGCCTTGGGCGCTGTAACGTGAACAATGGTATGATTCTTCAAAAGCGCGTGGTGGGGGAATTGTACCGCCGCTCCGCCACCTAAGGAAATAACAGTCTGTTCGGGGAGACTCAGAATATCTTCGAGAGCCTCATGTTCTAATGCGCGAAAAAATGATTCCCCGTGGAGGCGCATAATTTCCCGCGTCGAAAGCTTCTGACGCTGTTGCGCTTCGTATCGCGTTTCGAGAACTGTATCCAAGTCACGGTACGGTAAGCCAATGAGCCGCGCGAGCTCTTGCCCAATGCGCGACTTGCCAACGTGTTTAAATCCGATAAGAATGATGTGTTTCATAGAAAAGACGGTTACCAGTGTTTTGTCATCTCGAGCTACAGCGAGAGATCCCCGGAAACGACCGGAGATTTTCCCGCCCGCGGGCGGGACCCCGCACGCTGCGGTGGCTCACTAAAGCCTCGAAATGACAGCGCCAAGCCGATTCATCATCTCAACAAATCCGGGGAATGTTTTGCTTATCCCTTCTGCGGTATCAATTGTTGTTGCCCCTTGTGCCACAAGCCCCGATACTGCCAAGGCCATAATAGTCCGGTGGTCGCTATATCCCTGAACCTCTGCCCCGCGGAGAATACTTTGCTTCACCACAAGCCCATCGTTTTCTTCTGAAATCATTGCACCCATCTTTGAAAGCTCTGTGGCCATCGAATGAATCCGATCTGTTTCTTTAAGCCTGGCTTGAGGAACATTCGTAAGGTACGTGGTCCCAGCTGCTTGAGTTCCGATAACCGCAAGCGTGGGGACAAGGTCGGGAATGTCATTACAATCGATGGTCATCCCTTTGAGCGATCGCCCACCACGAACAATGATACGGTCTGTTTGCGCCTCAATATCTGCTCCCATTTCTTGAAGAATCAAGACAAGTCGCTTGTCGCCTTGTGGATCATCCATATCTAGTCCCTGGAGAATAACCTCGCCCCCGAGTAACACTCCGGCAGCAATCAGATAGGAGGCCGAAGAAAAATCTCCAGGAATTGTTTTTTGGCTCGGTCGATAGCGTTGACCTCCAGCGATCGCAAACGTATCAGTGACATCATCGTGGGTCCATGTATACCGAATGTCTTGAGCATCAAGCCATTGCGTCGTCATTTCAACATACGGGCGTTCATTCAAATTCTTCACAATGATCACCGAATCTTGAGGAGCGCACGGTAGGGATAACAACAGTGCTGAGAGGTACTGCGATGTTGTTCCGTCGATGGTAACAGTTCCGCCTTGTAATGCGCCGCTTACGGAAAGAGGGCACGAGTCATTCTTGCGGATACTTTTAACCGTCATACCAAGATGATTCAATGCATCGATCAAGGGACGCAGTGGCCGCTGCCGCATCTGGAGCCCACAATCAAGTGTCATCGCATTATTGGAATCTTCTCGAAGCCCAAGCATTGGCAAGACAAATCGAGTGGTGATGCCTGAGTCTCCGCTGTGGAGTGTGCGCGATAACGGATTCAAAGGGATGCCATTGCCCTCGACCACCAGATCGTTGCCTGCTGTAACCGTTGCACCCAGTGCAACACACACCGCGCGCGCATGTGTGGTATCGTCGGATTCCAAAACATTGGCGATGGTGCTCACTCCATTGGCCATCGTTGCAATCAACAGTGAGCGAATCGTCTGCGATTTCGAACTCGGCGGCATCACTGTGCCTGAAATTGTATGCGTTTGTTCTATCCGAATATTCATACTCTTCACAGTGTCATCCCCGACCTGATCGGGGATCCAGAGAAAAAAATAAACGAAATTGGCTTATTTTAATCGTTTCGTCTGGATTCCCGCTCAAGGCGGGAATGACAACGTTTTGAATCCTTATCTCTCGCATATAAAAGAAAAAACCTCTGGGCCGAGGTTCTGTTGAGCGTGCCTTGTTGAGAACGACTTTTTACATGCCAACAATATCCTCGGAGTATGAGGGGGTAAAAAAGAACCAAAAAGAATAAGTAACGGCGTGAGTGTTCTTCATATATATAGGTAGAGAATACGACACTGTTGTTGTTGTGTCAATAGTATTGCGAAAAACCGCTCGTTTGATATAGTGGAGGCCTATGATACGCAAAGACACTATTTTTATCCGCAATCTTCGGGCGAATGCCCGCATTGGCTTGGGGGACGCGGAACGCAAAACGCCGCAACCGATCCGGATTACCGCCAAACTTGAAGTCGACCCTCACCACAATGGGGATGATGCGATCGATAACACCACTGATTACTCTGTGGTGCGCCAAGAGATTCTCCAGGTTGCAAAAACATTTCGTGGAAAACTCGTTGAAACGCTGGCAAGTAGTATTGCCCAGCGGTGTTTAGAGCACCCATTCGTCACGAGCGCGCAAGTGAAAATCGAAAAACTAAACATCTTTAAAGACGCACAAAGCGTGGGAGTGGAAATCACCCGAAGCCAATCATTCACCGCGAATGGTGAACAACACCCGCTGTTTAAAAAACTCCCTCACACAATTATCATGGGGGTGCTCAACGTCACCCCAGATTCATTTTCGGACGGCGGGCTCTATGTCGATATTCCTGCCGCGCTCCGTCGAACCGGGCAAATGGTTGATGAGGGCGCAGACATTATTGACATTGGGGGAGAATCCACGCGGCCAGGGTCAAATTTTGTGGACACGAAGGAAGAGCTGCGCCGGGTCATCCCAGTGCTGCGAGCGCTGCGGAAACAACTTGGAAAAAACGTATTACTCTCAGTGGATACCTGGAAGTCAGCGGTTGCGAGTGCGGCCCTCAGAGCCGGTGCGAATATCATTAACACTCTTGGAGGATTTCAATTTGATCCAAAGCTCAAGACTGTGATTGCAAAAGCTGGGTGCCCGGTCGTTCCGTATCACATCTACGGCACCCCAAAAACCATGAAGGGGCAGGCGGATGAACAGCGCGATGTCATGAAAGACTTGTGGGAATTTTTTCGCGACCAAACGGCGCTGGCACTGAAAACCGGTATTAAAAAAAATCAGCTCATCATTGACCCAGGCATTGGGTTTGGTAAAACATTGAGCCAAAACCTCCGCATCATCCGCGAACTCAACACCCTCGTGCCATTGGGATTGCCGATTGCGGTTGGCGTTTCGCGCAAGAGCCATATCGGAACCATACTCCAAGAACTCGAGCACACCAAAGAACCTCCTTCCCCATCCCACCGCATCGAAGGGGCACTCGCTGAAACTGCGCTCATGATGCTTGGAGGCGCGCGCATCATCCGCACACACGATGTCAAAGAGACGAGGAGATTTGTGGGGGTGCTCGATCGCCTTCGTGGTTAATATGCCCATCATCTATCTTGGCCTTGGCTCGAACCTTGGCGACTGCCAAAAAAACATCGCCCAAGCCATTGAAGTCCTCAGCGAAAAAATTTCTAATATTCGAACTGCCCCCCTGTACCGCACCAAACCCTGGGGTGTTGTGGATCAGCCGGATTTTATCAATACTGCTATGAGCGGAACCACAGACCTTACTCCACACAAACTCTTGTCGTTCGTTAAAAAGGTAGAAAAAAAAGTTGGCCGCGTTGCGCGTGAGCATTGGGGGCCACGCGAGATTGATATTGATATCCTACTCTACGACGATATTGTAGTGGACGAACCTGATCTCAACATTCCACACCCTGGTCTTCACGAACGCGATACCGTACTCCAACCACTGATTGACTTAAATACGACACTCATTCACCCTCTGCTCAAAATTCCTCTTGTCGATCTCTTAAGAAACATTCCTCCCGAAAAACGATTCATCGTCGCACGTGCACCCTCTCCGCTCTGGGGAGAGGGTTGGGGTGAGGTGCGGTCAAAGTAAAAACGACTCGCCGGAAAGGTACTCCCTTTTCCGACGAGCCGTTGAAATTGTCATTCTGGCTTGGCCAGAATCCGATCAGGTGTTCTGCTCCTCCGTGAAGACCCACTGAGCCGCCGCAACCGCTACACCGGGCCGGAAGTGATACCTCGTGTCGTTGAGCACCCGCTCCAGGATGCCGAGCATAGCGATCACGTCGTGCTCGTCGGTGTAACCCATGTGCCCGAGCCGGAACACATTGCCCTTCATCGGGCCCTGGCCGCCGGCAATGGTCATGCCGTACTTGGCAAAACCCGCCACGATCGCCTCGCCCTTAGCGTTGGGTGCCACGACCGACGTGATGGCCGGGCTCCAGTTGCTCTTGGCGAACAACTCCAGACCTAGAGCCTTCACCGCTGCGCGCGTTGCGCGTGCGAGCCGCTCATGCCGCTGCAGCACCTTGCCCGGCCAGCCTTCAGAGAAGAGCATGCCGAGCGCCTCGTTGAGCCCGACGATGAGCGAAACCGCCGGCGTGAAGCGCACCTGGTTCTTGCGCTGAAGGGCCAGCTCTGCGGAAAGGTCGAAGTAGAACTTCGGCAACCTCGAGGTCGCAGAGAGGATCCATGCCCGTTCGGAGAACGCCACGATCCCAAGGCCCGGCGGGAGCATCAATCCCTTCTGCCCGCCGGCCACGACCACATCGATGCCCCAGTCGTCCATGAGCAGCTCTGCACACCCAACGCTCGACACGGCATCGACGACCAGCAGCGCATCGGTCGCGCGCGTGATCTCGGCGTACGACTTGATATCGTGGAGCACGCCCGTGCTGGTCTCGCTGTGCTGACAGAAGACTGCTTTGGCATTCTTGTTGTCGATGAGCGCCGCAGCGAGTATACCGGGTTGAACGGTCTCTCCGTACGGCTCGGGAAGCAGGACGACATCCATGCCGAAGGTTAAGAGCATATCAGCCCAGCGCTTGCCGAACTCGCCCGCCTGCACGACGATCACCTTGTCGCCGGGCGAAAGCAGATTCACGACTGCCGCTTCCATCCCGCCCGTGCCAGAGCACGAGAGGAAAATGGGTTCAGCGGTGGTGCCCAGGAGTCGCTTCGTCCCCTGCCGCACCTCGCCGAAGACCGCCTCGAACTCGGGCGTGCGGTGGTGGATCACCTGCCGCCCCATCGCCTGCAGAACGCGCTCCGGAACCTCTGTGGGCCCCGGCGCTCTATTTCTGTACTTGCTCATCCGATGAACCTACCTTTCGGGCGTACACTACGCCCGTGTCAACATCACGACCGTGATGATATTCGTCATTGTTACTGAAATTGTGATGTACAGTTCTGCACTACAGTGAGAGCGCAGAAAAAATACTGTATCACAGAGGCCCCTACCCGTCAAAAGAACGCCGGTTCGCTGTAATAGTAATCTGCTCGTTTGCTCAACCATATCGGTTCTGATAGGATACCCATACTATGCAAACAGATACCCATATCACCGAACACCGTAGCATTCCGGTCGTCGTGGATAAAAGCCACCTTCTGACTATTGGCGAAAAACTCTACACTGAAAAGTTGAGCTTTTTGAGGGAGTTGGTGAATAATGCCTACGACGCAGATGCCACCGAAGTGCAGGTCGAGATATCGCCATCGCGTATCATCATTCGTGATGACGGGATCGGCATGGATGAAGATGGTTTGCGGCAGTATTTCACCATCGGGTCAACGCTCAAACGGACAGTGGAGACAAGCCCACGCTATGGGCGACGGCGCATTGGCGAATTCGGCATTGGTAAATTTTCAGCGCTCGCGGTCTGCCGACAATTCGAAGTGGAAACGCAACATGGCGCTTTTCGTGCGCGGCTCCTATTCGACAAAGAACTCTGGTCGCAACATGAGGACTGGCATTTGAATATCGACATCCTCCAACCCGATCACGGACGCGCCAATGGAACCATCATTACCTTGCACGATGTGACAACGAATTTCCCGCTCGGCAAGGTGCGCCGGTACTTGGGAGAACGCACGCCGATCCAGTCCCAACATTTTACGCTCTTTCTTAATGGAGAACGCGTGACGGATGAAATTGTGACGGGTCGAAAAATTGCAATTGCGCTCGCGACGCGCTACGGACCCATCAATGGCACGCTGGTGATTACTCCGTCGGAGCGCCGAGCCGGGCAGATCGGCATTGCAGTGTCGGTCAAGGGCGTGCTAGTGCGCTATGAACCGTTCGGACTTGAAACCTCGCGCAAGTGGGGGGTCACGCGCCTCACCGGACGCGTCAATGCGGATTGGCTACCCATCACCAGCAACCGAGATGATTTCCTTCGCGATAGCGAAGTGTTCCAACTTTTTCATGAACTCATACGCAAAGAAGTAAGCAAAGCATTGGGCCTCATCCGCCAAGAGGGGGATCGCCGGGCAAATGCGCAGGCATCGCGGGTGCTCAAAGAGGCGCTCCATAGTATCGGACGCGCGATGCGCGCCCATACCGAACTCTTTCCTGGCGCAACAGTACCGCTGGGTTCCCGGGCTGATGGTAAAAGTACTGGAACGGCGAACGGATTTGACATCTCGCAAGCTGAATTTATTGATACGCAGACAAATCTAGACCAGGAAATCGCGCGTCGATTGTCAGAACAGGGCACGACAAAACGACGACGGGGTCGGCCCAGCGCCGTGCTCGGGAACAAATCGGTGATGCGCAGCCTCAAAATGGCCAACCTTGAGATTGCGGTGCGGTTAGAACATTTAGGAGTAGATGATGAGTCACATACTTCCGGTGGAGTCATCTACATTAATATTGATCATCCCCTCTACCGAACGTACCATTCGAACGATGAACTGCTCACACCCCACCTCGCCCGCGTCATCACCAAAGAACTGGCTCTCCAAACCGGAGAGATCGACCCGGCACGGGCGTTTGCGATCCAATCCGAACTCCTCACAACTGCCCTACAGACGAAAGGGAAACGCGCCGTATGACTCTTTCGCCTCAAGATTCAAAATTGTTCTTTCGTCTGTACATTCCGTTGCTCGGATACGCAAACCAGTACGGCGGAAACACCAAGGAGCGTGAGATGATTGAAGCACGGCGCGTGCTCTATGAAAACCCGAATATCATAACAAACTTTATCAACGATAACCCTGAAGGATTGAACGATGAACAGCTCACCATGGTGGCAGGATGGGGTCGGTTCGTTCAAGGGAGTTTTGTTCTGTTGAAAGAGTTGCGGCATCACTCCATCTTCTTCCGATTCGATACACCGAAACCCGAGGTCTATTGCGTCATTGGCATTACCCAACCCCCATCGGAAGTCACACAAGGAATAGGGAGCACGCTCAATGCCGTTGTACTGTTGCCATGGAATAATCGAATCATATGGGATGGCCTGCTGACACATGGTCCAATCTGCGGACCAAACTACATGCGAAGTTTTACCAAAGACTACCAACAACTGAAAAAGCGAGGAGAAATCATCCAACAACTACCCAAAAAAATTCTAACGATTTAAAAGGAATTGTTTACCATGTATCAACGTATTAATACGTATGATACATACCGACCAAAAAAAGACTCGCAATGTAGGGGATATGCCCCGCACCACGAGTCGAAAAAATGGTTGTCATTCTGGCTTGACCAGAATCCGATTGATGCATGAGGGAGCCTAGTGACTGCCGCCCTGCTCGCACCCACGGCCACGAGCCGGAACGCAAAGGAGTTCAATTTGCGCTGATGGCAAACGCTCCAGAAGCAAGCAGTGGATATGAGGATACACTCCGACGAAGAGCGCGTATCGAGTGTAACCGGCGACAACAACTCTTCCCCACTCTTTCAAATCGGGATACTGGTCTTTTTCTTCGAAAGGTATCGAGTCGACCACGGTATAGACCTCACGACGCTTGAACCACTCCGCCCAGTCGCAATTCGCGTCATTAATCGAAATCAAGAAATCCTTGATTGTTCTCACCAACTTTTCTCGAACCATTGGGTCGTCTTTGGGCCCGCACTCGATCTCGATGCCGCAGTCGACGCTCGCGTTGAGCGCCCCGCCTTTGTGCCCGGGCAGGGTTTGCCACAGCAGGATACGCGGTATATCGAACCGTGCTGCCAACTGCAGCCTTTGGGGGTCAATCTTCGAGAGGATGATGAACACACTCATTGGCTGAGAGCACCCGTGGAGGTCCACAACCCAGTCGTAGCCTTTGGCGATCTGTAGAATCTCCCAGGCACGACGCTCGTGATACTGCTGGGATCCGCAAATCCCGGGAGCCGATCTGTTAAGGTCCCCGCCAATCCTGCCCTCTATACAGCGCGTCCCAAGACTGTAGGCAATCTCGTTACCGATGATGAAGTCCACTGACTCAGAGCGTGTCCTGTTGACTTCACTAATGGCCTCGACTCCAATAGCCTCGTCTCCGTGCGTTGCTGTGATGAAGAGTACTGATTTTTTCCAAGTCATTACGTTCACTCCTTCTACGTTACTGTCTTGCAGTGACCACGGTGACAATGCGGCCCTTCTTTCGAAGGTCTTGCGCGATCTGGAGGGAGGTGAAAAAGTTCGCCCCGGCCGAATCAACGGCTGTGATTCCATGCTCTGAGAGTAGTGCAACCCCTCGACGCGCCTGATCGTCCGTAACGATTCTGCACTCTGAAACATCTTTGAGGTGCTGAAGGATCAGCTCGCTGGGGTCGCCGACACCCAAGCCTTCGATGCCAACGACACTATTGGTGCTCTCTGGAAAATCGATGGTGATATCGAACCATTCGCTTGGGTCGTTCTGGGGATGCTCTTGCAACCTTGTGATCATTCCGGCGCTTCGGTAGAGTTCCAACGTCGCTCGAAGAGCCTGGCTCTGGACTTCGAAGACACACTTCTTCACCTGGAAATACCGGTGCCACAGCGTCAACGTGGACCCCACTCCTTCGATTACCACAACGCGAATCCTGGGCTTGTATGCTCGAAGCGCTGACCCAATGCCAAAGAGCGTTCCCCCAGTGCCAACACCCGCGACAAAATGCGTGGCAGGGCCGAGGATATTCTCAACGATGCAGCGGCCAAATGTGCGACTCTGAATGTCGATGATCAAGGGCTGCTCGTGCTGTTCCAAAAATACATACCCTTGTTGCTGGCAAAGCCGCTGGGCAGCACTCATCCGCCCCTCGCGTCCCTCTTTCCGCGGACTCTTGGCCACCACCTGGATGCCATTCGCTTGGAGGCGTTCGCGAACACCAACACTCGTTTCGTTGTAAACGACGGCGATCACCGATGCGCCTAGACCAAACTCCTTCACGGCCTGCGCGACCGCCGTTACTGTATTGCCAGCCCCTTGGACGACCACTCCTTTCGTCGTCTTGGTGATTACACCCGAATCAATGGCATTAGCGACAAGACACCGACCAATCGCCGTCTTCACACCACCTTCCAGCAAGTCCGCACGGAAGAGAACAATCTCGCTACCGTTGTAGGGGATGATCGTCAGCGGAAGGCGACAAGCGCGTTCGTATTCTTGTTGAATGATTTCTTCATACATGACTGTATGCACCTTTCATGGTCAAAGTGAGAGATGCGGACGCCAGAAAATGATGTTATCCTGGCGCCCGCGGAGTGACCTAGCCGATCACGGATCAGCTGTGGCTGTGGGCGTGGCAGTGAATCTGCGACTGCCCATTGATGCGGATGCGCATGGCGCACCTCCTTTCGGACCCTAGTGTGTCACCGAGTCCTGACAATGCTCCATCGCGAAACACTATCAGGACCGGGTGACTACACCAACATCCGACCCACTTTTTCTGGAATCCGACTCAGGCATTCATACACACTTTGATTTGTTACCGTGCAAACTTCTTCCACATCAATGCGATGTTCACCTTGAGCACCAAAGAAAACAACCTCATCATTCACTTCGATAGATGTATCAAGGCCGATATCGGCAAATGAGTTTGTGGCAGAAATACCACCGACTAATGGATATCGTTTCCCACGGATGAGCACTGCTCCGCCATTGGCCAACTGAGCGCTGAGCCCATAGGAATACCCGGGCAACAGCACGGCGATACGCGTCTTTTGTTTTGCGATAAATGTTCTTCTATAAAAAATACTTTCTCCTTGTTCAAGCTCCTTAATACAAGCGACTCTTGTTTTGTACGTGGCGCAAGGCCTCAGGGTAATATCTTTTCGCTGTTTCGATTCTACAGATGGATAATACCCCAACAACGAAATGCCCAACCGCACAGTATCAAGCATGGAATCCTCAAAGAGTATCGCCGCTTGACTGGAAGCGATCGACCATTGCGCACCCATGATGCCAAGCCCCTCGCACCGTTTCTTCAAAGCGAGGAATGCGTCGAATTGGTCTCGATCAAAACAACGATCCTCTGTAAATGTGCTGTAAACTGCGTCGAGTACTATGTCGGGGTTGTTTGCTGCGGCTTGGATAAGCGTAAGAGCTTCTTGATGAGGAACACCAAGACGACCCAACCCGGTCTCGACCTTTATCCAAAGCGTTGCCTTCGTGTTTCGTTTCTGCGCGCACTGACTGTACCGCTGAAGATCAGTGGTGGTAAAAATGCTCGGAGTAATACGTTGCGCGATCAGCATCTCAGCATCTTCATTACAATAGATGCCAAGATTCACAATGGGTTTTTTGATGCCACTGTTTCTCAGTGAAATCGCTTCCGCCACTCCCACCACACCGAAATAATCCACTTCGTGTTCGATCGTTTTTGCGACACCGACCGCACCCAGCCCGTAGGCGTTCGCTTTCACAACCGCCATGATCATTCTCGGCCCAACAATCTTCTTCATCACATGAACATTTTGCAAAAGCGCTGAAGTATTGATCTCTATCCAGACCAAAGGTTTTTGTAATGCTTGATCACTGTTCACTAAACGCATAGGAACAACAAAAATGATAAACAAAGCCCCTTCTCGTTGGAGAAGGGGCTTGAGTGAATGTCGTTATTCGCATGTGCCTATTCGCATTGCTGTAGCAACTCAGGACAGGCCATTTGCATACACCACCAACCCGTTCTCAAACGAGAATGGTTGTGATGATGGGAGATGCCTTGTAGTAACGTATTAACACGTAGATACATACCGAAAACGAAATCAAATTACATCAAATGCAGGCGCTTTAAAATGAGTTGATATCCACCCTTCCCCGAATGGAGCCATTGGGATACACGAGCAACTGTTGAGGTACTCACTTCCACTTCTCGGGAAATCTTACGATATGATTGACCTTTCGCTAACCGCTTGGCCATCTGCCACCGACGTGCCATAACATCGATCTCTTCTGGTGTACAAAGGTCTCGGAAGAACCGGTGTGCCTCGTCGGCATTCTGGAGTTTCTGCACTGCCTCGAACAGCTCTTTGGTCTCCTGATTCTCCCAATGATACTTTCGTTTGAAATGCATATTTTGTAGTGGCTATTCTTGTGCACTGTATTAACGTATTAACACGTTAGCACATGACAAAAACAATGTCAAATTCCACTTCTCATTTCAATTCGCCTTTTGTTCGGATTTGTGCTAGAATATTTTATCAAAAAATAAATGGTCACTATGAACAAAATCATTGTTCGCGGAGCCAAAGAGCATAACCTCAAAAATGTGAGTCTCGAGATCCCTCGCGATAAGCTTGTGGTGTTTACGGGCATCTCGGGGTCTGGGAAATCGACATTGGCTTTTGATACCATCTTTGCCGAAGGACAACGGCGGTACTTGGAATCTTTGTCTTCGTACGCCCGGCAATTCTTGGGCCAAATGAAAAAACCGGATGTAGAGTCTATTGATGGGCTTTCTCCGGCCATTTCGATTGACCAAAAAACGGCATCGCATAATCCCCGTTCTACGGTGGGCACCGTTACTGAAATTTATGACTATCTTCGGTTGCTCTACGCAAAAATCGGCATCCCCCACTGCCTTGAATGCGGCCGCGCGATTCAACAACTCACAGTCGACCAAATTGTGGACTCCATCATCGATGCCAACGATGGCACAGAGATCATGATCTTCGCTCCGGCCGTCCGAGGACGCAAAGGTGAATATCATTCACTGCTCAACGACTTTTACCTCAAGGGGTTTGCTAAGGCACGAGTAAACGGCAAGATGGTTGAACTCAAAGATCGTGTGATCTTGGAACGCTACAAGACACATACTATTGAAATTCTTATCGACACCATCAAAGCCTCGGTGGAGAATCTCAGTCGACTGTATGAAGCGGTGGAGTTGGCGAGTAGTAATTCGGATGGAAATGTGTTGGTTGTTACGAGCAAGACAGGCGAGATAAGCAAGATAAGTAAAGTAAGTTCACGGGCGAAAAGAACGCGTCATCCTGGCTTGTCAAGGATCCGATCGGATTCCGGTCAAGCCGGAATGACTACGACGGAGATTGCCACGGTCGGCATGGCCTCCCTCGCAATGACGGACAGTGGTACGGACGAAAAAAACAACGAACGCCTCTACAACATGAAGCTCTCATGCGCCTATTGCAACCTGAGTTTCCCCGAAATCGCTCCAAGACTTTTTTCGTTCAACAGCCCCTATGGTGCTTGTCCCACCTGTACAGGGTTAGGGATCAAAAAAGAAATCGACCCCGAACTCATTATCCCCGATAAATCCAAAACCATCGAAGAAGGCGGGATTCTCCCAGAGTCCTATTCCCAATTTAACTATTATGGTTCCATTCTTCGCGCCATGGCCGATGAATATGCTTTTGTGCCCAACCGCCGAC
>Ga0105164_10000841_pt1 | contig 20181 bp, 35 predicted proteins | sample VDWuncwatermetaG_FD_89674 | JGI IMG/M metagenome (GOLD analysis project Ga0105164, IMG submission 89674) | Wastewater microbial communities from Netherlands to study Microbial Dark Matter (Phase II) - VDW unchlorinated drinking water | ecosystem: Environmental > Aquatic > Freshwater > Drinking...
GATACTGTCTTTTGAACCACTTCTACTCTCTTTAGTTCTTTCATTGTCAAGGTCATCTTTTCCATACCCTGACATTATCATGTTGCAGTTATACCCTGACAGATTTATATTGCTACCACATAATCAACTTAAAACCTTGACATTTAGTTGAAGTTTGATAGAATTATATTAATTAAAAATTCTTGCAACCAGATAACAATAGTGGTTAGTTATGGCTATAATAACCATCAACTAAAACTTATAAGGAGCCAGACCATGAACCAAATTGTTATTCGCTATCAGGACGGCCATATTAAGAAGGGCGTTACAAACGACTTCCTGCCAGCAAAAGACCGCTTCCACCTTATTCCGCTTGACAGCGCCCCTAACAGCAAGCCTCTGGAGATTGTTGTTGCAGACCTCAAGGCCATATTCTTTGTAAAGGACTTTGACGGAAATGCCAAATACAAAGAAGTGAAGCAGTTTGACCCGTCTAAACCGGTGCCTGGGCGCAAGATCCGCGTGGTTTTCAAGGACGGCGAGGTAATGGTTGGAATCACGCAGGGTTATCAGCCGGAACGGCCGGGTTTCTTTGTGCTTCCTGCAGATGGTCAGTCCAACAATGAACGTTGCTTTGTGGTCGCATCTGCCGCACGCGAGGTAACATTTCTTTAGCAGGCTGTTGAAAAAACCATCAACAGCCTTGATTACACAGATTAGGAAAAATGATTACACAGATATTTATAGGAGCTCTAATCTGTGTAATCTAATCTTTTATCTGTGTAATCAGAGATTGTTGTGTTTTTCAACAATCTGTTAGCTAACAACGTATATCAAACTATAGTAATCAGCACAGTATACAAAAACACAAAAGCCCATCTCATTTTTAAATTGAGATGGGCTTTATTGATTAACTATAAAAATTTTTAGCTCTTTGCTGCACCTTCTGCAGGTTCAGCAGTCTGCACCTCTGCTGCTGCTTTAGCAGCAATTGACTCCTTACCCGGGACAAAGAACCTTTCCTTTTCAACAAACCTTGCTGCCTTGCCGCTTCTGCCTCTTAGGAAATAGAGCTTAGCCCTTTTTACACGGTTGCTCTTTACAATATCAATCTTCTCTATTTTCGGCGAATGAATCGGGAATACCCTTTCAACACCAACGCCGTACGAAACCTTTCTTACAGTAAAGGTCTCTCTGTTCATGCTCCCGTCCTTTGCAATTATTATCCCTTCAAAGACCTGTATCCTCTCTTTATCTCCCTCAACAACCTTAATATGAATCTTCACATCATCCCCGATATTAAAGGCAGGAACATCCTTTTTCATATTCAGCCTTTCTATTCTTTCAATCAAATTCATTTTACAACCTCCTCGCCTAATAGTCTATCTAAAATTATTGACGCCGCAGAGCGTACAGACAGATGATTATAGTCTGCCTTTGCCCTGATCGGCTTTAAAATATAGTCTGCTGAATTCATAACCCTTTTTGCTAAGCCCCATCCTGTGCCAAAAAGAATCAGATATGGTGTTTGATCCTTCCAAATCCTTTCCTTCAGCTTAACATAATCAATAGAGCCTTTAAATATCCTTGCATCCGTTGTAATTATCTTCGGCTGAATTTTATGCTTCCTAACAATATCAGCTTTTACACTCTTTAAATCCGGCGCTATGGATACAATCTTTAATGCCTCTTTTCTTGTCGGATTATACCCAGCTCCAAAGCCCTCTGTCCAGTGGTTAATGATCCTTTCACATAACCTCTTTTGCGCCTCAATCGGCATTACTATATAAAATCCTGATACATCGTATGTCCTTGCTAATCTCGCTATATCATGTATGTCAAAGCTTGTTACTGCTGTTGTTACTATCTTTTTATTCTTATTATAAATCGGATAATGAATCAGCGCAATATATAAATTAGGCCTTCTTTTTAACCTCATTCAGAATCTTTTTGTCCTCATCTGTAAGTTTCATCTTTTCTAATAAGTCAGGCCTCTTGTAGTATGTATTTTTAATAGCCTGCATCCTCCGCCATTTTCTTATCTCCTCATGATTTCCTGACAGAAGAACCTCCGGAACATTCATTCCTTTATAGTCAGGAGGCCTTGTGTATTGAGGATAATCAAGGATGAAATCTGCAAAGGAATCGTGTCTTGCAGAATCTTCATCGCCGAGTACCCCTGGAATCAATCTGACCGCAGCATCTATTATAACCATTGCGGGAAGCTCGCCGCCTGTCAGTATATAATCTCCAATAGAAATCTCCTCAGCGCCAAAGCCGAGCCTTACCCTCTCGTCAATCCCCTCATAATGGCCGCATAGAAATACGAGCCTTCTTTCCTCTCTGCTAAGTTCAACAGCCTTATTATGATTAAATGTAATTCCCTGCGGCGAAGCTATTATTATCCTTAATTCAGGATAATCGTTTTTTATTGCATCAACTGCATTAAATATCGGCTCTGGTTTCATAACCATCCCTGCGCCGCCGCCATAGGGATAGTCGTCAACCATCTTGTGCTTATCTGTTGTATAGTCGCGGATATTAATTATCCGCACATCTAAGAGACCCTTTTCTTGCGCCCTTTTAAGTATGCTCTCCTCTAATACAGAAGAGACCATCTTTGGAAACAAGGTGAGGATGTCACATCTCATCATCTCCTATCAGCCCTTTTATAATGTGGATGGTCATCCGTTTATTTTTAACATCCACATCCTTAACAACCTCTAAGGTCGCCGGAATAAGAAGCTCTTTTTTTCTGCCCTTTATTACAAAGACATCATTGCTTCCTGTTGAAAAGACATCTATAATCTCTCCAACAAGGAAGCCTGCGTCTGAATGTACTGTCATGCCAATCAGGTCAGACCAATAGTAGCGGCCGGAAGGCAGTTCCCTGACCAGATCTTTTGGTATTCTCACAAACCAGTTTATAAGCTTCTTTGCTTCATCTATGGTGCTGCATCCTTCAAAGCACAGAAGCACACAGTCCTTATGATAGCGGACGCTATTAACCTTACACTTGACATCATTTCCGTCAGGCGAGGTAAGGATTACATCTTTTAATTCATTAAACCGCTCTAAAAAATCTGTTAGAGAAAGAACCTTTAGCTCGCCATGAATGCCCCTTGCCTTTAGTATCTTCCCGATTGTTATGAGGTCTTGGGCCATTTACGCCGTTTATTCTAAGATTTCAAGGACACAACGTTTGCCCAGCTTGGTCCCAGCAGCATTCAGGATTGTTCTCATTGACCTTGCTGTCCTGCCCTCCTTGCCAATTACCTTGCCCAAATCCTCCTGAGCAACCCTAAGTTCAACAACAGTAGTCTTTTCACCTTCAACCACACTTACTACGACGCTCTCTGGTTTGTCCACAAGAGACTTTGCAATGTACTCAATAAGCTCTTTCATCACTATCACCTCCATTGCCAATAGCGCCCAGCATTGGGCAGTTACAAATCCAGTTAGAAACTATTTTCCCTGAACACCTTTAAACTGCTGTATTAAACCGCTTCTTTTAAAGATTGACTTGATTGTATCAGTCATCTGCGCGCCCTTTTTAAGCCAGCCAACAGTCTTTTCTGTCTTAATATCCACGGCTGCCGGGTTTGCCAAAGGGTCGTATGTGCCAAGGATTTCTATAAACCTGCCGTCTCTCGGCATTCTTGAATCAGCAACAACAATCCGATAGAACGGCCTTTTGTGTTTTCCCATTCTTGTGAGTCTTATTTTTACTGCCACTTAATCACCTCATTTCCCTTCTATTTTTTATTTATCTCATAAACGGAAAGGCATTGGGCATAAATCTTGCCCTTTTGCCGCCAGACATCATTGACTTCATCATCTTCTTCATCTGAAGAAACTGCTTTAAAAGCCTGTTCACATCCTGCACCTGTGTTCCGCTTCCGCCTGCAATCCTTTTTCTCCTGCTGCCGTTTATAATATCCGGATTCAACCTCTCCTTTTTCGTCATGGAGTTTATCATTGCCTCAACCTTTGTTATCTCTTTCTCAGGCAATGCTGCGCCAGAGAGTCCGCCAAGCTTGTTCAGCCCCGGTATCATGCCAATAATCTGGTCTAATGAACCCATCTTTTTGATCTGCCTCAGCTGGTCCATAAAATCTTCTAATGTAAAGGTCTGGGAGCGGAACTTTTTCTCTAATGCCTCTGCATTTTTCTGGTCATATACCTCCTGCGCCCTCTCAATCAGGGAGAGGACATCACCCATTCCCAGTATCCTTGACGCCATCCTGTCAGGATGAAACGACTCTAAGGCATCTAACTTCTCGCCTGTGCCGATAAATTTTATCGGCTTTCCAGTAACAGATTTAATGGAGAGGACTGCGCCTCCCCTTGCATCGCCGTCTAACTTGGTCAGGATCACGCCTGTCAGGCCGATGTCTGTATTAAACCGCTCAGCAATATTTACTGCGTCCTGGCCTGTCATTGCATCAGCAACTAATAAGACTTCATTTGGATTGATTTTGCCCTTAATCTCTTTAAGTTCATTCATCAGATCCGAATCAATATGAAGCCGTCCTGCTGTATCAACTATTGCCAGATCATATCCCTGCCTCCATGCCCTTTCAGCGGCATCCTTGCAGATTTTTATTGGACTCTTTTCATCTAAAGGATCATATGTATCTATTTTAAGCTGGCTGCCAAGCGTGATAAGCTGCTGAATTGCTGCCGGCCTTGCGGTATCTGCTGGAACAAGAAACACCTTCTTGCTGTTTTTGCTAAAATAATTTGCTATCTTTCCAGCAGTGGTTGTCTTGCCAGAGCCCTGCAATCCAACGAGCATTATGATGGTCGGCGGATTTGGTGAAAGGTGAAGCGGAGTCTGGCTTTCACCCATCAGACCGCATAATTCCGTGTGAACAATCTTGATGAACTGCTGACCCGGGCTCAGGCTCTCCATTACATCTTTTCCAAGAGCCTTTTCTTTGACCCTGTCAATAAAGTCCTTAACAACCTTAAAGTTTACATCTGCCTCTAAGAGGGCAAGCCTTACCTCTCTTAAGGAATCGCTGATGTTCTGCTCATTAAGAACACCCCTGCCCTTTATCTTTTTTAAGATTGCGTCAAGTTTTGCTGTAAGTCCATCAAGCATTTTAGGGTTCTACGTAGTTTAAGGCTTCATTTTATTTTAACTGAATTTCTTATCTCTTGTCAAGTGTGCCTGCGCTATTTTGGAGGCTCTTTTTCCTTTGTCTTCTTTTTTGCCTTTTCCTTAGGCTTCTCATTAACCTTTTCAGCCTTGGGCTCCTTTGCCTCTTTTGCCTTTGGCTTCTCTGCCTTCTCTTTCTTTGCAGGCTTCTCTGCTTTGGCCTTTGCCCCTGCCTTCGCCTTTTTTGCCGGAGACTTTTTCTCCTCTTTCTTCTCCTCAGGTTTTGCCTCTGCGCCGAGCAGTTCTATTACTGCCATCTCTGCTGCGTCACCCTGTCTTCTCCTTGTCCTTATAATCCTTGTATACCCGCCGTTTCTGTCTTTAAATCTTGGCGCTATTGTATCAAAGAGTTTCTTGACTACATCCCTTGTGGTGATAAATGATGCCGCAATCCTCCTTGAATTAAGATCGCCCCTCTTCCCATAGGTAATCATCCTCTCAACTATCGACCTGATTTCTTTAGCCTTCTCAACAGTTGTCTCTATCTTTTCTTTATCCAATACCGATGTAACAAGGGTTCTGAACAGGGCTCTGCGGTGCGATGTATTTCGTCCTAATTGTCTGCCTCTAACTCCATGGCGCATGTTAACATTCCTCTCCTAAAATTAAAGTGTCATCATAATACTAACAGCTTCGCTCTAAGGTTAATTTTATCTTTCTTATTCTGCTGCCTTCTCAGCAAGCTGAGCATCTTTTAGCTTCATCCCCAATGTTAATCCCATCTCTGCGAGAATCTCTTTTATCTCATTTAAGGATTTCCTGCCAAAGTTCTTGGTTTTTAACATCTCTGTCTCTGACTTCTGTACAAGCTCTGATATTGTTTTTATATTTGCATTCTTCAGGCAGTTATACGCCCTCACAGACAGCTCAAGCTCATCAACGCTTCTTAAGAGATTCTTATTAATCTCTTCTTCCTTCTTTTCCTCCACATGGGGCTCAATAATCTCCTCTTCCTCATCAAAGTTGATGAATATATTCATGTGGTCCTTTAATATCTTTGCTGCATAGGCAACTGCATCATCAGGCTTAATGCTTCCGTCTGTTGTTACCTCTAATATCAGCCTGTCATAGTCAGTCTCCTGGCCGACCCTTGCGTTCTCTATATGGTAATTGACCTTTCTGATTGGCGAAAATATTGAGTCTATTGGTATCACGCCTATCGGCTGGCCGTCTTCTTTATTCCTCTCTGCTGTTACATAGCCCCTGCCGTGTTTTACTGCCAACTCCATCTCGAGCTTAGCATCCTTATCCAATGTGGCAATGTGAAGGTCCGGCGTCATTATTTCAATGTCTGCATCAGATGTTATATCAGATGCCTTAACTATTCCAGGCCCCTTCTTTTTCAGATATATTGTCTTTGGCTTTTCAGAATGGAGCTTAAGCCTTAAGGCCTTTATATTTAATATAATATCTGTCACATCCTCTTTCACACCGGTTATTGATGTAAATTCATGCAGGACGCCCTCTATGCGTATAGAAGTAACTGCGGCGCCCACTATAGACGAAAGCAGTATCCTCCTCAAGGAATTTCCTATTGTTGTGCCGAACCCCCTTTCAAAGGGCTCTGCAAAGAATTTACCGTATGTATCAGAGTATGTATCCTTTTCAAACTCCAATCTCTTTGGGATTTGAAAATCCTTTAATTTTATTATCATTGTAGATTCCTCCTGGTGAAGTAAAAGTGCGAAAACTATCTTGAATATAATTCAACAACAAGATGCTCGGAAACAGGCAGCATGATTTCTTCACGTGTCGGAAGGCTGACTAAACTGCCTTTAAAGTTCGCCCTGTCAACATCCAGCCATTGGGGTATGCTCCTGCCCTCGCCGGCAGCAACCGCTGCCTTAATGCCTTCTAACTGCCTGCTCTTTTCGTTTACTTCAATTACATCACCGCTTTTAACCAAATAAGAAGGAATATTTACCCTTCTGCTGTTAACTGATATATGCCCATGCCTTACAAACTGCCTTGCCTGAACCCTTGATGACGCAAAACCCATCTCATAGACAATATTGTCAAGCCTTCTAACAAGAAACTGCAGAAGATTCTCGCCTGTAATGCCCTTTGCCATCTCTGCCTTCTTAAAATAGTTCTTAAACTGACGCTCAAGCACGCCGAATACCCTCTTCAGCTTCTGCTTCTCTCTGAGCTGAGTGCTGTATTCAGAAACCTTTGCCTTGCGCGACTGGCCGTGCTGGCCTGGGGCATAGCTTCTCCTCTCAAATGCACACTTGTCCTTGTAACACCTCTCCCCTTTTAGGAAGAGTTTTACGCCTTCTCTCCTGCAGAGCTTGCACTCTGCGCCAATATACCTTGCCAATCTTTCCTCCTATTACACCCTTCTCCGCTTTGGCGGCCTGCAGCCGTTGTGCGGAATGGGTGTTACATCCTTAATCAGATTTATTTTAAGCCCTGCTGCCTGAAGCGCCCTTATGGCGGATTCCCTGCCAGAGCCTGGGCCTTTTACATATATATCTATCTGCCTGAGCCCGCATTCCATTGCCTTCCTTGCAGCATTCTCTGCTGCGCGCTGGGCAGCAAATGGAGTGCTCTTTCTCGAACCCTTGAAGCCCTGGTTGCCGGCGCTTGACCATGACACAACATTACCGTTTACATCAGAAATTGTAACAATGGTATTATTAAATGTTGCCTGTATATGGGCAACACCGGTCTGGATATTCTTCTTTTCCTTTTTTTTGCCTGCCTTCTTATTTACCATAAAATCTTCCTTTCAGTTAAGCCTCTTTTTTCTTACCGCCCATGGTCTTCTTTGGTCCTTTTCTGGTTCTTGCATTTGTCCTTGTCCTCTGCCCTCTTGTCGGAAGACCGCGCCTATGTCTTAAGCCCCTGTACGCGCCGATATCCATAAGCCTCTTGATATTCATTGATACATCGCGGCGCAGGTCGCCCTCAATCTTGTAATTATTCTCAATAATCTCTCTCAGCTTGATTATCTCATCTTCTCTGAGATTTTTAATCCTTGTATCCGGACTTACATTTGCCTCTTTTAATATCTTCTGTGCAGTAGGCCTGCCGATGCCGTAGAGATAAGTAAGCCCTATCTCCACCCTTTTATTAACCGGTAATTCTACACCTGCTATCCTTGCCAATTTTACCTCCCTTTAAAAACAACAGTTTGGCGTTTTCAGTTCGGAGTTCGGAGCGCCTAATACACCGAACTCTTAACGCCGAACTTTAAACCCTTTCTTTAACCCTGCCTCTGCTTATGACGAGGGTTTTCGCAAATGATTCTGACAACACCTTTCCTTTTGACTACTTTACATTTTACACAAATAGGTTTTACTGATGACCTTACCTTCATATTCTTATCCTCTATTTAAAGCGATATGTTATTCTTCCTCTTGTCAGATCGTAAGGTGATAATTCTACTGTCACCTTATCCCCTGGCAGAATCTTTATAAAATGCATCCTCATCTTGCCTGATATATGGGCAAGAACCTTATGACCGTTCTCAAGCTCTACCCTGAACATTGCATTGGGAAGGTTTTCTATTATCTTGCCGCTAACCTCAATTGCCTCTTCCTTTGACATTATTTATAACACCTCTTATTACTGAAGCCCACTGTTGTCATTCCTGCGTGTATTTAGCAGGAATCCATTCTTTTTTAGATTCCCGCTCAAAAACCCTGCGGGAATGACATAAAGAAATCGCCATTAAAATTTACATCACAGCTTCGTTAATATCTCAGGCCCGTTCTCTGTTACCACTATTGTATGTTCAAAATGGGCTGAGAGGCTTCCATCCTTTGTTACTGCTGTCCAGTTATCCTCTAAAATCTTTATCTCCCATCGGCCCATATTTACCATCGGCTCTATTGCAAGGGTCATCCCGCTCTTTAATCTCGGCCCCTGTCCTGCCCTGCCAAAATTCGGAATCTGCGGCTCTTCATGCAGAGATTGTCCAATTCCGTGTCCGACAAAGTCTCTGACAACAGAATAGCTATTTTTCTCAACACATGTCTGAACTGCATTAGATATATCTGACAGCCTCTTGCCAATAACTGCCATCTTTATGCCCTCATAGAGGGCGATCTCTGTAATCTCTAAGAGTCTACCTGCCTCTGGAGAGATATTCCCCACAGGCAGAGTGATTGCTGCATCGCCATAGAAGCCATCTATCTCAGCGCCTATGTCAATGCTTATTATATCACCATTATTCAATACAGCCTTATCAGACGGGATCCCGTGAACCACCTGATTGTTTATTGATGCACAGATGGTTGCAGGATAATCCCTGTAGCCTTTAAATGCCGGCCTCGCACCCTTTTTGATTATAAAATGCTCTGTAAATTTATCTAACTCTAAGGTCGTTATCCCCGGCCTTACGATATTTTTCAATCCATCTAATGCCTCAGCGACAATCCTTCCTGCAGCCGCCATCTTAGCAATTTCTTGCTGAGACTTCAAAATAATCATCCCTTATCAGAATCTATCCAATTCTGCCCTTTATCTTGCCCTTTTTCATAAATCCTTCATAGTGCCGTGTGATTAAGTGAGACTCAATCTGCTGTACAGTATCTAATCCAACGCCGATAACAATCAGCAGGGATGTGCCGCCAAAATAAAAAGGAACATTTAAATACAAAATAAGAATTTCAGGCAAAACGCATATAGCTGAAAGATATATTGCGCCGCCAAAGGTAACCTTTGTCAGTATACCGTATATATAATCCGCAGTTCTCTGTCCAGGCCTTACCCCTGGTATGAACCCGCCGTATTTCTGCATATTATTTGCAAGGTCTACAGGGTTCAATACAACAGCAGTATAAAAAAAGCAGAAGAATATTATAAGCATTGCATATAAGAAAATATGTATAACGCCTCCCGGTGCAAGCTGTTTTGCAATACTCTGAACCCACGGGACATCTATAAAACCCACAACAGTTGCTGGAAAAGCCAGAAGGGATGACGCAAATATCGGAGGAATAACGCCTGCTGTATTTATCTTTAATGGTATGTACGTGCTCTGGCCGCCGTAAACCTTTCTGCCGACAATCCTCTTTGCGTACTGCACAGATATCTTCCTTCTACCGCCCTCTAAATAGACAATCGCAGCTATTACTACAAACATCATCGCAAGCAGCACAGCAATAACTACGGTCTTTATTTCACCTGTCTGGGAAAGCCTGATTGTTTTTGTCGCTGCCGAGGGAAGCTGGGCAACAATACCTGCAAATATAATAAGGGATATGCCGTTTCCGATCCCTCTTTCTGTAATCTGCTCGCCGAGCCACATTATAAAGGATGTGCCTGCAGTTAATGTTATGATTGTCATTATTCTGAATGACCAGCCGGGACTCTGGACAAATATCCCTTCACTCATCCCTTCCAGACCGATTGATATGCCCGTTGCCTGAATGATGCTTATAACTACTGTTCCATATCGTGTATATTGTACAATCTTTTTTCTTCCTGCTTCGCCCTCCTTTGCAAGCGCCTGCAGATGCGGCCATGCAACAGTAAGAAGCTGCAAGATAATAGATGCGCTGATATAGGGCATTATACCAAGGGCAAATATAGACAGCTTTGACAGGGCTCCGCCGGAAAACATGTCAAAGAAGCCCATGAGCGCCCCGCCCTTTTCAGTAAGAAAGCGGCCTAATGCCTCGTTATTTATACCAGGTGTTGGTATATGCGCGCCAACGCGGTAAACAGCGAGCATTGCAAGGGTAAAGAAAATTCTTATTCTTAGCTCTGGAATTTTGAGAATATTCTGAAAACTGGTAACTAATCTCTCAAGCAATTTAGATTACCTCTGCCTTGCCACCAGCAGCCTCTATCTTCTTTAAGGCACTATTGCTAAACTTGTTGGCTTTGATAGTTAAAGGCCCTTTTAAATCTCCTTCCCCTAATATCTTTACTCCATCCTTTAATTTTCTTATTACGCCTTTTTCCAATAGCACTTCAGGCGTAATAGCATCACTGCCTTTGAACTCAGAGAGGTCCTTCAGATTTAATATCGCATATTCCTTTCTAAAGATATTTGTAAAACCCCTCTTAGGCATCCGTCTTTGAAATGGCATCTGCCCGCCTTCAAAACCTGGCCCCTTTGGGCCCCCTGAGCGGGCATTCTGGCCCTTATGCCCCTTGGTTGAAGTCTTGCCGTGGCCTGAACCAGTACCCCTGCCTATTCTCTTTTCCTTTTTCCTTGCACCTTTTGCAGGTGATAATTCATTTAATCTCATTTTATATCAATCCCCGTTCAAATCTTCTTGCTTCTGTTGTATTCTGACTTCTAAGTCTAAGCGATCTCCTTCACATCTACCATATAAGATATCTTATTCACCATACCCCTTATCTGTGGTGTGTCTTTAAGGACAACCGTCTCGTTGGGTCTTCTTAGGCCAAGACCTTTGACTATTGATTTATGCTTCCCTATCTTGCCAATAGGACTCTTTTTAAGTGTAACTGATAGTTCCTTTGCCATTAATAACTCCGTGTTTAAGCATTGTTAGCATTAGCCGGCTTACTTGCATCAGGTTCTGTTTTGCGCCTCAGCCTTGCGATATCGTTTCCCATTTTTATCTTAAGCAGTCCGTCAAGCGTTGCCCTGACAACATTATTTGGATTGCCGCTTCCAAGCGACTTGCTCAATATATTATGAATGCCGACCATCTCCATAATTGCGCGTACAGGACCGCCGGCAATAATGCCTGTTCCCGCTGATGCTGGTTTTAATAATACATCTGCTGCCCCGAAATGGCCTATTACCTCAAAGGGTATCGTGTTATTTTTCAATGGCACCTTCATAATATTCTTCTTCGCGCTCTCTACTGCCTTTCTTATAGCCTCAGGCACCTCTACTGCATTTCCTTTTCCAGTGCCAACATGACCCTGACCGTCGCCAACTACAACAAGGGCGCTGAAGCTGAACCGCCTTCCGCCCTTCACAACCTTTGCTACTCTATTGATAAATATTACCTTGTCTTTTAGATTTAGCTCTTCTATGTTGATTCTTTCCAAATCGTCCCCCTATTTAAAATTGAAGCCCTTTTTCCCTTGCTGCCTCTGCCAATGCCTTAATCCTGCCATGATATATATATCCGCCCCTGTCAAAGACTACCTTTTTAATATCCTTGCCGAGCGCCTTTTCCGCTATCGCAGCGCCAATTACCTTTGCAGCATTAATATCGCCGGCAGCCTTAATCTTTCCCTTTATATCCTTGTCCATTGTAGAGGAGCTCGCCAATGTGGCGCCTGTATCATCATTAATTATCTGGGCATAAATATGCTTAAGTGACTTTGAAACACACAGCCTCGGTCTTTCAGATGTTCCGGAGACCTTTTTTCTTATTCTTATATGTCTCCTTCTTCTTGATATTAACTTTTTTTCTGTTGCAGACAATTTGTCACACCTCTTTTATAAATTACGCTATTTGCCTTTACCTGTCTTGCCCTCTTTGCGCCTTATATGCTCATCAGCATATTTTATTCCCTTGCCTTTATAAGGCTCGGGTTTCTTCAGACTGCGGATATTTGCAGCAGTCTGACCTACTAAATACTTATCAATTCCCTTTATTGTAATATTTGTCTGTTTATCCACTACTGCCTCTATTCCATTTGGCAGTTCAAAATTTACAGGATGGGAAAATCCAAGTGTCATGACAAGCTGCCTTCCCTGCACCTGCGCCCTGTAGCCGACCCCGTTTATCTCAAGGGACTTTTCATAGCCTTTGGTTACGCCTGTTACCATGTTTGCAATTATGCTCCTTGTAAGTCCGTGGAGCGCCCTGTCAAATTTATCATCTGATGACCTTGAGACTATAATATCGCCCTTATCAATTTTGACCCCGATCTTGGGATGAAAATCCTGCTTTAATTCTCCCTTTGGCCCCTTTACAGAGACACTGTTTTTCTCTACCTTAACATCTATCCCTGAAGGAATAGGTATCGGTTTTTTACCTATTCTTGACATATAACACCTCTATTGTTTTTACCAGGCATAGCAGATCACCTCTCCGCCAACCTTCTCCTTTTTTGATCCCTTGTCTGTTAGAATACCCTTTGGTGTTGAAAGGACTGCTATACCAAACCCGCCCCTTACACGGGGTATTCTATCAAGGCCACAGTATACCCTTCTGCCTGGCCTGCTCACCCTTCTCAACCCAGTAAGAATCTGCCTCTCATCCTGTGTATATTTAAGATATACCCTTATTATGCCCTGCCTTCTATCCTTTAGAAATTTGTAATTTTTTATAAAACCCTCTTCCTTTAATATCTTTACTATCTCTGCCTTTATCTTTGAAGAAGGTATATCCACCTTCTCAAATTTCATCTTATTGGCATTTCTTATCCTTGTCAACATATCTGCAATTGGATCTGTCATCATATATTAATTCTCCAGATTCTCTTTTTTTACCAGCTTGACTTAATTACCCCTGGTATATCACCCTTTAATGCAAGATTCCTAAAACATATCCTGCACATATCGAACTTTCTCAGATAACCCCTCGGCCTGCCGCATAGAGGGCAGCGGTTGTATTTTCTAACGCTGAACTTTGGTTCCCTTTTTGATTTTGCTATTAAGCTTTTCTTTGCCACTTTTATAATCCTTTCAAAAATTATTTTCTAAAGGGCATCCCTAACAGATTCAACAGCTTCTTTCCCTCTTCGTTTGTCTTGGCTGTTGTTACAATCACAATATCCATGCCGTGAACAGCTGCAATTTCATCGTATTTAATCTCAGGAAACATCAACTGCTCTTTAACACCGAGCGTATAATTCCCCCTGCCGTCAAAACTCTTTCCTGAGACACCTTTAAAATCCCTTATCCTCGGAAGTGCAAAACTAATAAGTCTGTCAAGAAATTCATACATCATATTGCCCCTGAGAGTCACCATGCATCCAATCGGCATACCCTCCCTGAGTTTGAAGGTGGCAATAGATTTCTTTGCCTTTGTTATAACAGGCCTCTGTCCTGTTATTGCTGCAAGCTCTTTTACTGCGGCCTCAAGGAGCTTCATATTTGAAATGGCTTCACCCATTCCAACATTTAACACAATCTTTTCAACCTTGGGCGCCTGCATTACATTCTTATATTTAAATTCCGTCATCAATGCAGGTAAAACCTCTTTTTTATATTTTTCCTTTAATCTTGCCGTCATAATATTAATCAATCACCTCTTCGCATTTTTTGCACACACGCATCTTATCTCCGTCTTCAAGTATTTTATAACCTACCCGTGTCGGCTTACTGCACTTAGGGCATATAAGCATTACATTTGACATGTGCATGGACGCCTCTTTCTCAACAATTCCGCCATGCTGCTGCTTTTGTGTCGGCTTTGTATGCCTCTTTATAAGATTGAGCTTTTCAATTAAAAGGCGGTTCTTTACCGGAAAAACCCTGAAAACCTTTCCTTCTTTGTTAAGCTCTTTTCCAGCTATTACTTTTACCCTGTCGCCTTTTTTAATCTTTAATTTTGTCAATGCCATCTTATCCTCTTACTTTTTTTCCTTTCTCTTTCTTCTTGCCTCTGTCTTCTAATTATAATACCTCTGGTGCAAGGGATATAATCTTCATAAAATTCTTCTTTCTCAATTCCCTTGCCACAGGCCCAAATATCCTTGTACCAATAGGCTCGCCTTCCTGATTAATCAGTACTGCTGCATTCCTGTCAAATTTTATATAAGAGCCGTCGTCCCTCTTCATGCCCTTCTTTGACCGAACGATAACTGCCCTTGCAACCTGGCCCTTCTTAACAGTACCTTCAGGAATCGCCTCTTTAACGCTGACCATAATAATATCGCCTATATTTGCATACCGCCTCCTTGTACCGCCGGAGACATGTATGCACATAACCTTTTTTGCGCCTGAGTTGTCTGCAACATCAAGCATTGAACGCATCTGTATCATATTACAGCACCTACACCTTTTCCTTTGCCTGTTCTAATATCTCTACGACCTTCCATCTCTTGAATTTACTCATCGGCCGTGTTTCAATCACCTTTACCTTATCACCTATATTGCACTTGTTGTCTTTGTCGTCTGCCATCAATTTTGTAATCCTTTTAACAACCTTCTTATATTCCGGATGCTGGACAAGCCTCTTTACAACCACCACTACAGTCTTATCCATCTTATTGCTGACAACCTCTCCGATAAATTCTTTTTTATTTTTAGTGCCGCTCACTGTCTCTTTCTTATCCATTTCATCCCCTGTAACAGGCAAAACGCCTGTCTTACTATCAAGAAATTAATCAACCAGCCTTAGGGCCTGTTTCCTTCTCTCTCATAATAGTCTTAATCTTTGCAATCTCTTTTCTCACCTGTGTAAATCTCGCAGGACTCTCAATCCTTCCTGATGCAAGCTGGAATCTAAGGTTAAAGTACTCTTTTCTGAGCTCTTGCTCCTTATTTGATAGCTCTTCAATTGTCAGGTCTCTTATCTCTTTTACTTTCATCCAATCGCTCCGGCTCTTGCAATAAATTTAGTAGAAATCGGCAGCTTATGAGCTGCAAGCCTAAAGGCCGCCTTTGCTATATCCTCTGTAACGCCGTCCATCTCATAGATAATCCTTCCGGGCTTTACAACCGCCACCCAGTATTCAGGAGAACCCTTTCCCTTGCCCATACGGGTCTCAGCAGGCTTCTTGGTTATAGGCTTATCCGGAAATATCCTGATCCATATCTTACCGCCTCTTTTTACATGCCTGGTCATTGCAATCCTTGCAGCCTCTATCTGTCTGCTGGATATCCAGCCGGGCTCCATTGCCTTTAAACCAAACTCGCCGAAGCTGAGATCTGAGCCCCTGTAGGCCTTTCCAGTTCTCCGGCCCTTCATCATCTTTCTGAACTTTACCTTTTTAGGACTAAGCATACTAAACCTTTCCTACCTGCATCCTCTTTTCAGATTCACTTGCGCCTGCAATCACATCACCTTTGTAAATCCAGACCTTAATTCCTATCTGGCCGTAAGTAGTCTTTGCCTCTGTAAAACCATAGTCAATATCCGCCCTGAGTGTGTGCAGAGGGACCCTGCCCTCTCTGTACCACTCTCTCCTTGCAATCTCGGAACCTGCAAGCCTTCCTGCGCAAGCAATCTTGATGCCGAGCGCGCCAAATCTTAATGCTGACAGAACGCTCTTTTTCATCGCCCTTCTGTATGCAACCCTCTTCTCAAGCTGCATTGCAATATTCTCTGCCACAAGCTGTGCATCAAGCTCTGACTTCTTAATCTCTTTAATATTTATAAATATCTGCTTTTTTGTAAGGGACTCTAAATCCTTCTTAAGCTTGTCTACCTCAGCGCCTTTTCTGCCGATTATTATGCCAGGCCTTGCTGTATAAATATTAATCCTTGCCCTGTCTGCAGACCTTTCAATTTCTATCTTTGACACTCCAGCATGAAAGAGCTTGCTCTTAACTATCTTTCTTACCTTCAAATCCTCATGCAGAAGCTGTGCATAGTTCTTTTTGGAAAACCATCTTGAATTCCAGTCTTTTATATATCCGAGTCTAAATCCAATAGGATGAACCTTCTGTCCCACTCTCTCCTCCTTGCTATTTCTTTACTTCTTCTGAAAGGACTAATGTAATATGGCTTGACCTTTTTCTTATAACATTACCCCTGCCCATTGCCCTTGCCCTGAATCTCTTTAATGTAGGACCTTGGTTAACATAGGCTGCGGCAACCTTTAATTCATCAACATTCATATTCTTCTGCTCTGCGTTTGAAACAGCAGAATGAAGAAGTTTTTTAACAACCTTTGCTGCAGAACGCGGCAGATGAGTTAATATTGCTATTGACTCCTGCACATTCTTGCCTCGGATAAGGTCTATTACCAGCCTTGTCTTCCTCGGCGCTATCCTTACATATCTTAAAACTGCCCTTGCTTCCATTTTTTATCTTTCCTCTTTATTTTAATGCTGTAGATTTTTCTGTATGCACAGCGCCATGACCTTTAAATGTCCTTGTTGGAGAAAACTCTCCGAGCTTGTGGCCAACCATGTTTTCTGTTACATAAACAGGTATAAATTTTTTGCCGTTGTGGACTGCAAATGTATGACCTATCATCTCAGGCACAATTGTTGACCTTCTTGACCATGTCTTTACAACCTTCTTATCGCCTGATTGATTCATATGTTCAATCTTCTTAAAAAGCTTTGGTTCTATAAATGGTCCTTTTTTAACTGACCTTGGCACCTTTACTCCTCCACAACTTGCCCTGAATTTATTTCAGGGTTATTTTTTCTTTTTTATAATATATTTATCTGTTGCCTTATTCATTCTCGTTTTATATCCCTTAGTTGGCTGACCCCAGGGAGAAACAGGATGCCTTCCTCCTGATGACTTTCCCTCACCGCCTCCGTGAGGATGATCTACAGGATTCTTCGCAACACCTCTTACATGAGGCCTTATGCCGAGCCAGCGCGACCTTCCTGCCTTGCCAATGGATATGTTTTCATGCTCAAGATTGCCTACCTGGCCAATAGTGGCAAAACATTCAGAATGAACCAATCTGACCTCGCCAGAGCCTAATTTAACATGGGCGTATTCACCCTCTTTTGCCATCAACTGTGCAGCAGAGCCTGCGCTCCTAACAAGCTGGCCCCCTTTTCCCCTCTTTAACTCAACATTATGTATGATAGTGCCGACAGGGATGCTTTTTAAAGGCAGCGCATTGCCAGGCTTAATGTCTACAGCATCGCCAGAGATAATTGTTTCATTAACCTTTAGGCCGTCCGGCATAAGTATATATCTCTTCTCGCCGTCTATATAATGCAATAGCGCAATCCTTGCAGACCTGTTTGGGTCGTATTCTATTGCAGCAACCTTTGCAGGTATATTAAGCTTATCTCTCCTGAAATCAATAATTCTGTAAAGTCTTTTATGGCCGCCGCCGTGATAGCGGAGGGTCATCTTGCCAATATTATTTCTTCCGCCGCTTGAAGGCAGAGAGACAATAAGGCTCTTTTCAGGCCTTGTCTTTGTTATCTCCTCAAAGCTTGCTGTGGTCTTTGACCTTACTGCCGGTGATGTTGGTTTATAGCTTTTAACAGGCATAACTTAATTTACTCCTAAGCACCTTCTCCTAATTCTAATTTTTCTCCCTTTTTCAGGGTAACAATCGCCTTTTTCCAGTCTGATGTCTTTCCAGAAAATTTGCCCTGCCTCTTCTTTTTACCCAGCACATTGATTGTATTGACATCAGCTACCTTTACCTTAAATATCTTCTCAACTGCCTTCTTTATCTCACACTTATTTGCGTTCTTTTTTACCCTAAAGATAATCTTATTTTCTTTTTCCTTCAGGTTTAGTCCCTTTTCTGTATAAAGAGGTCTTTGCAGGAGTTCATGTATATCTGCCATTATCCCAATACCTCCTTAATTGCCTTTACGCCGCCTTCAGTTATCAGGAGCTTTCTGTATTTTAAGAGATCATAAACATTAAGCTCCCTTAAAGGCAGAACCTTTACCTTGGGAATGTTGCGGGATGCAAGCTCAATATTTCTATCCCTCTTATCTGATAGAATCAGCACGCCTTCATTTAATCCTAATTTATTCAAAATGTCTACCATCAATTTTGTCTTTGGCTCCTTTATTTCAAGGTCATTTACAACAACTATCTCCCCGTCGTTTGCCTTTGCAGAAAGCGCGCTCTTTAATGCGCCCCTTACCTTCTTAATCGGTTCTTTATATGAATAGTCTCTCGGATTCGGGCCAAAAATTGTGCCGCCGCCAACCCAGAGAGGAGATCTGTTAGAACCTGCCCTTGCGCGTCCTGTCTTCTTCTGCTTCCACGGCTTCTTGCCGCCGCCTCTTACAAGCGCCTTATTCTTTGTAGCTGCTGTGCCCTGCCTCTTATTCGCAAGCTGCATTGTTACTATCTCATGTATAAGCGTCTTCTTGACAGGCGCGCCAAAAACCTTATCATCAAGCTGGATAGTCCCAACCTTTTCATTATTCATATTTAAAATATTCATCTCTGCCATAATAAATCTGTTAACCCTTCTTTGCCTTCTTTAACATTACAAGCCTTCCCTTGCAGCCAGGAACAGCGCCTTTTATAAGAATCAGATTCTCTTCTTTTCTGACATCCACAATCTCTAAACGTTGTATCGTCTTCTGCTCCATTCCCATATGTCCCGGAAGTTTTTTATTCTTCCACACCCTTGATGGATAAGAGCTGCTGCCGATTGAACCAGGCGCACGGTGAAACATTGAACCGTGTGTCTCAGGCCCGCCCTTAAAATTGTGCCTCTTCATAACGCCTGCAAAACCCTTTCCTATGCTGATGCCTGTTACATCAATCTTGTCGCCCTTTTTAAATATATCTGCGTATATTGTCTGGCCGACCTGAACATCTCCAATATCAGCGCTAACCTCTCTTAAATATCTTGCCGGCTGAAGATTTGCCTTTTTAAACTGGCCCATATCAGGCTTATTAACCCTCTGAACCTTTTTTATCTCTCTAAAGGAAAGCTGGACAGCATCATACCCATCCTTATCTTTTCTCTTTATCTGCACAACAGCGCACGGCCCTGCCTCAATAACAGTTACAGGCACAATGCTTCCGTCCTCTAAAAATATCTGCGTCATTCCCAATTTTTCGCCAATGATCCCATTTATCATTTATAATTTAATCTCCACATCAACACCTGCAGCCAGATCAAGCTTCATCAAGGCATCTACTGTTTGCGGTGTCGGGTCAATTATATCAATAAGCCTTTTATGCGTCCTAATTTCAAACTGCTCCCTTGACTTCTTGTCAACATGAGGCGAGCGAAGAACGGTCACCTTGTTTATCTTTGTCGGCAGAGGCACAGGACCTATAATCTTTGCAGACGTCCTTTTTGCAGTCTGTACAATCTCGGATACGGACTGGTCCAACAGCCTGTGATCATATGCCCTTAATCTGATTCTAATCTTTTGACTCACCTTTTTACTCCTATATACTACCTTATAATTTTATTACTCTATTATTTGTGTTACTACCCCTGCGCCTACTGTCCTGCCGCCTTCTCTTATCGCAAAACGCAGTCCCTGCTCCATTGCTATCGGCATTATCAATTCC
>Ga0105164_10000843_pt1 | contig 20149 bp, 18 predicted proteins | sample VDWuncwatermetaG_FD_89674 | JGI IMG/M metagenome (GOLD analysis project Ga0105164, IMG submission 89674) | Wastewater microbial communities from Netherlands to study Microbial Dark Matter (Phase II) - VDW unchlorinated drinking water | ecosystem: Environmental > Aquatic > Freshwater > Drinking...
CCTCTGGAAAATATTCTACTTCGTCCCCGTTGACCACAATCGTTTCAGAAGATTTGTCTGCAGAGGTGGCCCATCGCGCCTCGCAAAGGATCACAAGAAAAAGAAGGGCACCCATCGTCCCAAGACGGCGAACATTCACCAAAACCTCTATTTTGTTTTTAGCTTCTCCCAGTCACTCAAGAATCTCGCGAGTCCACTATCGGTCAAAGGATGATTAAAAAGTTTATTGAAAACTTCAAAAGGCATTGTGGCAATATCTGCACCGATCTTAGCGGCCTCCAGAACATGGATGGGATTCCGAATGCTGGCCACGAGGATTTCCGTTTTATAACCATAATTTGAATAGATGGTCTTGATATCCCGGATGAGATCCATACCCACCTGGCTGATATCATCGAGTCTCCCAATAAAAGGGCTGATATAAGAGGCACCGCTCTTCGCGGCGAGAAGTGCCTGCGTCGCTGAAAAACAGAGCGTCACATTGACCCGAATACCCTCCCGGCTCAGAATCCTGACCGCTTTAAGCCCTTCTTTGATGAGAGGAATTTTGACAACGATATTTTTATGGATTTTGGCAAGTACCCTTCCCTCAGAGACCATCCCATCACATTCTGTTGAGACCACTTCGGCACTGACCGGGCCATTGACAAACGAGGCAAGCTCTCGTAGGACTTCGTGAAAGTCTCTGCCCTCTTTACTCACGAGTGAAGGATTGGTCGTCACGCCATCCAAAAGACCCAGCGCATGGGCCTCTTGAATCTCCTTGACATTTGCCGTATCCAAAAAGATTTTCATGCTAAAGACCTCCTCACCAAAACAGATGCTCCAATGATCCCTGCATCATTGCCGAGTTTTGCCTTGACCACCTGAAGTTTTTTCATCGGAAAAGCCAAGGCACGCTTTTTGAGCGCATGTCGGATGGGGCGAAAAAGAAGTTCTCCCGCCCCAGCCACACCTCCTCCAATGACGATGCGATCAGGATTATACATGTTGACGACGCCGGCGAGGGCAATTCCGACCCACTCCCCAACTTCCCTCCAAATGGAAAGAGAAAGACGATCCCCTTTGCGGGCGGCCCGGCTTAACACCTCCGGCGTCAATCGGTTCAGTCTCCCTCCGACCCCATCGAGAGCGGTGGAGCGTTCACCGGCCTTAATTCTTTCCTTTGCATATTTTGAAATGGCCCGATTCCCCACATAGGTTTCAAAGCAGCCCCGACTCCCGCACGCACAGAGAGGACCTTCACGACTTACAGGAATATGTCCGATTTCTCCGGCGGAAAAGGTCGCACCCCGATATAATTCCCCATTCAGGATCAGCGCTCCTCCCACCCCTGTCCCCAACGTCATACAAACCACCTGCGAAAAACCCTTGGCCGCACCATACGTCGCTTCTCCAAGAGCCATCACATTGACGTCATTATCGATGAAAACAGGGAGTCTCAGTTTCCTTTTCAGAATGAATGCAAAAGGCAAATTCTTCCATCCCCGGACATTGACAAGATGGTGTACGAATCCCCTCTTAAAATCAATGAGTCCCGGAAGGCCCATTCCCAGCCCTGAGAGGGAGCGCTTCGGAATCCGATACTGGACGAGAAACTTCTCAACGGTCTCAACTAGAACTCCCAATAACTTTTCCCAAGACCATGTTCTCTGAACATCTAGTCCGGTGCGGTAAAGAATGCGGCCCCTCGGATCTACCACACCGATCTTGATGCGGGTTCCCCCGAAATCAACACCCAGAATGGCTTTTTCTTTTCTCATGTAACCTTTAGCATACCAAGAACAGTATCAGACCTCAAGAGGGGACACTTTAGAGGAGCCCGTCCACCCCCCTGAGGGGTTTTGTCCTTATGCTTCCACTAGAAACTCGCGATATTCGTAATAGCCCATTTCACCGAGATAGTTAATAGCATCATTGATAAGGTGGATAACCTGAGGGTCTTGCGAGACTGCTTTTGCCTTCACGATAATTTGTCTAATAAGCTCTTTCCGAAAATAGACATTGATGCTAGACTCTCGTACTCTAAAAAGTTCTACCATAAGTTCCATAGAAAGTTTTGGCTCAGATCCCACATTTTGATCAACATAATTTAATAATTGTTCTTCTTGATGCCCAAGATGAAGATGCTGAATCGTCGGTTTAACGAGGGGAAACACTTCGCCAATGGGCTCTGGAATGTAGGGTAACCATCTTACAAAATTTGCAATTTCAGAATCCTCCACCCCTTTCCGTCTTTCCCAGAGGTCGCGGAGTAACTTCCATTTCTTGGGATCACACGAGGCCTTTTGTTCTTTATAAATTCCCCCCAAAAAGTCAATGGCATGGCCACGAGTCCCACTGTCAGCTTTATCAAAAAAGGCCTCGATAAGACTACCTGACTCATATTTTTCAAGTTCATGCCAATATGCTATCATAAGGTGCTCGGCAAGCCGGGTCCGGTTCTGATGTCTTGCTTTTTTCTTTTGCTCACTTTCCTTCACAAGCTCATCAATTGCTAGTCTGAAATCATCACGCAGAAAGTCAAAAAGTTCCCCATAGAAATTGGAAAAACTCACGAATCCCTCCCAATGCGCTTCCCAGAATTGCTTCCTCTCTGGACTTTTTGGAAATAGTAAGCCTTCATCGTGCTTCTCTTGTACCCATTCCTTATCAAGGTAATAAAGGTAAGGCAAGAAGTAGCCATGGGTTGATTGAACAGAAGGACTTTTTTCATCTCTCAGACGTTCACCGAGAAAAGCCCGCACGTCGGATTCCAAACGAGAAGGTCCTGGAGGAAATGGACCCTTCCCTTTCTCAGCTTCACGTTCTTGTTCTGACCTAAAAGTCCTGGCCCACCTTAGCGCATACTGCATGAGTGCCCGCATCGCCTTACCGCGGTTGCAATTGAGACAGTATGTAACAAAATCCATATTATCGCCGCCATATTGTTTTTCATCTTCTTCGGTAGGATATGACTCTGAGCGAATCCATTGAAACAAGATCGTCTTAATCCTACTCATCTGTTCAGCCGAAATTGGAAAATCTTCATTTCGCAAAAGGTCTTCTAAGAAATTTCCAATGGCACCTCGTGCCCATGAAAAAGAACCAAAACTGAATTCCTCCCTGCGATTCTTGTCCTCTGTTCTGTTTTGAGCCCTTGTTGTCCCTACGAGATCACCACAGAGAGAGAGAACTGGATCCAAAAGAAATTGTTCTTTATTCTTGCAGGCCTGCTCAAGACCGCGTAAAAGCTCCGTTGGGTAGGCAGCATAAATACGTTCTTCATCATAAAATTTAGGCGCAATTTCGGCATAGGAAGCAGGATTCTCTGATACAACTTCCTGAAAGATACGAGCTAGACCTTCTGGTGAAGGTGTCCAATGGACTTCCTTGGGTCTAAAATTTTTCTTGATATATTCAAGGAATTGGTCAGGTATCATTTTCTTGATGGCTTCCTTGTCGATGGGGCTTGTCGGCCCAGTCCACGAAAAATGAGGATGTTCAACGTCTGGATGCTCGGTTATACCAAGTTCCTTTTCAAGCTCTTGAAGACGCTCAACAAGACCCGGTTCATCTTGTAAAATAAGCCTCAAAGTGGAGAGAATATCCCGAATCTCATAAAGTCTACCTTTTTGAAAAATATCGTCCTTTGAATTCTTGTACTTTTCACGTGGTGGTCCTGCCAACACACGCTCGAAGAACTTCCTTTGGTCTTCTGAGCTTAGCAAATGCAATTTCTCTTTCGCTAAAAGGAGAAATTCATGCTTGAGAACATCATTAAAAAAATTATCTCGATCACTCAGAATTTTTCTTACCAAATCCTCATTTCCTGTCACGGTACGAAGTGTGTGAAGGGCAAGCCGGCGGAATACCGAATAGTCTTCTTTTAGGAATCGCTCGATTATTTTCCTGCCTTCTTCTAGCTTGTTCTTACATATCTCTTCTAAAACATCCCGGACAAGCTCGGTCAGAATTTCTTTCACATCATCATGACCCCAGTTTTGTTCGTGTGGCTCTATTGCCGGACGCCACAAGGTAGATAGATCTACTTTCCTTCCCTTTTTGTCTGTGTCTAATTCGATCGCTTTCTTAAGCCACTTCTCAGAAATTAAAAGAACTACCTCGCCTTTTTCTGTAAACAGCTTTGAAAGATACTTATCCTTTAATTCGTTAAAATAAAATGGTTCATATCGAAATGAACCGCGTTTGCTTTCACCCGGGACAACCCTTGCCAAAACGTCAAAAAGTTCGACAGCGGCATCATGCTCTTTTTCAGAAGTAAACTTCTGGAAAAGTTCTACAGCGTAGTGGTCAACAAGTCCTGTATATTTTGCATCAAGCCATCGGTCTATAAGAGGCACAAGTGTCTTTGAGATCAAAACCGGCATGTTCAAGATAGCCCTCATTCCATCTTCGAGCACTAACCGATTATCAGTTTTGATCCTTTGAAGAACGCTTGCTACTTTTTCAGGAATTTTATCTGCCACTTTAATTAAGTATTGTCCAGGCCACCATGAATGAAATCGCACGCGTTTCCCTCCATCAATCAGCTCCACCTCTTTAACACGATCAAAAGGAAATATGTTATTTACTTGGCCAAACAAACTCGTCGATTTAAGATTAACAAAAAAGTATTCTTGATAGGATTCCTTCTGAAGAAGATTTTTCAATTGTTGCAATTCCGAAACGGCAAGGTACTCCTTGCTAAGAAATTGGTCAATAATATTCACATTGCTAAAAAAACTAGTCTTGTCCATCTTACAACACCTTGGTTGGTGGATCTGTTTGTATCTTGGTCAAAACTTCTGGCCCCAACTTGCTCTTTAACTCCCTTAAAAGTTGGAGTAATTCATGATGTTCAGGTTTATCACCATAGGTATCATCATCTTTCATAGCGTCTACCTCATAAAATTGGACCCGAATTTTATATTGGTTAAAAAGACGCTCCCTATCTAAAGATTCAGGCGTATCAGAAAATAATGGCACCAGAGCGAAATGATCACGTGCGTCTGGAAACCTATTTTTATCTATATAAATGGAGCTACGACGTGACATTATTCTGAAAAGCTCATACTCAGAAAGGGCGCTTCCAACATACAAGACTGTGTAATCACTTAAGAGCTGATCTAATCTGCCCTGAAAATCTTGAGTGTATAAATTGTAAAATTGTGTAGGTGTGATAATACAACCGTCGGGTTGATTACATGTGCCATGCAAGTGGTATATTTTCGGACACTCCTTTGTCCCAGTAAATTCCTCAAGCTGACCACATACTCGCAATGAACTGGAAGATGAACGAGCAGCACTTTCAAAACACATATCATAATTCGTCGTTAACACTCCGCAAAAACCTATTTGAAGAATAATATTATGCACTTCTGAAAATTCATGATCAACATTAATTGGAAACATTTTTCTGAATTCCAAAAGAAATTCCCCCGGGCAGTGTTGCTTAATCTGGTCCATATACGTTATCAGATTATTGTTTTTTGGTTTGTCATCTATCAGCGCCTTTATAAAGCCTTTTGATTTTTCATCAAAAGCAGAATGGGAAAGCGCGGGTTTAGCCAATTCACATAGTAATTTATTTAAAGAAGGGAAACCACATGGACGTGAAATGCCACAGCCACAGAAAACAATACATTGTCCGCTTCTCACTGTATGGATTAAATTATCAAGTAGTTCAGGTTCCCATTCTCTCATGCTACTTTACTAACGACTTTCTTCATGCTTCATGAAATTTTGCATCTCCCTTAAACGCCTTTTGCATAAGGGCATTAAAAAGGTTTTGGAGTCCGGTTTCGGAAGATTTCATTTTTGCCTCATATCTTCAATGTGCTTAACAATAGAAGAAAATTCTTTTTGCATAGCTAAGGGTGGCAAGGAAACCTTCAATTCTCGGATGATTTTTTGGCTGATGTTGGGCTGACCTCCACCGACTCTCTTTGCAATCAGATAATTTGCAACTTTCTGAAAAAAATGGAATAGGTACAGAAAGTCTGCCTTTTTTGGGTCTGGTATAACAGCAGCCACGGCCTGATTAGTTGTCGCTCCATTAATTTTTAACAAACCTACTTCACCAACAGTAGCACCGTACATTGCAATTAGAATCGTGTCGGTCGGCAATCTTTTTGCACTACTATTACGAAAGCCTATCTCCGAGAGTGTCTCTTCAGTTGATAGAACGTAACCATTTTTTAATTCCCCCGATTTAATCCAAGGGATCCCACCGTCAAAATACTCTGGTCGCGTTCGGTCAGGCGTTCCCCCACTTGTCGTTTCACAAAATTCTGAGACTTTCAGGGTTTGCCATTTCTTAGAATTCCTAATAGGATCCCCAAACATCTCAAGGAAAGTAGATTTGAGAAACTCATCAAGGAGACGGATAGCCTGACGGCGTTTTTCAAGCGTGGCTTCGACCTTGGAAAGGATAGTTACAACTTTATTTTGTATTTGTTTTGGTGGCACAGGAATTAGCGCACGATCAAAAAACTGTCTTGGTACCCTTTTCTGTCCTGCCGAACCGGTCATATTTTGTTCAGCGGCTTTTCTAAAGGAAACCCTGCGCATAAAGTAAAAGAGCCACTCGGATATAACGTCTCCTTTGGGACGAAAAACATGAAATTCAGTCGAACCAAACCCTATGCCATTTTTGAGGTCACGGGCAATCACGACTTTCCCGTTCTCCATACATGGAGTAATCTTTGCAAAGAGAACATCACCTTCTAAGAAAGGTGTAAAGTTTTTAACTACATCTTGTAAGGGGCGCTCCTCCATAACAGCAATCATTCCAGAAGTTTCATTTATAGCTGCCATCGGAATAAAGGACACGGAAGTATCTTCGGCAATCCCATCCCTATGAAAGGAAGGATTTATTTCATAGACTTCGCTTATTGGAACTATCCTGGATGCTCCCATTAATGCCGTGTCATCTCCCTAATTTCCTTCACCTGTTTCTGAATTGTTTCTTCAAGAGAAAGAATGTGATCCATAATTTTATTTGGTGCTTCATATCGAACTTCCTCGTACTCAATCTGTTTATATCGCGAGACCGAAAGATCATATTTATTCTCTCTAATTTCAGAACCATCTACCCAAAACCAGTTCTCCCCTTTTTTGGGTTTTTTATTCGGGTCCCGCTCTTGCCATCTCTGGATGATATCCGGGATGTCGTTTTCCTTCACTTTTTGGCGTTTATCATCAAGAGAGTATCCATCGGCTTGCATATCATAAAACCACACTTTTTCTGTCGTGCCGCCTTTCGTAAAAATCAACACGGCCGTTGAAACACCAGCATAGGGTTTGAAGACACCGGAAGGCATGGAAATGACCCCCTCCAGTTGGTTATCATCCACAAGCATCTTGCGAACTTCTTGGTGGGCCTTGGAACTTCCAAAAAGAACACCCTCCGGGACAATCGCGCCACACTGTCCCCCCTTAACAAGCAAACGTACAAAAAGATTGATGAAAAGAAGTTCCGTCTTTGTGGATTTAATCTTGAATTGGTCGGAGATATCGCTTTTGTCAATAGACCCTTTGAAAGGAGGATTGGCAAGGACCACATCATATTTTTCCCTTTCCTCAAAGGCCTTCGAAAGCGTATCGGCATAACAAAAATTAGGCTTTTCAACCCCGTGGAGAACCATATTCATAAGGCCGATGCGCACCATGGTCGTGTCAAAATCAAATCCAAAGATCGATTTTTCTTTTAAAAATTGGCGACGCTTAGGGTCAAGTCTTTCCGCAGCAAGATGATGAGGAGCTCCTTCTTCATCGTATTCTATGGAATCTTTGTAGGTATTTTCTTCCAAAATGTGCCAATAGGCGTTCACTAAAAAACCGCCTGTCCCCGCCGCAGGGTCACAGATGCGCCCGCCGATCTTTGGTCCCACAAGTTTTACAATCATCCGAATAATATGTCGAGGTGTCCGGAACTGACCGTTTTCACCAGAGGTATTGAGCTTACTCAGGAGATATTCGTAAAGGTCCCCTTGGGTATCCAGATTCTGTTGGGAGATGTTCAGTTCATCAACGATTCGTACCGATTCTTGAAGGAGAGAGGCTTTGGGAATCATAAAGATGGCGTCCTTCATCGCTGTTGCAAAAAGACTTTCTTCACCTTTCAAATTTTTAATGAAGGGAAAAACTTTATCACGAACATGAGCCAGCATCTCCTCGGCACTCATTTGAATCCATGAAGACCAGCGGCAATTCTCCATGTCTTTGAAGATCGAAATATATTTCTCACCTCGCCTTTCAGCAGCCTTTTTTTGTTGATGATCAATATCTTCAAGGCGCTTCATGAAAATGAGGTAAGATATCTGCTCAATGGCTGCGAGGGGATTAGAGATTCCTCCTGACCAGAAGCGATCACGGAGTTTATCGATTTGTGCCTTTAGTTCTGCTTTGAGCATAGGTTCCCCTAAAACTACAATTGGGTAAATATAAACATTTATTACCTAATTAAATATACCACATACCCAATTGCTTGTCAAGTAGGTAAATTAATATTTTATTACCTAATTGAAAAAGTAATTACCTAATTAGAACCCACTTGGCATAGCGCCCTCTACTTAAGGGCTTAACTTTTCCAGATTTCTGTAACTCTTTTAATATCTTACGGATAAGGTCAATACCTGCATCGGGGCAGGAGGCCTGGAGATCGGAAACAGAAAATGGTTGGGTGGACTCACGGATTTTATTCAGGATTCTCTCTGATTTTGTCTGCTTTGACCGAAAGACGCCAACTCTTGACTCAAATTCCTTGTAGGCAGCAGTCAAAACGCCGTAGAAATACCTAAGCCATGGAATCGGGTCATGTTTTCCTTCGTGCCACCCCTGCGATGATTCATAAAGTGAATCGTAATAGGTTTCTTTGCTTTCTTCGATGACACGTTCAAGGCTGATATACTTCCCTACTCTAAAACCGGCTTGGTAAAGCAAAAGTAACGTAAGGAGTCTCGCCATACGACCATTTCCGTCTTTAAACGGATGAACGCACAAAAAGTCGAGGATGAATAGCGGCACTAAAATAAGCGATCCAAGATGTTCTTGCCCTTCGTAGTAATGATAAGAACGTATAAGATTTTCCATATACGCAGGTGTTTTAAAGGCTGAAACCGGTTCAAACCGAACTTTCGTCGTGCCATCTGGAAGCCGCTCTACAATTTTATTGTCGCCCCGTTTCCATTCCCCCGCTTTAATATTGGTGTATTTATAAATCACCGCGTGAAACATCAACACAACATTTTCAGAAAGTTCCATTCCCTCGTGCATTTCGTGGATACGATTCAAGGCGTCTCTGTATCCTGCGACCTCCTCTTCCGAGCGGTTACGTGGTTTGCTATTACGGAAAAGCGCTTCGACGCGTTTGTGGGGTACAATGACACCCTCAATCCTATTTGAAGATTCTGCGCTCTCAATCTTTGCTAATTGAACAAGGGAGTCGAGTGTATCGGGGGATTGTTTTTCATAAAGCCTCTCCTTTCCTTTGAACTCTGATAAGGAGGATATTTGGGAGATGACAGCCGGAGGAATCTTTAAAGTTTTAATATAATTTTCTTCGAATGATTTCATGTTTAAACCGCTTGCAGGTTAAAAAAGTCTATGATTTCTTCAAGTACTTTTCTTTCGAAAAGCCGATCAGCAGCATCTACGCCCAAAACCTCAAAAGGCCCTTCGTAGAGATCATAAACGGAAAGTTTCTGATGACGCTTCGCTTTCTCAAGAAATACGTTTTTCACAATTCTTAAAAAACGGATTTGATCCGCAGCGAAGTAGTTTCTTTCATGGATAAAAGTTTCGAAGGACTCCGCGATTTTCTCTTCCCGGGTAGGAAATTGGAACTTCCCTAATACTTTCAGGATGAACTGCTTGAACGTGCCTTGAGGTTCCCCATACACTTCTCGAAGCGCTTTTTCGGTGATGTACAACTCAGGACTGTTGAGATTTTCTTCTAAGCGGTCGAGGTCTTTCTCAGTCACCGGTAAATCAAATTTGAGTTTCCTTATTGTTTCATTCCGATCAGCAAGTTCAAGGATGTGCTTTTCCACCTTCTCCCGATAAATATGCACATACTCGCCTTCGCCGCCTGGCCCAAATTCAATCCATCTCCTTTCAATGATCTTGTCATCCAAATCAAACTCAATAATCTCCTCTTTTCTTTCTACCTTGTAACGCATGAGAGGAGCGATTTCTATTTTTAAAAAGCCCACAGATTCTCTGGATATACTTGTCCAGAAGGCGTCTGAAGAGGCGTGGAGAATTTCTTTTTCTTTTTTCCTGATCAGATTCAAAGTAAAGGGTAGTGTATGTAGGTCTTCCCGGATAGATGCTTCGAGTGTTCTCCGTTCTTCTTTATCCGCTGCCAATAGACATAAATCCAATTTCTCGCACTTTATGAGGAAGGAATAAATGTCAAGATTTACATCCTCAGTAAATCTGAGAAGGGGCGCTATAATATTCATGAGAAATTCTGTGTCAAGTGACTTCCAAAATTCCTCGGATAGGGCGCGTTGGAGGTAAGATTTGTTTTCTTTAATCGTTACACTGTCGCTCGGCAAGTCCCCGATACTTTTTTTAATCTCACTAGCGACAAGAGTTACTTCATCGTGGAGAGATTGGGCCAAAAGGAGCTTGAGCTTTTGGACACGTAATTTGAAAAGTCTGGTCGGGAGCGAATCCTTTGGCTTTGGAACTTCTCCTTTTGGCTTTAGATTAAAGAATTCAAGATTGCTCCAATGGTCAATGATAAAGAAAGAGTCTTTCTCCCGACACCAGGGTTTGACGTTTTCTTTGTCAAGTATCCTTGTCCCTCTCCCAATCATCTGCCAAAACTTAATTTTGCTAAAGATGGGTTTTGCGAAGACAAGGTTTACAACTTCGCGCACATCCACACCTGTATCGAGCATATCAACGGAAATGGCCACCCTCGGAAAAGACTCATACTCAAAATGGTAAAGAAAATTGTCGGACCGGTTATCATCAGAAACAATAACCTCGGCCAATCTCCCTTTATATTGGGGATAAAGTTTGTCAAAAGCATCAAGGACACGATAGGCATGTTCCTTTGACAACGCAAAGTAGATCGTCTTTCCCGGAAGCACGCCTGTTTCTTCCTTGATGCAAACATCCATAAATTCCCGAACCATTGCTTCAAGACTTGCTTTGTTGGTAAAGCGTTTTTCAAACTCAGTACCTTCAAAATTAAGTTCTTCTTCTGTTTTCCCTTCGGCTAATAACTTAAGTTTGATTTCTTCTGGAATTTCTCCTGCCTTAAGCCCCTTGATCTGGAAGGAGGTTTTTGCATGGTAAGATGTAAATGGCACAAGGATTTTATCTTCGATCGCCTGATCATAAGAGTAATTAAACACGGGTGTTCCATCCTCACAATCAAAAAAACGGAAGGTGTCACGGTCGATCGATTCTGAGGGTGTGGCTGTAAGTCCAATTTGGACGGAGTCGAAATAAGAAAGAATATCCTGCCACTTATTATAAATGGACCTGTGGCACTCATCCATCACAATGAGATCAAAGAATCCAGGAGAAATACCCTTGTAGAGCTCCATCATTGTCTGAATAGTGGCGGCATATAGTCTTTTGTTTTTATCGAATTCGGACGTTTTAATTTTCGCCATAGATTCTCTAAAAAACCCTTGAAAACCTTTTTTGCCATAGGCCTGGTCTCTTAAAACTTTTCGGTCCGTCAAAAAAAGAACATTACTAATCCACTTTGCGTGGATTAAAACATCAATCAAAGCCAGCGCTGTTCGTGTTTTTCCCGTTCCTGTTGCCATGACAAGCAGACATTTGCGATGTCCTTTTTCAAGCCTTTCGGCGATCCTCTTAATGGCCTCGATTTGATAATCTCTGTTAGCGATGGCAGGATTCACAGAGGTTAAAGAGAGATCTTCAAGAAAATGTTCTCTGAGATATTTCAGTCGTTCGAAATCACTTCTTTCAAAAAAGCCGTAGACTTTTCTTGGAGGATAGCGTAACCGATCCCAAAAAAGTATCGCTTCACCATTGGTAAGAAAAATAAATGGATCAAAACCGTATTGGTTTTTAATATTATCTGCATAGCCCTCTGCCTGTTTTTGCCCTATGCGTGGATTCTTCGAAGTCTTTTTTGCTTCGACAACGGCTAAAGGAGTATCCCCATCGCGAGCCAGGAGAATATAATCCGCATATTCATTCTCCCTAAGATAACCTTCCTCTGGCTCAGCAATCTTAGAAGCACCGAATCTTTTTTCCATATGATACTCTTCAACGACCTCAGACTTATTTGTGACATGCCAATTTCGCTTAGCGAGTTCCAAATTAATAATTTCTTTTCTTGTTTGAGTCTCGTTCATCTCTCAAGCCAGCAGGTTGTGCTCTTTGAAACTAAAGTACTGGTTGTCCCCCACGATAATATGGTCCAAAATTTTAATTGAAACCGCACTGCATGCCGATTGGACTTTCTTTGTGATCTCCTCGTCTTCTATACTGGGTTGCACCTCTCCGGAAGGATGATTATGTATCAAGACCAAATTGGTCGCGTGTCTCTCTATGGCAGATTTTACTACTTCGCGAGGGTGGATTGATGCTTCATCGATGGTTCCTTCGAAAAGGTTTTGTTCGTCAATAACACGATTGGCTTTATTGAGGAATAAGATTTTAAAAACCTCTCTTTTTTTATCTCTGAGTGAGGTATAAAGATAAGCTAGAACGGATTGGGGGTCTTTGATCAAGTTTTTTCCAATTATCTCCTCTTTAAGCTTACGCTTAGCAATTTCGGTTGCCGCAAGGAGAGTGGCAATCTTGGCTTGACCGAGGCCTTTCACTTTGCTCAGGTCACCAATTCCAACTGCCATCAGCCCTCTCAAACCACCAAAATGACTCAGAAGTTCCCGAGCAAGCTGTGTAGCGTCTTTGTCACGGATACCGGTTCGCAAAAGAATCGCCACAAGCTCGGCATCAGAAAGAGAATCAACCCCACTCTTAAGGAGCCGTTCCCGCGGCCTTTCTGTTTTGGGCCAGGATTTGATTCCTTTTGAAATAACTTTTTGTTCCATTTATCTACTTTTGGTTGACGAAAAATCTGATAGTTTTATCCCGGTATCTCTAACAAGCTGTTCAATGGCGGCTTTTGCAAGAGGGGAAGGTTTACGTTTTCCGTTTTCCCACTCGTTAACCGTCACGAAAGAGACGCCGAGTCTTTGAGCAACCTGTTCTTGGGTAAGGTTTAGAACCTTACGGATTTTTCTAAGGATTTGAGGTGTGTCTTCGAGTTCCATGATTCCGCTGCTCTTTCTATTTTCTGACATGAAGATGTTCCTTGACCTGGGTATTAAATATATTATAGTATTTCTTATATCTGCCAGTCAACTCGTTTAGTCCTTTGTTAAAGTGCCCCCTTGACAGAAATCCTGTTCCGGCCCGACTCATCAGACTTTACAGACTCTGTTGCGGCCGGTCTGCTTGGCATGGTAGAGGGCGGCGTCAGCCGCCTCAATCAACGCCATGGCCTTTTCGCCATCTTCAGGATAGGCTCCCACTCCGATGGAAAGGGTCACAGGGGTCACTTCATCATAGGCGACAAATGTTCGCTCAAAAGCTGCTTTCCGGATCCGCTCAGCGACCTGTAACGCTTCCGTAATACCGGTATCCGGGAGTGCCACCGAAAACTCCTCCCCGCCATAGCGTCCCACTAAATCAATTTCGCGTACATTCGCTTTTAAGAGCGCCGCAACGTCCTTGAGGATGATGTCTCCTACCAGATGCCCATACTGATCGTTTTTTTGTTTGAAATGATCGATATCCGCCATCAAAAAGGAAAGGTGGAGCGTGTGCCGTTTCGAACGCTCCAGTTCCTCCTGAAAGCGCTCCAAAAAGTATCGGCGGCTGTAAAGGTGCGTCAAACCGTCCGTAATGGCCAACTCTTGCAGTTTTCCGTACAGTTTTACTTTCTGGATGACCAGCGCAAACTGACGGGAAAGAATGGTGAACTTCTCTGAGTCTTCCGGTTTCAGTCTTTCACAGACGAGGATGGAAATTAACTGGTCCTTCACCCATAAGGGGACTGCTGTGAATGGAAAAGATTTCCCCTGAAACGTCTCCCTTCTTTTTTCTGCTTCTGTGAGGATCTCTTCGAAATAAGGAATCTCTTTCGGTTCCACTTTTACAAGAGTATTCTCTTGGGAAGACGTTGGGATCGGTTTCAAAGAATAAATCTGGTCAATACTTTGAAACGTGTGCATCCCACTTCCTTCACGAAGAAGAAAAAGGTACCCCTTTTCAAAAGAGAAATTAGAATGGAGGGTTTGACGAAGGATGACAAAGACTTCCCGAAACTCCAAACTCGCGGAAACTTCCTTGGTCAGTTCATACAGTTCTATGAGTTCTGAAATACGTCGCTCCAACAGAGCGTTTTTCTCCTCTTTTTTATGGAGGGAGTCCCTTTTGGCTCGAAGCGTTTCTTCGAACTCCTCCAAACGTTTTTTCATCCCCGAAACGACTTCATAGGAGTGCTTCTGAAAGAAATAGGCCAGAAGAAAGACAAGTCCCCCTTCACCCGTTAAGAGAAATATCACGACCCACATATGCGGTTCTTCCCCTCCCTTTTGGCCTGATAGAGGCAACGATCCACCCGCTTCAACAGTTCATCCTTCACCAGGCTATCTTCGGGAAAACTGGCGACCCCAATAGAAATAGTGACATGCGTCGTTTCACGTCGGAGAGCAAAAGATTGTCCTTCGACGCGGCGTCGGAGACTCTCCGCAAGCGTTAAGGCCTCCTCTTTTGTCCGTTTCGGAAGAATAATCGCGAATTCTTCTCCGCCATAGCGGCAAATAACGTCTCCTGCGCTGGACCCTTCCTTGAGGATGCGGGCCACCTGTTTCAGCACCAGGTCCCCGGCAATATGACCATATCGGTCATTGTATGTTTTGAATTGATCAATATCCGCCATCAAAAGAGAGAGGGGACTGCGGTTTCTCTGTGAACGGGAAAGTTCTTCCTGAAACCTTTCCTGAAAATGGCGGTGGACGTAAAGACCGGTGAGCTCGTCGATCCTCGCCAGTTCCTCAGTGCGTTGGGCGAGATGCGCATTCTCAATACTGGATGCCACCAGATCGCCTACAGTGGAAAGAAGACGGAGGTCATCTGAGGTGTAAACGTCTTTCTGCAAAGACTCCAGCCGGAGGAGTCCTGTCATCCGCTGTGCCGTCGTGAGGGGCGCCACAATCAAAGAGCCAATTTCCTGTCTCTCAAAATCATCGAGATTGAAACGAAAGTCTTTCCGAATATCCTGAACCAAAAGGGGGCGCCTGTGTTTGAGGACCCATTGGTCAAAGAGATCTCCCTTTTTGGATTTCGTTGCCGGAAAATCCTTTGCAAAAAAAGAACTTGCAAGTGAAAGTCCCTCTTCTCCCTCTTCCACAAGTAAAAGAAGAGCCCCCTCCGACTTTCCAATCACTTCATACGCCTGTTGGACAGCAGACTGGGCAACCTCTCTGAGAACAAGGCTCGAGCTTAAAAGATTCGTGAGCTGACTCAACGAGGCATACCGCTCCAGTTTCCGTTTGAGAGCAGGCCATTGCCTATCTTTGTCCGCTTCCTTTGCGGTAAGGAGGTTTTTCTCTGTTTCCAACCGCTCAAAAGCGACTTCTATTTGTGTGATTTTTTTTCTGAGAGAGGTGACGGCGACATGTGCAGAAAGGGCACTCGCCAAGAAAAGAAGTGCGGGAAGAAGGAGAGAGAAAGAAGTAAATTTCAGGGCAAAAAAGGAACAAACCAGAATAGAGAGCGCCGCAAGGCACCAGATCGCTGTCCACAGTTTTGCGGAGAGAAGAAAATTTTCTGTTTTTTTTGTCATCCGCTAAATGATGGAGGCCTCGGTTTCTTTGTCGAAGAAATGGATTTTGCTCGTATCCATAACCAACTCAATGTCCTGGTTGAGTTCGGGACTGTCACGACCATCCAGACGGGCAATGAAAGTATGGCGGGGTGTTTTCAGATGAAAGGCGAGCTCCGCTCCCATCGGCTCGATCAGCTCTACCGTTGCTTTGAGGGTGGCCTCGGGAGAAGCCTCCGACACAACCAGCTTATCGTGGAGATTCTCCGGACGTATCCCCAGAGTAATTTGCTTTCCTTCATAAGGGGCAAGGGTGGGGATCATTTCTTCTAAAATCCGGATCCGAAAACTTCCTTCGTCAAAATAGAATTTTCCGTCCTGCCGAAAAATAGTCCCTTCCATGAAGTTCATAGGAGGGCTCCCGATGAATCCCGCCACAAACTGATTCACAGGGCGGGAATAAAGCGTCGCAGGGTCGGCGATCTGCTGGATCACTCCCTCTTTCATGACCACAATGCGATGCCCCATCGTCATGGCTTCGGTCTGGTCATGTGTCACATAAATCATCGTTGCCTTTAAACGGAGATGGAGCCGGCTGAGTTCCGCTCTCATCCGAACCCGGAGTTTTGCATCGAGGTTCGACAGGGGCTCGTCGAAGAGAAACACCTCAGGTTTCCGGACAATCGCCCGACCTACTGCAACGCGTTGGCGCTCTCCGCCGGAGAGTTCACGGGGGTTTCGGTTGAGAAGAGAAGAAATCCCGAGAATCTCTGCGGTTTCCAGAACTCTTGTTTTAATCTCCTGGTCAGGATAATGTCTCAGTCTTAGCCCAAAAGCAACGTTGTCATAGACAGACATATGGGGATAGAGGGCATAATTCTGAAAAACCATGGCGATGTTTCTGTCTTTGGGCGGGACGTCGTTGACCTTCTTTCCCTCGATATAAATCTCCCCTCCGGTCGCCGATTCCAGACCTGCGATGAGACGCAGCACAGTGGATTTTCCGCATCCCGAAGGCCCAACGAGAACTAAAAATTCCTGATGCTCCGCCTCAAAGGTGACCTCTTTGAGTGCCCAGATATTTCCCGGATAAAGTTTTGAAACAGCGACGAAGGCAATCTTCCCCATGTTCGTTATTTCTTCTCTTTGGTAACACTCAAGTATTCGAGGAGCTGTGTAATCGTGCTTTTTAGTGCCTTCCGATGCACCACCATATCGACCAATCCATGTTCTAGGAGAAACTCCGATCTCTGAAAACCCTGAGGGAGCCTCTGATGAATCGTCTGCTCAATGACACGAGGTCCTGTGAAGCCGATCAACGCTTTCGGCTCGGCAAGGATCACGTCGCCGAGAGAGGCGAAACTGGCCATGACTCCCGCCATCGTCGGGTTCGTCAGGACAGAAATGAAGGAAAGTCCCGCATCGTCATGTTTGGCCAGTGCTGCCGAGGTCTTGACCATCTGCATGAGAGACAGCATCCCTTCCTGCATCCGAGCCCCTCCTCCGGATCCTGAAACGATGACCAAAGGGAGACCTTCCGCCGTCGCTGTTTCAATGGCCCGAGTGATTTTTTCGCCGACCACACTCCCCATCGAACCCATCATAAAACGGGAGTCGGTGACGCTCAAGATCGCTTTTTTGCCCTCAATCGTAGCCCTCCCGCAGAGAACCGCTTCTTGAAGGTTGGTGATCGCTTGGTCTTCTTTCAGTTTCTCGGCATAACTTCCCTTCGGACCTTTGAACTGAAGAGGATCTAGAGACTTCAGCCCGTCCTGAAACGGTTCAAAGCTGGAACCGTCCGCGAGAAGGGCGATCCGCTGAGGGGCAGAAAGGATAAAGTGGTATTGACATTTCGGACAGACCCTGAAATCCTCCTCGAGGACCTTGTTGTAAATGATTTCTCCGCAATCCTCGCATTTTGTCCAGAGACCTTCCGGCATCGACTTCCTGCGAGACACTTTTACCACCGTGTACTTCGGTTTTCCAAAAATCGGCACGTTCTTCTTCCTTTCTCCCGGTTTACTGTTTACGGTTTACTGTGTACGGTAGCAATACTGTAAACCGTACACCGTTCACCGTACACCATCATCAAACCGGTACATCACCAAGCCGGTGAGGGGTTTCGGATAGAAATAAGTTGATTTTTGCGGCACCCTTTCCTTTGAAAGAGCGATGCGCTGGATCTGGTGAATCCTGGCGGCTCTCAGGAAAAAACCGACTTGATAATCCCCCTTCCGAATAGACTCAATGCACTGCTTCAGATCCCGATTGTAGAGAACATTCTGGCGGAGCGAACGCTCCGAAAGGCCGAGTCTCTTTTTAAAAACCAGTTCGTGAAGGATGGTGACATCGAGTCTTCGCCAAGTTTTGGACCGGCGGATGGAAGCATCAATCTCAAAAAGGGCTTTTCGATCCGAGAGCGTCAAAAGGGTGAAAGATTTCCCTTTCCAATACATCCCAAAAACATGGGTCTCTCGCGTCTTCTCCATCGCCTTCAAAAGTCCCGAAACGGTCGAAAAAGATTTCAATGTAAAAAGTGTCGAGAGCTTTTCCTTCAAACTCTCAAAATCACCCTCAAGGCCTTTGACCAGACGGTGAATAGGGAGAATCGTCAGCTGGGTATCCAGGAGATTTGAAAAATAGGCCATGACGCAGTTGCCCTGTTTTGCCTTCATTTTCTTACGGAAAGCGAGGGCCACTTCATACCGGTGATGTCCGTCCGCGATAAAAAGAGGGTCCCGGGAAAGGACATTGCGCAAACGTTTGATGAAGGAGGGATCGGTCAGCCGCCATACCCTGTGCTGCTCCGAACCATGCGAAACATCCGCCATCAAAGGAGTGTGCCGTATTCCCTCCTTCATGATTTTTTCAATCCGTTTACGACGATCCGAAAAGAGAAAAAAGAGAGGGCTGATGTTGGCTTGGAGACTTTTGAGAAGAAGAAATCGGTCCTCTTTAGGAGAAGGAAATGTTTTTTCATGGGGATAAATCGAATTCTTGCCTCCGGATCCCCCCAATTCCAAAAGGGCCATAAACCCGAGGCGCCGCGCGAAGCGCTTCCCTTTTTTGAAGGTCTGTTCATAAATATAGATGGAAGGTTCTTTGTCTTGAATCAGTACGCCGTCGGAAGACCATTTCTTAAAAAAGAGACGGGCGCGGATGTAGCGGTTTTTGAGACCGTTGTCTCTCGAAAAACGTTTCCCCAGTTCAAGCCGGATGACATTGTAAGGGGAGGCACGGTAGTAGTGCTCCTGCTGCGCCTCTGTAATGACGTCGTACGGAGGGCTCACCACCTTTGAAAGATTCCGAACGCGCCTTGGATTGTACCGAATTCCCTGAAAAGGAAGAATGTTCGCCATGTCAAAAAAACCGTCGTTCAAAGAAAAATTGGGCGAGTATCGACCCTACCCCATCAAATAAAAGGTCTATACTACTCGTATCCCTCGTCGGAACAAAAGATTGATGAATCTCATCGGTGAAACCATAACAAACGGCGAGAATCACCGCCCACGCCTGAAAAGATCTTCGGAAAAAAGGAGGACTTGCCCTTAAAAAGGCCCTTGCTAAAAGAAACCCGAAAATCCCATATTCTATCGTATGGAGGAGTTTATCCAAGTTCAGGATTTGGAGTCCCGGCGGAAAGGAGATCGGAAAGGAAGATAAAGTGAAAATGACCCCTGCATACAAAAGAACAGGGGTCCAAAAATAAAAAAAACTTTTTCCTTTCGTCATGTCTTGCCCTTTGGACTCTCTTTCGAAGAGGGTGTTGAAGGCTTTTTCTCTTCGCTTTCCTTTTTCTTGTAGGAGTCGCTCCGGTAATCGGTCGCATAAAAACCGCTTCCCTTGAAAATAATCCCTGCCCCGCCTCCGATCAACCGTTTCAACTTCCCGCCGCATTTCGGACATTTTCGGAGAGGATGCGCTGTGATACTTTGAGATACTTCAAAGCCCTTTTTGCACTCCTCGCATTGATATTCGTACGTCGGCATCTACTCTCCCTTCAAGGTCCGTTTGACTTTCTGGACACAGGTATTATTGTTAGAATCGACGGATTCGCTTCGTAGCCGCGCAAAGTCGAGAAGGAGCCGTTTTTGTTCCTCGGTCAGATCGGTCGGCACCGAGACCACCACCCGTACATGCTCATCTCCTTTTCCATATCCATCCAACCTTGGCATCCCCTTTCCCTTCAACCGGAAAATTTTTCCGCTCGGCGTTCCCGCCGGAATTTTCATTTTCACTTTTCCGTCCAAGGTCGGGACTTCCACTTCGGCGCCAAGGGTTACCTGCGCAAAACCGACCGGCACCTCACAAAGGATATGCTCTCCCTGTCTC
>Ga0105164_10000844_pt1 | contig 20133 bp, 17 predicted proteins | sample VDWuncwatermetaG_FD_89674 | JGI IMG/M metagenome (GOLD analysis project Ga0105164, IMG submission 89674) | Wastewater microbial communities from Netherlands to study Microbial Dark Matter (Phase II) - VDW unchlorinated drinking water | ecosystem: Environmental > Aquatic > Freshwater > Drinking...
TGAAGTCAAGCGCGTGGAAAAAAAGCTTAACAACCGGCCGCGAAAGTGCTTAAACTATGCCACACCAAGCGAAGTGCTAAGTGGTGCAATAGCTGGTGGAATGTAGGAATTTAATCAAATGGCGAATTAGTTTAAAAGTAGGGGTTGTAATGGGCGCCTTAAGATTAAGACTGCCTGATTCGGTTCACAGGCATATTAATGGCAGGGCATATCAGCAATGGGCTGAGGTTGGGCAATGTGGTTGACCTGACCCAGTGCATATTTTTACAAATGTAACGAATGAAGATTCGACCCTATTTTCTTTTTACTTTCCAATTAGAAAGGAGATTTTTAGAATGAGAAAGGTTATTGTGGGGATAATAATTCTATTTGGGTTGATTTCCTTATTTCTTTACAGCTGTGCCGGTAACAAACCTTTTGTATATTCAGAAGATGACCTAAAAAAGATTGAATTTATAAAAGTGGTGAGACATGAAACGCCGACATTTAAGTTGCAAACTCCTGAAAGATACTATTCAGGACTTGCTGTTGGAGGAGGATTTTTGGGGATATTAATAAGGGAATTGGCTGTTAAAAGTGGTGGAAAAGAAATAAAAGAACGATTATCTATACCTGATTTTGGAGAAATAGTAATGAAGAAATTTACTCAAAATGTACGCAAAGAAATACCTCAGTGGCCAATGATGATTTTCGAAAATAACCCAGTTAAGGCAGGTGCTTTATCTGACTTTCCTGATCTCTCTACTGCAAAGTTAATAGGCTACGCCGCACCCCGCCCCATCTGGCACCCAGGTGTGCCAGATGCACCAGCAGTTAAAGAATTTTCATCTATTACTAAGGCAGGCGTTTTATTAGCGTTTAGTGTACAGGTATGGGGGTTAAGCTACGCTGGCGGGGGTAAAGCTGGAGATGCTAATGGATTTTTATCTATTACTACTGTAAAGATGGTAGATAATACTGGTGAGGTGCTTTGGGAGAAAGAATTTACATATAAATCAGAAGAGTTTGGCAGAGGCCAAAAATTAGAAGAGTTTGATGCAGAGAATGGTAAGCTTTTAAAAGAGGAAATTGAATATGCTGCCGAAAAAACTGTATCAGCTTTTTTTCAACATTTTAAGGTAGCGCAGGCAAAAGAGCCAGAGCCGGAAAAGGGACAACCTGCACCTGCACAGCCTGTATTTCTAAAATCATGGGGCAAAAAGGGGGGTAAGCCCGGTGAATTAAATTCACCTGAGAGAATGGCGCTTGGCCCTGACGGTTTGATATATGTTGCTGATACAAACAATCACAGGATACAGGTCTTTGACAGCGAAGGCAACTTAGTAAAAATCTGGGGGCAGTATGGTAATCTGGATGGAGAGATGAAAAAACCTCGGGCTGTTGCTATTGGCAGTGACGGAACAGTATATGTCTCTGACAATGGAAACAAGAGGATATTAAAGTTTGATAAGAATGGTAATCAGCTTGAAAAATTCGGCGATAAGAAGACGGTTTCTTCTAATATAACTGGTATTGCAGTTGATGCAAAGGGGAATATATATACTGTTGATACAGATAAGCACAGGATAGTTGTTTTTAATCAGAAGGGTGATATTTTAAAGACCATCGGCAAAAAGGGGAAAGGGGAAGGTGTCATGATGGAAGACCCTTCTGATATTGCAATTGACCAGGTTGGCAACATATATGTAGTTGATGCAAGCAATAATAGGGTGAAAAAGTTTGTTGCCAATGGGAATTTTTCCATGGTCATAGGCAGCGAAATGGAGCTTAAAGAGCCAACAGGCCTCGGACTTGCTACGAATGGCAATATATATTTAGCAGACAAGGGGCGGAAGCGTATATTTGTTTATGACTCAACTGGCAGATTAATTGCGGTGTGGGGAAGAAAAAGGGATAAAAATGACCAGTTTGACGAGCCGACTGATGTAGCAATTGACGGTGCAGGCAATGTGTATATTTTAGATGTAAATTTGAAGAATAAAATATCAAAATTTAGGGTTGAAAAATGAAAATATGATGTAGCTATTTTTAGGGTGCTTTTTTGAAGTTTTTAAATGGAATGGTTTTGTTTTCCATTATACTTCCCCCTCCCCTGCAATAACAGATATCAGAAAAGCGGCTTGGTGAAGGCTTCAGGTGTTTGCGGACAAGTTTTTTGCGCAATGTATGTGGAAATAGTATCTTTATTATATCTCTATATATTCTTCTACAGGAACTTTAACTTCCTTCTTAGCTTTTTTACCAGATTGATATATGGCATTAAAATCTTCTTCAATCTTTTTCAGAACCTCTGCCTTAAAATACTGCTCTCCGCAATATTCACATTCTTCACAAGGGACATTGTTTACAACAAGAAACTGGTCATTATGTTTGTAAATATATTGCACACGCCTTTCTCTGAAGTTCTTGTTTCCGCAAAAGCTACATACTTTCATCTTTCACCTCTTTCATAAGGGGTTTTAAACATTGGTGGACGAGGTATATACACGGTAATAATCACTAACCAATCTCCTCTTATCCCACAAACGATATGTACAGGCTTTCCCGCCTTTGTAAAACCCACAACCAGACAACTTCCTCCCCTTCCTGTATCCTTATATTCTTCTAATACTCTGCCTGTAAGCAGCGCTTCTTCAGCCTCTATTATTGTAAGATTGTCATTTTGCCTTTCTTGATCTCCATGCTTTGAAAAATAATATTCATTCTTTTTTATACTTTCCTTTATCCATTCTATTTCAATCACCATCTGTCACCTGATTGTATTATACTAAAAACCCTGTTTCTTGACAACGAATTATTAGGTTATCAAGGAGATGTAATTTTTTGTAACAAGCCTTACCCTGCATGAACCTCCCGAACTGCTTCTATTGCCTCTGAAGGACAGACCTCAACGCATATAAGACAGCCCTTGCAGTTTTCATAGCTTGTATTTGGAAGCCCGGCTGGATTTACACTAATACAGCCGTCAGGGCAGCTTACAACACACATCATACACTTTGTGCATTTTTCATGATCCCACACTGGTTTAAACAAACGCCAATTGCCTGTTTTTCGCAATGGCGTATTTGCCGCAGCATTTATGGCAGGGCTTGAGATTGTTGCTGGCTCAAATGGAACAGAAATAACAGGGCTTCCTTTTTGCACAGCAGTTGTCTCTGTTATCTTTATAGGGCTGGTTGCATTAAAGCAATATAATGCCGCATTAATATTCTTTTCTATTAATGCCCTGTCTGTTATTATTTCGGATATCTCTTTTTCTACTGCCCTTTTTAAAGAATCAGCACTTAGTCCTAAAATCCTTGCACCAACGCCGCCTGCAAGTGCGCTTAGCACTGGCGCGCCGAGCATGTCAATCCCTATCTTTGTTAAATCAAGGGTAATGACATCGGCTGAAATCTTATATCTTGCCTTTGCTTTATCAGGTTGATAGGTTGTATTTATAAAAACAACGCCTTCTTCCTTAACCCCTGATAATGGCATTACAATAGGGTCATTGAGAAGCGTCTCGTCAATGATTATTACAATATCAGGCTCAGAGATTATTCCCCTTTCAAGGATGGGTTCATTAGATATCCGTGTAAATGCAGCTATTGGCGCTCCCCTTCTTTCAGCGCCGTATAATGGAAAATCCTGCGCATAGTACCCTTCATAAAATGCAGCGCTGCCAAGCGCCCTGCTTGCAACCTTTGCCCCCTGTCCTCCCCTTCCATGAAATCTTATTCGTTTGATAAATGACATATCCAATTAAACCTTCCATATTTTAAGCAGTGCTGGAAGCACTATAATAGCTGCAATAAGGGATGTAAACATACCGATATTTGCAACAGCGCCCATGCTGGAGAGGCCGCCGTATCTTGAAAATACAAGCGAGCCAAAACCTGCCATTGTCGTAGCTGTGCACATGACAACTGCACGGCCAGTGTGGAATATTGTGTTTGGAATATTTTTGCCGCCGGCTTCTAAATGCCTGTGGATTATATGCACGCCGTTATCTATACCCATGCCGACAATAAGGGGGACAATAGCAATGTTCATGTAATTCAGCTTCATGCCTAATACCTCCATGACCCCCATCATCCAGATAATCCCTATTATATGCGGCATGAGCGCTATTATTGTCCTTTTTAATGAACGAAAATCTAAAAAAACCAGCACAAATACAGCAGAATATGCAAGGAGGGTTATCCATACTGTTTCCTCTTCAATGAGCCTCTTTAATTCTGCTGCAACAACATCAACACCTGTAATCTTTAGCTGTGGATCAATCTTGCCGAGATTATTCTCAAGCTTCATTAAAAGACCCTGATTCCATGCATCCTTGCTTGGATAAAGATAAGTAACAATCTTGTATGTGCCATCTGCCTGCACAAGGTGTTTATCCAGAAGCTGATTCATCCCGGCTTTTATATCTTCTACCTCAATAAAATGCGCCTTCCCTTTTGCCTCTGAATAGCTTTTCATAACATTTATATAGTCCTTGTAAATATCAGGCCTAAAACCATTCTCTTTTAATGACCTTTGAAAAGTATGTATTGCCCTTTCAATTGGAAAGGCGCTTACCTTTTCAATGCTTGCCTTCTGCCTTTTTATTGAAGGCAGAAATGTGGATACAGAATCAAAGGATACTATAGAGCCGTCTTTAACAAAGGGTCTCAAGGCCATAGCAATAGAATCATTCCTCTCAAGCGCGGTTTGAAGGTCTTTTGATTCAGTAATCATCATGATCTGATAACCAGAGCCGCTGAACTTCTCCATTATCAAATCCTGCAAAACCATTGCCTCCATGCCTTCTGGACGCATCTTTTTAAAATCTGAATCAAAATCTAAAAATAACGCCTTATAGCCAAAGAATATTGTAAGGCCAATGCCAATGGCAAGGACTGTCTTTGGATATCTTACAATATGCTTTGCTGCCCTATCAAGCCCAAACGGATTCAGCCTTCCTTTAACAACAGGCTTTTTTGAAGATTTAGCCCGCCATATCATAATACTCGGCAGAACAAGATACATGGTTATCATGCTCGCAAGTATCCCTGTGCCGCACATGAAGCCGAGTTCAGAAAGGCCTCTGAAATCTGTAAACATCAGCAGATAAAATGCAACAGCAGTTGTTGCTGCGCCTGTGAAGATTCCCTTTCCCACGCCAACCAACGTCGCCTCAAGCCCCTGAACAATATCAGCGCCTTTGTCTATCTCTTCTAAGTATCTGTTGTAGATATGGATTGCATAATCAATGCCGAGCCCCATTAAAATAGCTGCGAATGCAACAGTCACCATATTTAATTGGCCAAGAAAAATGTATGATATGCCAAAAGACCATATTAGGGACATCTGAAGCGGTATAGATATGTAAAAAAGAATCGCAATGCCTCTGTATGCAAAATAGAATAAGAGCAGGATTGTAAAGAACGATGAGATAAAGGTGAGCATCATATCCCTCTTTATTGTCGCCTCATCTCCAACTGCAATCGGATATCCGCCTGTGTAACCGACCTTTACCATTCCATTAAGTTTTTTCTCTGTAAGTATCTCATTCTCTACCCTCTTTACCTCTGACATTAATTGCTTCGCGAACTCAACATCAAATGCTCCCTTAACAGGCCTTGCGAGCATCAGAAGCAATGTCCTATCCTCTGATAAAAAGTAGCCGTCCATCATGTCAAACCTGAACCCGCCGCTTCCGCTGCTAAAAAAATCTTTTAATATCGGTAAAAGCCCGAGCGGATCAACACGAACAAGCTCCTTCATTCCAAATGACGCCTGAGAAATAAGGATAGACCTGTTCTTTTTTATCTGTTTTTCTATTTCATCATCATTTAATTTTTCCCTTATTGCATTTAGCTCTTTTTCCGTAAGGAATAAAAACATATCCTTTGTAAAATGCTCCCTGAAAAAATCTTTCTGCTTTTCAGAGATTTTATAATCTATCCCTTTAATAAGGTTTGTAGAAGAAAGCCTTTTTGCAAATTCATCAGCAAAGAGTTTTAAATGTGTAGAGGACTGAGGTGAGGTGGTATCTTTTGTCTGAACAACTACAACAAGAAAATCAAGGGTGCCAAAGTCCTTTATTGCTCCCATAAAATCCTTTGAAACCTTTGATTTTGACGGAAGGAGGTTCACAATGTCTGTAGCAAGCTGAAGCCTTAATGCCAAAAGACCAAATATGAGTGTCAATATAATGCTGACAATTATAACCTTCTTATAATGCGTGTGTGATAGCTCTGCTATCTTTTTAAAAATATTTTCCTTCACTATTTATTATCCTCCTCAACTGCCTTCTTTAGCATATCAAATATGCCCGGTATTGCTGAGCCAACCCTGTTCCAGTTTGGGATAAGCGGCGTGCCCATGGGGCTTTCTATGAATATCTGCGCTGCCTTTTTTATGGCATTGGCAAATGCCTCAACTGCCTTTGTCTCTTCATGCCTGTCAAATACAAGGCCGTTTATGGCTGCGTCAGCCTCATACTTCATCATGGTATCCTCGGCAAATCGCAGATATGCCACCTCAAGGGATTTAAAAAGCGCGTCTGAAAAGACCACGCCTTCAGCAGCAAGCACCCTGAATATTGTCTTGGATATATCCACACACATCCTCATAAGCCCTTTTTGTGCATCTTCAGCAGAAAGGGGCTGATGCTTGTGTTCATAATTATCTGCTATATCCACCTGTGAGACCCTTCGGGCTGAATAGTTTCTAAAGACCTCTGAAAGAACGCCAACCTCAAGGCCCCAGTCCCATGGAATTCTGAGAACCCGTGCAAGGTCTGTTATCATGCAGAATTCGCCGGCAAGCGGATATCTGAAGCTGTCTAAGAAAACAAGGAAAGGATGAAAGCCGACAATCTTTTCCAAAGACCTGACAAGCGGCGTTACCAATAGCCTTGTAACCCTGCCGTGCATCCTGTCGCTCACCCTGCTGTAAAAACCCTTGCAAAAGGTTACATCAATATGCGGGTTTACAACAGGGTAGCAGAGCCTTGCGAGCATCTCCCTGTTGTAGGTGACAATATCGCAGTCATGCAGGGCAATGACATCAGACTTGCCATTTGCAATAACAAATCCGTATGCCGTCCAGCATGAGCGTCCCTTGCCATCCTCACCCGGCCAGAGACCATTCCTTTCAAGGGTGGCATATATCTCCTTTATCCTCTTTCCCTCATTGTGGATGACCTTCACCTCATAAGGGATCTGAGACATAAATTTTTTAACCTCTTTAAACTGCTCATCTGTTGCCCTGCCGAGTGTAAGGACTATCTCCTGTACATATTTAACCTTCTTCAGCTCCTCCACTATCCCTTTTATTGCATCAGCCTGAAACTCAGTATACAGCGCAGGAAGCACAAGAGCTATTGGCCTCTGTTTGGAGAATTCCAGTATCTCATGCTCAATCCGTTCAAGGCTCGGCCTGCCAAGCTTGTGTAGTGTAATAATTATGCCTGTCTGATAAAAATCTGCCATAGCAGTCTCCTATAAATGTTCAACATCTTTCTCTGCTTCCTTCTTTTCCTCAGAGCCCTTTTCTATTATCCTTCTTGCCGCATCTATCCCTCCTACGCCAAAAGCTATAGCAAGGGCTATCACAACGCCGCCAAACATTATTGAGAAGGCTGCGACAACAATGCTCGGCGCCACGCTAAGCTGCTCCAGAACCATCGCTAATATGAATACTATAAGCAGTAATCTGACTGCCTCGGCTACGATCTTCGCATAATGGTATCCGCTGTTCACAGCGGCTATTAATACCGCCCTGCTTATAAATCCGGCAATGACATAGCCTATTACAAATATCAGCAGGGCTGAAAATATCCTCGGGAGATACAGAAAAAATTGTGATACAACCTTATCTACTGTCTGTATCTGAAGTGCATTTAAGCCTATCATAAGAAATATAATAACTACAAACCAATAGAGTATCTTCCCAGAGATGTCTGATGGTTTTCCCCATATATCCCCTTTTCTTATTATTGCAGTCAGACCCGCCTTATCTGCCCATGCGTCAAAGTTTGCTGCAAGCAAGGTTCGCAATAGAAGTAATTTTAATGCCCAGGCAATTATTACGCCTCCTGCGAATATAATAAACATTGCTATAAATTTTGGCACAAACACTATAAATCCTGCCCAGAAATCTTTAAGAGGGTCAAGCAATACATGAATAAAATTTTCCATATTATCACCTCCAGTTATTAATAAGATAGTCCTTTTGGTTCTCAAATTCAAGACAAACCTTTTCTATTTCCTCTTCCACCTTATGATGCTCCATCTCCTCCACCTCCATCATAAATGATGCAGCCCTGCCGAGATACAATGGCACGAGTGATTTTATAAGGTGCTCCGAAGACATCATTTTTTTATGATAGGCTATTGCATAATCATAGACAACACCTGTCCACAGAGCTGCAGGAAATCTGAATTCCCTGTCAGAAAGCCCGCCTATCTTTTCTATCTCCCCAAAATCACCTTGTCCCATAATCTCTGTCCATATTAGCTTTAGATTGCTGATGCCCGTCCTGAATATATCCAGCATTTTCACAATATTTACCTTCACAGGCTCAAGGCCGACATGATATCTAAAACCGCAGGTTGGAACATCCTTCGAACCTTTTATATCCTTCCATTTTTGATAATGCCTATCCATAAGATTAAAGAGCGTAACAATAACCTGAAGAAGCATATCACTTAAATCAGAAGCAGGGTCTTTTGGGTCATGTATCTTTGCGCCGAGGAATGTCTGGCATACCTTAAAATCATTGGCTATTGCCTCTGTTGTCATCCAGATATCAATCCCAAAACGCGCTACATGCGTCTCCCACACATCCTGTTTTAGATAAAACTCTGCAAGCCTCCCTGAAAAACCAAAGTCGCCGCCAATAGGCTGCCTTACCCTCTGTCCATAGAGCGCCCTTGTCATAGGATAGACAATGGAGTTTGTAATTGTGCCGTCATATTTGTGCCTGCTGTAAAGCGGGGCCGCAAAATCAAAACCGCCTTTGATTATAGGCGATAGAAGGAGTTCTATCCACTCAGGCGTAATGCTCCTTAAATCTGCATCAACAACACAGCAGGCATCTGCCTGCATCTCAACTGCCTTCTGTAATATCAGCCTGAAGGCGCTCCCCTTGCCTGGTATCCCGTCATAGGGCATGCTTATCCTGTGCGCAGGGTATGCAGGATATGTCAAGAACATTGCAGCATGGTCAAGGGTGGTGGTCTTTACAATATCCTGTGTGCCGTCCTTTGAACTGCCGTCAGAGTTGACTATAACAGCCTTTTTATCAGAAAAATATTTTGCAAGCCCTGCATCCACTGCCCGCACCACATGGTCAATGGTCTTTGCATTGTTATAGCTTGCTATGCCTACAAGTATATCTATTTTATCAATCTCTGGCATAATTCTAAAATAACCTCATTCCACCCTTCTGGCCCGATGCCCTCTGCCTTTATAAGATTCGGAAGACTAATCCTCTCATCATAACTGCTATCCTCATTCTTAACAAGCACAGGATAATCCATCTCGTTTAAAAGCGGAAGGTCATTGAACCTGTCTCCCAATCCAATTGTTGTAATCTTGCCATGTTCCTTTTCATAAAAGCCTTTCAGTATCTTAACTGCCTTCCCTTTGTCATTGTCTCCCATAATATGATAAAATCTTCCTTGTGTCCAGTGAAGTCCTGCATCTTCAATTGCATCTAAAAATTCTTCAATCCTATTTTCACCTTCTTCAAATATAAACGGCTCATCAAAGTCCCGTGCCTTTGCAAGCATAGCCTCAGATAATGGAAGTCTGGCAAGTGCTGCAACATCTTCTGCTGAGAAATCCCCAAATCCCTTTGCCTTTATTTTAAGTCTTTTGCGAATTTCAATAAAGGCATTTCTTATCTCGCTATATGGCTTGCCAAGGGTAATGGCAATGTAATTATCACGAACCTCTCCTGCTATTTCAAACCTGAAATAGTCCATAGGTATAAATATCCCGCCGCCATTTTCAGAGATGAAGGGATGCTTGTTATTCAGCCTCTTTCTGTAAACCTCTATCTCTGCCCTTGTCTTGCTGGAGCAGAGGACAAGGGGGATTTCTTTTTCTTTTATCATATTCAGCGCAGCCGTTGCCGCTTCAAAGGAGTATGTCTTAGGATGCAAAAGCGTACCGTCAAGGTCAGTAATGATGATTATTTTTGCCATCAGCCTTTTCCCCACAGATAACTATTATGATGGAACATTATATGAATTGAAACCATAAGAAGATCATAGTTTAGCCATAAAGATTATTGCAAAGGTCTTATGAAATGAAATAAACAGAACCTTTATTTATTATTTGCTATTTTATACTATTATCCTGCTATTATCAAATTTATAAGGGCATCTTATATCTTTAACACATAATACCTTAACCAGACATAGATAGTTGAGATAACTACCGTCATTATCATTATTGGCATTCCATAGAGCATAAACTTGCCAAAGGATATCCTTTTCCCTGCCTTCTCGGATAATCCGACTACAATAACATTTGCTGACGCGCCGATTGCTGAGCCATTTCCGCCGAGGCATGCGCCGAGCGCCAGCGACCACCATAGAGGCATTAAATCAGGGTGCTGCAATAACTGCAGCCCTGTCTCATTGGGCCAGAGCTGTTTTGCCATGTCAACTATTAGAGGATTCATTGTTGCAACATAGGGGATATTATCAACTATTGCAGATGCAAAGGCAGAAAACCACATGACAACCATAGAGGTTGCAAATAGATTCCCCTCTGTTAAGGCAAGAACCTGCAGAGACATCCATTTTATCAGGCCAACCTTAACCACACCGCCAACTATAATAAAAAGACCCATAAAGAAAAAGATGGTAGGCCACTCCACCTCTGCTAAGACATGATGCGGCTCGTTGGTTTTGGACAGCAGAAGCAGCAGCCCTGCCCCGAACAGAGCCACAGTTGCAGGCTGGAAATGTAATACACCATGAAATATGAAACCTGTCAGGACAATGGCAAGAACAAAGAGGGACTTTTTCAACATTGCAGGGTCTTTTATTGCCTCGTTCTCGTTCATTGCCATTATCCTCTTTTTTAGTTCCTCTTTTGTTACGAGTTTTTTGCCCCAGATAAACCTTATCGCAAAAATATAGAAAACCATTATTACCACAATTATTGGAGCTAAATGGTATATAAAATCCATGAAATTAAGCTGAGCCTTTGAAGCAATCATGATGTTTGGCGGATCGCCGATGAGCGTTGCTGTTCCGCCTATGTTTGATGCAAAGGCGCAGGAGAGGAGATAAGGTATTGGATCTACCTCAAGGGCATCTGCAATAAGTATAGTAACAGGGGTAATCAAAAGTACTGTAGTAACATTATCCAAAAAGGCGCTTAACACTGCTGTAACAATTGCAAATATTATCAAAACCCTGAAGGGATCACCCTTGCCCCATTTTGCGCTCTTTATCGCGATATATTCAAACACACCAGTTGGTCTCATCAGGTTGATTATCAGCATCATAGAGATGAGCAAAAATATAACATTCCAGTCAATACCAAGCTCCTCTACATGAAATGCCTCGTGCTGCTCAAGTATTTTTAAAATTAGTATCAACCCTGCGCCAAAGAGGGCAACAACGGTCTTATGCACCTTTTCAGAGATGATTACAGCATAGGCAATTAGAAATATTATAGTCGCTGCCCAGAAGGTTGTATCAATAGTCATTTTTTACCTCTCTTTCTTTTATTACCCATTGCCTCTGTGATTGCAAAAAAGATATCTCTTTCATAAAGCATTCCAACTACTCTACCTTTTTTACTTATTACTGGAAGCTTTTTTACATTATTTTTAATCATGTGGTCAATGCATTCCATGAGTGGCGCATCCTCATTTACACTAATCACATTTTTTGTCATTACATCTGAAACCTTCAACCTCCCAACCTTTTTGGCAATATCTTCAACCATCCCATTCCATGTAAAATCTCCTAAATTCATAAGCGACATATATGATGGAAAAACTGACTTAAGTATATCGCCGATAGAGAGGAAACCAATCATCTTTCCTGTTGTATTAATTACAGGTAATCCCTTTACTCCTATCCTTCTCTCACCCTTTCTGGAAGTTTTGAGTATATTAGCGGCCTTTTTTAGGTTATAACCTGGCCTCAGATACTCCTTTAGTAGTACCATTAAATCCTTTGCCTTCATTGATTTCCTCCTTATAATGTTTTGACGGTTACAAAACCACCTTTCGCTATGCCATAAAAACAAAAAAGGCCAGCTGTTGACATATCATGTCAACTGTTGGCCTACTTTCCTGAGTATCATTTTTATAAGACACCTCAGGCGCGTCAGTCCGCGTTTAAGATCTTTATATCATGATGATATAACTATTGTCAAGAAATAAGAAGTTTTAGTATTTTAAAAAAATGATGAAGATTACGAAGGGTGTTTTGCTATCAGCTTCTTTGCAATATGTTTGTAGAAAAACCATGCGGCAGCTATTACAAGAAGGAAAAAGACAATAATGCTTACAGGCCTCATGTAATGATGAAGACTCTCCCAGTTCTCACGAAGGAGATAGCCTGCATAAGTAAGGCTTGCATTCCATAACATTGCGCCTATGAAGGTGTAAAGAATAAATCTGCCAATACTCATTTTTGCAATACCTGCTGGTATTGAAATAAAATGGCGGACAACCGGAATGAATCTGCTGATAAATATTGTTATCTCCCCTCTTTTTGAAAACCACCTCTCTGCCATCTCTAAATCCTCTTCATCTAAAAGAACATACTTCCCAACCCTGCGGACAAGAGGGTTGCCGCCGAATCTGCCAATGTAGTAAGAAATAAGCGAACCTCCGATGCTACCTGCGCCGCTAAAAAGAATAACAAGCCAGAGATTTAACCTGCCCTCTGCTGCAAGGAAACCTGCAAAGGGCATGACAAGTTCGCTTGGCAGAGGGGCCATGGTGCTCTCTAATGCCATCAGAAAGGCAATGCCAAAATAGCCTGACATTTCTATGACAGATATAACAAGTTTCCCCATCTGGGATATTAATTGAAAGATTGCATCCATCCTGATTCTACTCCCTGACAGCAGCCATAAATTTAATTAATGGAACCCTCAGCGGTTCTCCATTTATTGTCCTTGAAAAAACAAAACCTCTTTTTCTGTCTTCATCGTCATATTTTAGAGGTATAAGGCTGTTTACCTCTTCTTTAATAGTGGGAATAAATTTTTCTATATTTACTTTATTCCCAATCATAATGAAGGTGTTATCGCCAAGATGACCAAAAAAGGTTCGGTTATCTCCGCTTCTTTTGATAATATCCATTATTACATTCCCTGCTATCTTCAGAATCTCATCTGACTTTATGTTGCCGTATTTACGCGCATATACCTCAAATGACTCTGGTTCAAAGTATAAATTATATACAGTAAAGTCCTCATTGCCTGCTTTTCTCAACTTAATCTCTTTTTCTACTGTAACATAACCAGGAAGTTTTGTAACAGGATGCGGCACCTCGCCGCTCTTCTTCTGCTCTAAGAGATTATGAACAATCTGCTCTAAGGCCTCTGGCTCAAAGGGCTTTGTAACATATTCATCTGCTCCAACCTGCCTTCCCCAGAACTTGTCCTTTTCCTGCCCTTTAGCAGTAAGCATTACAATGGGCAGATCTTTGTATGCCGGATTATCCCTGAGCTTCATGCATAAATCAAAGCCGTTCATCTTAGGCATCATCACATCAAGGATTACCAGATCAGGGTTCTCCTTCTCTATCTTTTTTAAAGCATCTTCACCATCATAGGCTGTAACCACATCATAGTCTAATATCTCAAACTCCATTTTCACCAATTCTATAATATTTCTGTTATCATCTGCAACAAGTATTTTTTTCCTTTCCATATATCCTCCTTATAAAGAAAAATTATCCCGGAAGTGTAAAAAAGAAACTGCTCCCCTTATTCTCCTCACTCTCAACCCATATCTTTCCTCCATGGTCTTCAACTATCCTCTTGCAGATAGCCAAACCAAGACCTGTTCCCTGAACCTCAGCAGTCATGCTGTTATCTGCCCTCTGAAATTTTTCAAAGAGCTTAACCTGAAATTCCTTAGGAACACCCATGCCTGAATCCTTTACGCATACCTCTGAAAGGCCGTTTACCTGGCGGGCTAATACCTCAATCTGCCCTTCTGGAGGCGTAAATTTGATCGCATTGCTGAGAAGATTGATAACAACCTGTTTAATCCTGTCCTTGTCAGCATTTACTTTTAGATTGCTGTTGAATTTTTCGAAAACCTTATGATTCTTATCCTTTGCAAGAGATTGAATGGTTTCAACACACTGGCGCAATACATCGGATAAATCAAAGTCTTCCATTTTCATCTTAATCTTTCCAGACTCAAGCTTGGCAATATCAAGGAGGTCGCTTATCAGGTTTATAAGCCTGTCAGTATCCTCATTCATTATCTTTAAAAGCTTTGTCTGCTTCTCGTTAATAACGCCTGTACTGCCGCGCAGTATCAGTTTTGTAGCGCCCTTGATAGACGTCAAAGGAGTCCTGAGTTCATGGGATACCTGAGAGACAAAGTCTGACTTTAACTCGCTCAACTTTTCAAGTTCAGTAATATCCTCAAGGACGCAGATTGCGCCGAGCACCTCGCCCTGCCGGCCTTTGATAAGCGATACTCTGGTATTGAAAATATTTACATCTTCTCCTTCTTTTTCTATTACCATCTTTTCTATCTTATCTGTAGACGCCTCTCTGGAGACCGACTTTTTTAACAGCAGCATAAGATCCTTGTAGTATCTGTTATTCTGAGGACTATTTTTATTAGAATATGTCAAAATATTTCTTGCGCTGTAATTTAAAAAGGCCATTGCGCCTGTTGTATCCACAACTACAACGCCTGCAGCCATACTGTTCAGGATGGATTCAATCTTAGACTTTTCCTCATATAATATTTTATTAAGCCTTTCTGTCTCATCAACCTTATCCTCCATGCTCTTATATAGCTTTGCATTCTCTACTGCAATTGCAGCCTGATTTACTATGGCATTAAAAAATTCAACATCCCTTTCTGAAAATTCCTTATCCTCTAATTTATTTATTGCCTCTGCAACGCCTATCAGCCTTCCCTTGCTCTTCATTGGAACAGCCAATATAGAGCTTGTAATAAATTGTGATTTTTCATCAACCTTCTTATAAAATCTTGCATCAGCCTGAACATCCTGCACAAGCAGCGGCTCTCCCTTTTCAGCAACCCAGCCGGCTATACCCTCGCCCATTTTAAGCCTGAATTCCTTTACAACATCACCCTTGTCGCCGAGCGCCACCTCAAAGACCAATTCATTAGCAGCCTCATCAAGCAAAAGAAGCGAGCAGACCTCAACCTCAAGCACCTTGCTCGTCATTTTCATAACGCTGTTTAAGACCTCTTTTAAATCAAGCGTTGAATTTACAACCTTGCTGATATCTGATAAAGATGAAAGCTCCATTGCATTCTGGCCTATATCTTTAAACAAACGGGCGTTCTCTAAGGCAGATGCGGTCTGATTAGCAACAATATTTAATATCTCTATCTCCTCTTCATCAAAAGAATCTATGCGCCTGCTTCCGATATTTATTGTCCCTAATAAGACATTTTTACTAACTATGGGAACAATGGCCTGAGATGCTGAATTTGGCCAGAAGTATGGAAATTTCTGCCTATCCTTCTCTATTTCACGCGCACTTAAAACAATGGACTTCATTTCCTGAATCACCTTTGAGTTTATGCTGTCGCCGATATCAGAGACAGAAATACTAAAACCGCTTACACCGTTTATATCCTTTGCGCCCCATAAATGTTTCAGAAAAAAGTTATTTCTGGCATCGTCAATCTGGAAAACACTGCAGGAGTCTACATCCTCCATTTTAGAAATCTTATCTATAACAATCTCAAAGATTTTATTGCTGTTTATTGTTGAGCTCAGGCTCTGGACAAGGTCCAGGAGAAATCCTGTTTTTTTTAAATGCTCCCGCTGAACAGTTGCATCCTCTGCCAGAAAACTGGAAACCAGCGCTATAATAAAAAAGAAAGGGAATCTAACTAAAAAACCAGGCTGCAGGACATTGATCTCTGTTGTTTTTAAAATAATTAAAATATAAAAAAAACTTGCAATAAAAGCCACAAGCACGCTTCCTTTAATGCTCCTGCCAAGGGCAGCAATAATTATTGAAAGAAAATATATATAGTACAGCTCTGTATCGCCTGTCAGATATATACCACCTGAAATAATTGCAGTATCAACAAGTATAATAACAAAATCAAGAGAGCGCCGTGTAAAATACTCCTTTGGCACAAATACAAGTAAAACATTGCTTATAACAAATAATAAGATATATATTGCCTTGCCCCTGACCAGATAAAAGTCCCTGCTACCGCTTAATAGCATTGCAAGAAAGACCATTATCAGGAGCCATCTTAAGAGGATTATAACATTCTTCTTGCTTCTGTTTAAGTATCTCATCTCTATCCCTAAAATATCTTTTTAAAAAGCTCCACTATGTCAGGATGAAACTTCCTGCCGCTGTCTTTTATTATCTCCATGCGCGCGCTATCCCTGCTCATTGCGTCACGATACGACCTGTCAGTGGTAATAGCGTCAAATATCTCTGCAATATTGATTATCCTCGCGCCAAGCGGTATGTCGTCTCCCTTTAAGCCTTTGGGGTAGCCTGTGCCGTCATAAGCCTCATGGTGATGCAATACCGAAGATATCGTGGCGGAAAATAATGGATTCAGGCTTAATATCCTTGCCCCTATCAGAGGATGCATATTTATATGTTCCCTGTCCTTTTCTGATAATCCTTTGCCAACCATTAATACAGGGACGCCTATCATGCCAATATCATGTGCAAGCGCTGCAAACTCTATATCCTTTACATCCTTCTTTGGAAGCCCCATTTCATAAACAATCCTCAGGGCATAGTCCCTTACCTTTTCAGAGTGCCCGCTTAAAAAATGGTCCCTTGCATCAATAGCATCAATAAGGCTCTTAAATGGACCCCAGAACCCGCTTTTGAGATTTGCAATCTCCTTAATCAATCTCTGCTTCTCAACAGCCTTTTGAACAAGAAATGACATCTTATCAATCTCAAATGGCTTTGAGAGATAATCAAACACACCTTTTCGTATTAAGGATACAGCCTCCTTTACATCAGGGGTGTCAGAGATAAATATCAATTCACCTGATGAGCCGTTATTCTGCAAGGCATTTAAGAAATCAGCGCCTTTTAAATCAGGAAGGTTGTATGAAGAGATTATTACATTAAATGGAAAGGCTTTTATCTTTTCAACAGCCTCATGACCGCTTCCGGCAGTATCAACTGCATAACCGTCCCTCTCAAGGAAGAATTTGATGCTCTGCCTTATATGAAAATCATTGTCTACTATAAGGGTATTCTTCTGTTCTTCATCCATTGTAGCGCACCCCTTTCGTATTTCATAACTTCAAAGAATCTAAAGGTAATTATACCCAAAGACCCTGAATTAGTAAAGGAAGGCACAAGATTAACAATAAAACTTATAACCTAAAGTAAATATTAAGAAATTTGCTGTAAGAATTCCTTTGCAACATCCTTAAAATGTGTATATACTATGAACCTGTCTGGTATAACCTATGAAAAAATCAATTGAAGGCAGGGATATTATACTCTCTGCAGCATCAGGAATATTAATAGCCCTATCATTTCCCAAATTCGGCCTTTTCCCGCTTGCATGGATCGGGTTAGCTCCGCTCTTGATAATCTTAAAGGATAAGTATAAAAAAGAGGCATTCTGGTTCGGCTGGCTCGCCGGCCTTGTTTTCTTTCTGATTACTATAAACTGGGTAACAATCACAATGCATAATTACGGCAAGGTTCTCATGCCAGTAAGCTATGCAATAATGTTCCTCTTAGCCTCATATCTCGGTTTATACACAGCCCTCTTCGCTTATTTATATAACATGACAAAAGAAGGCTCGCCAGTTATCAGGCTGATTATCGGGCCGTGTATATGGGCTGCCTTAGAGCTTTTGAGAAACTATTTCATAACAGGCTTTCCATGGGCATTATTGGGATATTCACAATACGAATTCCTTGAGATAATCCAGATTGCAGAGATCACAGGCGTATACGGAGTATCCTTTTTAATTGTAATGTCAAATATAGTCATCGCAGAGATTGCGATTTTAATCAGAAAAAGGGGAAGAAAAGAAAAAGGTCATTATAAAAATCTTATAGCATTAACAGCAATACCTATATTTCTTTTTACAGCGATATACATCTATGGATATATAAAACTGTCTTCAAATAAAAGTGATACTAATAATCAAAAAATAAAAATAGGCCTTCTTCAAGGCAATATTGATCAGGGTGTAAAATGGGATGTAAAATTTAAAAGAGAGACAATAGACATATATCTTAATCTTTCAAAAAAGGCAAAGGCAGAAGGCGCTGAGCTTATTATATGGCCAGAGACAGCAGCGCCCTTCTTTTTTGAAGAGGAAAAGGGATATCAAAAGATGCTTACTGACTTTGCCAGAGAAAATAATATCTACCTTCTTTTTGGAAGCCCCGCAGTAAAGGATTATAATAAGCTTCTTAACAGGGCATACCTGATATCTCCAAAGGGAGAGATATTATCAAGATACGATAAGATGCACCTTGTGCCGTTTGGCGAATATGTTCCGCTGACTAAGCTCCTGTTTTTTATAAACAAGATGGTGGAAGGAATCGGCGACTTTACCTCTGGTGAAGAACATTCAGTAATGAAAACAGACGGCGGCAGATTTGGCGTTGTAATATGCTATGAGATAATATTTCCAGAGCTTGTAAGGGAGTTTGTTAAAAAGGACGCCAATTTTATGGTGACAATAACAAACGACGCATGGTTTGGAAAGTCCTCTGCGCCCTATCAGCACTTTTCAATGGCTGTGTTCAGGGCAATTGAAAACAGGGTGCCTGTTGTCCGTGCTGCAAACACTGGCATATCAGGCTCTATTAATTCTTACGGGAGGATAAAAAAGGCAACAGACATATTTGTTGAGACATATATTACAGATGAGATTGAGATATCAAAAGAGCACAAGAAGACATTTTATACAAGATATGGGGACATTTTTAGCTATATCTGTTCAGCGCTTGTAATCGGATTTTTTGGATGGAGCTTAATTAAAAAAAGAAAAAAGGCCTAACAGGTCAAATGCAATAAAGCAATTACCTTCTTTCCTCTCGGCATATTATTAAACAACTCAACTGCCTTACCAGTCTTCTCAACATGGGCAATTATATTCTTTGATGTAAGAAAACTGAGCGCCTCATCTGAAATTTTCATAACCCCATAATATCCGGCGCCGATTATAATTATTTCTGTCTTTTCTTTTACAGCATCAGACAGGTCATCTATCTGAAGATAATGCCCCTCCTTCCGCCACCATGATGCATCAACCCTGTCAGGATATATGATTACATCTGATGTATAAGTCTTGTCGTTAATTTCAATTTTGCCGAAGGAATAATAAGTAATCTTCATATTTATAGTCATCTCTTGCCTTTACTGCTTTGACCCTTGGACTCATAGTTTACCTTAGACTTTTGAATATTATGTACAGCTATTGGGGTGCAGTCAAGATTTTTCCAGCTACGACTCTTGCTATCCTCGGCATGAGATGAGATTATTTCAAAAAAAATTGGAAGTATCCCGCTTATTCTTTTTGCTAACCTCTGTCAAGGAGATTTTATATATTTTCTTTAGCGACGCTTTTTCTTATATGGGCATGAGGTTGAAAGGGTAATAGAGAGAATGAGTGCAAATGTCAATAGGCAAGCCTGACCCGCTTATCCGAATAGAGCCCCATCTTCTTATCAAATTCAATATCCTGCAAAGCATAGAGTATATCAAAACCTGAAAGCCAGAACACAACTGCTATGCCAAGTATAAATGCAGGAAGCTCAAATTTGCCTGTCACTGCAATCCATGCGCCTATTGGAGCCATTGAAAGCGCAATGCCAAGCACAAAGTGCGAAAGCCATGTGAACCTCTTTGTGTAGGAATATAATATTAGGATGCCTGTTGCAATTGGAGCGAGTTTGAAGCAGAGTTCATTCAGCATATAGGCGGCA